>Ga0181520_10013682_pt1 | contig 10185 bp, 5 predicted proteins | sample PEATcosm2014_Bin_29_FD_132451 | JGI IMG/M metagenome (GOLD analysis project Ga0181520, IMG submission 132451) | Peatland microbial communities from MTU Mesocosm Facility, Houghton, MI, USA - PEATcosm2014_Bin02_30_metaG | ecosystem: Environmental > Terrestrial > Soil > Wetlands > Peat | place... | reverse complement strand
GGTCCATCTCGGATGGACTCACCTTGCGCATTCCTTTTATTGCTTCCTCGCGCGTCTGCTGAGAAACCAGCGGAGCCGCGCAGTAGATTACCATTGCCGCGACGAAAAGTGGCTTTCTGAGTGCCAGCATAGATCTCCAAATCCGTTCCTTCTAGTTTCACAGGGGATCACCCACCTTGCATGATCCCGAATTCCTGAGTTGAACTGCTCTTGAACCGGCGCTACCATGTCGAGGTCGGGGCCGGCACAACTTATGACTCGAGCATCGCCAGATCCCTTAGAAGATGATCTTCAGCGCGAATTGCATTTGACGCGAGCTGGTTGCAGTTGATGAGATCGCGCCTTCAGACGATGTAAGCGCGCTTCCTACCAGCACGGGCGTCGGAGCCGCCGCAGTTGGCGCAGGAGCGGCCGAGAAAAGTTGCGTGCCTGCCTTCAGCGGGTTGTTGTAGTTGCTTCGGTTCAGGATGTTGAATACCTCAGTGCGAAATTGAATATCGAATGTCTCTCCCAAACGGGGAATGCTGTTGTTCTTGACCAGCGACATGTCGTAATCCTGGAGGCCTGGCCCGTTGATCGAATTCCGTCCCGCCGATCCCAGGAATGGATTGTAGGTCGCCGACTCCGTTGGATAGGAATAACAAGCGAGATTGATGTAGTGGATCTTGTTCTGTTTGTTGACCGGGTTGCAGCCGGCTCCATAGTTAAAGTTCGGAAAGCCGAAGGTGTCTGAGCTGCGAAGGCCCATGGGGTCGCCGCTCACCTGAGGCGTGATCGGCATTCCTCCGCCTGCCGTAAAAATGCCGGAGTACTGCCAGCCGTCGAGGACCCATCCTGCCGGCCCGAATGCTTTGGGCACATCCGGCAACAAAAACAGATAATTTACCACGACGTTCTGTCCGACATTAAAGTCGGAAACTGCACGCCTCCGATCGCGAGCGAAAAGAGGCAGACTGGAAACCGAGTTAGCGAATGTATCTCCGAAGGTGGAGGATGATCCGTCATCAATCGATTTCGCCCAGGTGTATGAGGCCTGGAATTGGATTCGGTGCGCAAGCCGTTTCGTAACTCCGGTCTGAAGCGCGTCGTATTCCGAATAGCCCTCAGGAATCATCGCGCTGATCTGGCCGACGTTTGGGTTCAGCCTGGGGTTCGTTGTGGCAGCCGAGATGTTGTTTGAAAGGCTGGGGAACTCATAGATCCCCCCAGGCAACTCCCCAGGAAGCGGTAGCACGGTGTTGACGTCGTCTTCGCGGTAGGCCAGATGTACGCCGTGCGAGCCGGCGTAGCCGACTTGGAAAATCGCATTGCCGGGCAGCTCCTGCTGCAAGTTAAGGCCCCACTCCTGCATATAGCCGGGTTCTTGATGCTGCGGCGTGTACGCGTACCGGAGAGAGGTCGGCGTGAGAAGCGGACTTGCGCCGGCGGGAAAGGTTCCCGCCAACCCGCTGCTTATGCTGCCGGTTTCGTAGTATGGGGCGGTAAGGATGCTCAAACCCTCGAAAAGGTAGTCCAGTGGCAAAGCGTCGTAGATGCCGTAACCGCCGTGCACAGCGGTCTTCTCATTGTTAAACGGACTCCAGGCAAAGCCGATGCGGGGTTCGAAGTTCTTTTCGGTGGGGTTTTGGAAGTAGGCGAATCCTTGCGATCCGAGCTGCGGGGTCGCCGAGGTAAGCAGGGGCAGGTTGGAAAGGCGGCCTGCGGTCTCAGTGGGAACCGATACAAATTCATAGCGCACGCCCAGATTGAGGGTCAAATTCCGCAGGATATGGTAGTCGTCGGTCACATATCCGGCAATCACCGATTGACGCAGATCTCTCGGGGTGGTCGACAGCGGCGGAATAGGCCCGTTGTAACCGCTCGCGTTGTTCTGCAGGAAGGTTGTCCAGGAGCCGAAAGTGAATTGACCGTTGGGATTCCCGGTGCCCAGTTGATTGTTTTGCAAACGCTCGAAGGCAAACCCTGTCTTCATGGAGTGCTTTCCGTGATTCCAAAACAAATCGTCATATAGCTGGTAGGAGTTGTAATGGAACTTGTACTCGCCCACAGCCCCCAATCCGCCGGTAAAGTTGGAGAGGCCGCCGATGTTGATGAGGCCCACCGTCAGGCCGGGCACAAAGCCCAGCGAGGTATTCGCCGCGGCCGGCAGAATCGCGTTCAGCGTGGTCGGTGCATCTGAGAAGACACGGCTATAACCGGCATGCGCGGTATTCAACACGTTTGTGGTGATGATGTGCGATTCGCTCAGCGAAGCCATCGCCCGGTTGAGAATATTTCCCGTGACCTTTTCATTGAAGCCGTCGGGTGCCGTGTAGTTGCCGCGATCGAAGAAGTAGGTCCCGGTGAGCTGATCGCTGTGGCTAATGATGTGGTCGGCCCGCACGACGAAGTAGTTTTCAACGGTAGTAAATGGGTCAGCAAACAAGAAGTTCCCCGTGTCGCTTGCGCCCCCTGCAGTAGTCCCCACCGGAGACGGTTCCACGGGGCTGTTTGGTAGTGGATAGAAAGCGATATAGGGAACCAGAGATGCCGGAACGGGGATCTGCGTATGACTGGTGCAGCCGGTACCTGCGCAAATCAAACCGGCGCGCGCATCAGGCGAGGGTAGAATGCTGCTTGTATTTACGCTGTTGAACCAGCGCATTCCTTCATAGTCGCCGAACACAAATGTGTGGTCGTGAACCACGGGGCCGCCGGCGGATGCGCCAAACTGGTTGCGGCGAAGCGGTGCTATTCCAGTTGGAGAATCGAAAGAGTTGCGGGCGTCAAACCAGCTGTTTCGGAGGAATTCATATAAGTCGCCGTGAAACTGATTTGTTCCTGTCCGTGTCACTGCATTGACGATTCCGCCGGCGGTCTTGCCGTAGTCGGCGGTTGCAAGCCCGGTAATAACAGAGAATTCCTGAATCGCATCGACGCCTAGGTTGGTACCGACTACGCCGCTCGGTCCACCATTCGAGTAATCGTTGATGCTGACACCGTCCAAACGGTAGTTGTTCATCTGCGGCCGCGCTCCACTCGCCGTAATCTGGTTTCCCACGCCGCGATTTGCGCGCTGATTACTAATGGAGAGAACGGATTGAGTGCGGACGGCGGCTACACCTGGTTGCAAGGTCGCAAGCGAAGCCCAGTCGCGGCCATTGAGTGGCAGGCCTACCACGGTTTTCTCGTTCACCACGGGCATCACAATCGCGTTGTCGAGATCAACCGTTTCCATAGTGGCCGTCACTACAACCTTCGCGCTCGCATTTCCGACTTTGAGCTTGAAGTTGACTGTGCGATCTTCGCCAACATCGAGAATCACATCTTGCACCGACTCGGAACGAAAGTTGGGAGATGTGATGTCCACTCGATAGCGGCCGGCCGGAAGATTGGGAACGGTATACAGTCCGCTGCCGTTGCTGACGGTGGTAATTGCTCCATTTGTTCCGACATTGGTAATGGTTATCGTGGCACCGTTGACGACCGCGCCGGATGGATCGGTAACGTTGCCGAGAATGGAGCCGGTCGAAACCTGGGCCTGCAATACGGCAAGCGAGAGCACTGCAACAAGACTCACCACAATGCGCTGAATGATTTTTGTCGATTTACCGTGGAATTGCATTGGCTTTTTGCCTCCTAATGTTGCGGCGACTCAAAATCGTCATTTTGTTCTGCAGGCCGAAACTACTAACCCAGCCCCTTCGATTTGCCACAGCCATCCTGGCTGCCAGACATCTTTATTCCCGGAATCCTGCCCGCTCAGCTGGCCGATAAACCGATTGGTCCGGGTTAAGCAATGGACTCAATGCGCCATCGGAGTTCGCTCGCTGGATGCGAGCGCGGGCCCTCCTTTGTGGGAAGTTGGCCTTGAAAGTCAGCGCGACCACTACGATTTGCGGTCAGGGAAATAAGACAACAATCCAACCGTGAGAATCAGACTTTACGTAGATGAAGAATGTCTGAAGCGCATCTTAAATCTGTTTCATTTGGAAATAATCGACAATGCCGCGGCATGGAGCATTCAGCACTTTTGAGCACGGTCGTCAACCCAAGTAGCGAATGATAAGGGAGATTAACGTCAGGAACCCTGCGATAGGGCTTTTCTGTACCGACGTGGCTCCTTGGCAGCCGGGTTTCCCGCGAAACCAAAGCTCTGAAGGCGGTTGAGGAAAGCGCCCCTGTATCCAAAAGACGAGTTGGCGATAGCGCCCATTATCATTCACTGCCCTTTGATGAATACAGCGTGGAGCAGCCATCGAGTACAAAGAGTACCAACCATCCGAGGCAGAATCCTGCCAACCATCGTTCACGCCGAACAGTGCGCGATTGTTGCTTGGAATGTTGATCAAGTTGGAATTGAAGGGTAGCCAGTCATTCGAAAGGAACGAGTGTAGCGTGGATCGTTTGCTATTGTCGGGATCGCCTTATAAGGGAGATACTGTTGGCGCACAACCGAGCGCATGAGGTCGCCATGGCCATCATCCGAAAGTGCCCATCTTGCGGGAAGCCCAATCGAATTCCGGCGAAGCACCTTGTTGACACAGGGAGATGCGGGGCCTGCAAAGAGCCGTTAGCCGCGATGGCCGAGCCGATCGAGGTCAGCCCTGACGAGTTCGACGAGATTATTCGCGACAGCAAGGGACCTGTTCTGGTCGATTTCTGGGCATCATGGTGCAGCCCCTGCCGGATGGCGGCGCCGCACGTTGCACAAGTCGCGCGAGACTTCGCAGGCCGAGCGGTAGTGCTAAAGGTCAACACTGAAAAGTTCCCCGAACTTGCATCGCGTTACAACGTCCGAGGTATCCCGAACTTTGCCGTATTCGCTCGCGGTAATCTTCAATTCCAGCAAGCGGGCCTGGTGGACGCAAATACGATGAAGGGTTGGCTCGCGAGCGCCATGTAGACTAGGTGCACTCGCAATTTGGCTTCGTAGATTCAATTCTCTGAGGGGTGATCGCCAGATGTTTCCCACCAGGTCGTAGACACCAAAAGGGCTGGCCCCTTGCGGATGCGCATCCACATCATCGGGGCCGCGCATTGTCCGGCTTTGATCGGGGATTGGCACCGCTCCCGGATCCCACGAATTGCCCCACGGATCGAATTTTGTTCGCAGACTCTCAACTTCAAAGCGGCTTAATCTTTGGGTTTTGGGTCATTTTGCCTATATATCAAGGTTGGACTGGATAAATGCGATAGGCCACGACTGAAGCTGTAATTGGGGTTCCCCGTGCTTGTGAGGTCTTGAGCAGAACTTCAAAATAAGGCAATCCATTTGAACGAAGGGTCTTCTCAAATCCAGAAAACTCATCTTCAGAGAGCAGAAAATCTCCGCCGGCCTCGGTAGCCTCTGAAGAGGTTCCTTCGATGAGAAGTGCTCTAGTGTCCCGATCCAGGTTCGGCAGATAAGCTACCACACAGTAGCCGACGGTATCGGTAGGCGAGTAAATTGCGTTCTCTCCCGCCTTTGGCGATCGGTTAATCACGGCGCCGGGGCCAACACCGGGCGGATTCTCTTTAAAATTCAGGCGGGCTTCGAATAACTGTTGCCAGGGATTTGAATACTGTGAGCCGATCAGGATCGTATTGTCCTGCCCTGCAAGCGCGGAAGAGTAATCGCGCGCGTTGAAAATGTGCATCCTGTTTCCGATGCGGTCCAATGCCGTTATCCGTTGCGCCAACCGAAATTCACTGGAGTTTCCAAAATTCTTTGAGGCAATCAAGGTAAAGACCGTCTGTCCGTTTGCGTCAGAACTCTGCGCTGCGGCCTGGTTGAGATAGCTGCGGTTAAGATAGTCGCTGAGAGTGAATGTCCGTTTCTCAATATCTTCGAGGAGTTGGAAGGAAACGTCGGAGACCACAACATCGGTTTCGTGTGGAGGGGCATTGACGAACGCCGACCACAGGGAGTTCATTGATGGCTCGTATTTTAAGGGATATAGAGAATGGTCGAGTGTTCGTTCGCGCAGCCACCAGCCCGCACATAAGCTAAGCACAAGTGTCATCAAGATGAGTCCGAAAAACATCTGGCGGCGATGGGGCCATGCATCGTCTCCAGAGGTCGGCATTGGCAGAGTTGTGATCGATTCCCGGTGCGATGGGCCCGATAGCGTCGCTAGGGCTTTGGGTAAAGTATCTTCGGGAGAAGCACCGGCCGTCTTTGGCTCCTGCCAATGGAATTCCGGCACATAGGAACCGGATACCAGGTCAATCGCTACCTGAGAACCTCCATGACCCTCTGAATAGAACTGGGCAAGCCTGCGACGGACGTCGTTTGCTCTCACCCGGACTATGGAGTCGGTTCCGGTTTCATAGTTGATTGGTCTTCCGAAGAGTTCGGCGCCGAGAAATCGCTCGCTCAAGTACTCATAGTTGCCATCGAGTGCCTGGTGAACAACGAATTCGAAGAAATCCTGACAGCGCTTGCTCCCTGAAAAATAGCTACTTCTTAGAATCGCAGCCAATTCGGCGCGAACCGCCGCAGCTCGCTCCTGACTCAGGGCAGTCGCATTTTCCTGGTTGGGAAGAATCCCCATGGGCGCGGCTTTCTTCGTGCACGGGGATTTTAGCATGCCTTAACTGATTCGTAACAGACCCATTTAACGCGCTGTTTTTCTTAGAGTTGAGCCCAACTCCCGTCCTAAACCGTTCGGAACGTTGACACCGACTTTCTGGGTGCCCAGAGTGGTTGAGAAGTTTGGATAGCGGTTCTTACAACAATGGCCTTTGAGATTTATACGAAAAATCCGGCAGTCGGTCTCCAAGCAGCCTCCAGCAACAATTCAACACTTAATATGGGGTCGTTCGATAGAAGGAAAGAATCGCGATGATGAAATTGTGGCTCTCCTGGGCTGTCTTCATATTCTTGTTTTTACCCAAGCTCGTTCTCGGACAGTCATTTGCCGATCTCGTGAATCCACTGGTAGGAACTGCCGCGGACGGGCAAACATTTCCCGGCGCTGGCGTGCCTTTTGGGATGACGCAATGGACACCCGCTACTCGAGACACAGAAAGCAAAGGCGTCGTTCCTTATTACTTCGCAGATCAGGTGTTTCGCGGGATCCGAGGGGCGCATTTCGCGAGCGGATCGGCAATGCAGGACTACGGCAGTTTTCAGCTTCTTGGCGGATCGGATGATTTCGTCTGGCAAGGCCATTTGCCGTCTTCGCGCTTTTCACACGATTCCGAACACTCCACACCTTATCTCTATCAGGTGGAGCTACCGGACCTTAACCTCTCGCTATCGGTCACGGGGACTGTTCGTTGCGGCATGGTCAGATTTGTATTTCGTAAGGCCGGAACGGCGTGGATTGATGTGCAGAATAATGCACGCGCAGGCGACGGCTCATTGACCATTGACTCGACCCGTAACGAAATCACCGGATGGAACAAGGTGCGAAGGCTTTACGCGGGGCAAGGTAAGCTTGCGGGTTTTAGCGGTTATGTCGTCGTCGAATTCGACCATCCCTTTCATGTGGGGGGTACATGGTCAGGATCAAAGGTTCATGCGGGCGGTGTCGAACAAGCCTCTGACGCCAGCCCTTCTGGGAGTTACATCACGTTCGATGTGAAATCGGGCGAGGCCGTTATCGCACGGATCGGGACTTCGTTTGTGAGTATCGATGAAGCGCGGAAGAACCTGCGGGCGGAGATACCTGACTGGAACTTTGAAACGATCGAGCAGGCCAGTCATGCTGCGTGGGACAAGGCTCTTGGTGCGATCGAGGTGAGCGGCGATGGTGCGGATCGACGCATCTTTTATACGGCGATGTATCACTCTTTGCAGCTGCCGCGCATCTTTTGCGATGCCAGCGGCACCTACCCACGATTTGCCGGAGGCGAACCCATCGAAACTGCCAATGGTTTTACTTACTACGATGATTTTTCGATCTGGGATACTTTTCGCGCCGTGCATCCTCTCTTTACGATTATCGATCCTAAACGAGACGTAGATATGATCCAGTCGCTCATTGCTAAGGGTGAGCAGGGTGGCTTCCTTCCTACATTTCCGGCTTGGAATAGTGACACAGCCGAGATGGATGGAGACCACGAAGTAACAATCATCGGCGATGCCTATCTCAAAGGAATTCGAGGTTTCGATATCCAAGAGGCCTATCGTCTGATGCGCAAGAACGCATTGGAGTCTCCCGCTTCAGAAGCTGAGTATCTCGATGGCAAAGGCCGGCGAGCGCTTGATTCCTACTTGAAGTACGGCTATATCCCGCTGGAGGACTCCGTTCCCGGTGCGCCTCTACCACACCGGAACGAGCAGGTTTCGCGCACACTCGATTATGCATACGACGATTTTGTCCTGGCTGAAGTGGCGAAGGCCCTCGGGAAATCCGATGATGAAGGGATGTTTCGCAAACGCGCCCAGAATTACCGCAACGTCATCGATCCCGCAACGGGATTTGCGAGAGGCCGGCATGCCGATGGAAGCTGGATCACTCCATTCGACCCGACCAAATCGGCGACCTACGTTACCGAAGGATTGCCCTTTCAATACACGTTCTACGTGCTTCAGGATATTCCCGGGTTGATCACTCTTGAGCATGGCAACAGCGGTTTTATCTCGAAGCTTGACGAACTTTTCGCAAAGAACCTTTACGACCAGAGTAACGAACCGAGCCATCAGATTGCTTATTTGTACGACTACGCGGGTGCAGCATTCAAAACCCAACAACATGTAGCCGAGGTGAGGGCGGAGGGCTACAAGGATGAACCCGGCGGTCTTGCCGGCAACGATGACGCCGGTCAAATGTCCGCCTGGTACATTCTGAGTGCGCTGGGGTTTTATCAGGTCACACCGGGAATTCCGCGATATGCGATTGGATCTCCGCTGTTCCAGGATGCGAAGATTCACTTGCCCAATGGCACGGTGTTTCACATTGTCGCCCGTCGTGATTCTGAGCGAGCAATCTATATTCAATCGGCCACACTCAATGGGCAGCCGCTTTCACGGTTTTGGCTGACACACGCAGAAATTGCCGGGGGAGGAACACTGATTTTTCACATGTCGTCCCAAGCCAATCCTGCGTGGCCCGCCAAGACGAATGCGATGAAGGCGAAGGATTTAGCCGAGGCGAACTGATGCGACAGCCTCATGCATAAGCGAGAACCATCGCGTTAAAATGTGCGAACAAAATATCAGGCGGAGCCGATGGTCTGCTTGCAAATGACTCACTCCGCCTTCTCTCTCGATGGCACCTCGTGGAGTCAGCTCGGCGACTCGGCCTCTCTTGAGGGAAGCCAGCTAGGCCTCGTTGTGGCTTCTGGCATTCCCGAAGTTGCTACTGAGGTGTCTTTCGAGATTGAAACGTTCTGATGAAGGCTCGCCGAGAGGATCGGCCGAGATATCCCCAGCTAACAGAGTGCTGAATCGAACTGTTGTTGCTCTTGTGCCAAGTTCCCCTGTATGCCCGGCACAAAAAGCGCGACGCACACGACCCAAAGAGGACTTGATCTCAGGTGAGATGCGCAGCTTGTCGCCTTTTGGACCCACCATGAATCTCGGCGATTCGGTCAGGGCGGCATGCCCGGAGATCCCGCTAAGAGGAAAGCGTTTACCCAGGGTTCCAAGGGCTTAACGTAAACGTAACGTGTGACTCTAAGCTATTCGATTTAATTATTTTACATTCGCGGCGTGCAGGTCCTGCCCCTAAACCGTTCGGAACGTTGACAGTAGGTTTTGAGGGCGACCAGACTTCTCTGCGATCAAGAATTAAAGATTCCGAGCGATGCAAAGCCCAGAGTGATATTCGAGGTTGGCGAAAGTGACCGAGCTCGGATTGGGACATGTGGGTACAACTGGCTGAATCAGGAGGCTTGATATGGGAAAGCAAGCAAAGAGTTGGTTTGGGACGCAAACACGAGTGGTCATTTCACAATCAAAAGGGCGCGTGAGGATCGGCACAACAACGGCAAATGAATCTTTAGGAAAAATCAGGCGTTTCGGTTGGGGGGCGAGAAGCGCCTCAGCCGTAATTTTCATGCTCATTTTCTGCGGGTACTTGTTTGGTCAGACATCGCAGGGAATCACTGGTCTTGTCACAGACTCGACAGGTGCGGTGATTCCAAAAGCCAAGGTGACTGTCCACAACAACGGCACAGGCATAAGCAAGGTTGTATTTACAACCTCGACGGGTGATTGGGCGGTTCCGTTTCTCGATCCGGGCATATACGACGTGACTGCAGAGACAAACGGTT
>Ga0181520_10013681_pt1 | contig 10185 bp, 4 predicted proteins | sample PEATcosm2014_Bin_29_FD_132451 | JGI IMG/M metagenome (GOLD analysis project Ga0181520, IMG submission 132451) | Peatland microbial communities from MTU Mesocosm Facility, Houghton, MI, USA - PEATcosm2014_Bin02_30_metaG | ecosystem: Environmental > Terrestrial > Soil > Wetlands > Peat | place... | reverse complement strand
GTATGTGAAGCGGTTTTATGACCCGGACCGCGGTGACATCCTTCTCAATCCGCTTGACCGGCGCTGCCCGTACTGGGGACCGGCCGAGGAGTTGCGCAGCCGGTCGGAAGCAAAGGCGCTGGCTGTCTCTTTGTTCCAGCCACCGCAGGACAAGAAGGGCGAGTTCTTCATCGAATCACCGCAGAAAATCTTCGCCTTTCTGATGGCCTACGGACCGACGCCGGATCAACTGGTCCAGTGGATGTCGAACCCGGAAGAGATCGACCGCAGAGTCCAGGGCACCGAACACGCGCATCTGATCGACCCGCACGCACACCAGCAGCGCGCCGGTGTTCTGGCCTCGCTCGGCTTGGTTGCCGACAGCCTCCGCCTGTTGCCGAAAAGTAGCGAAGCCAATGGAGCGTGGACAGCAACGGAGTGGGCCGAAAAGCGCCAGGGTTGGATATTCCTGACCTCGCTTCCGGCAGAGCGGGAAGCGCTTCGGCCCTTGCAGAGTTTGTGGATCGATTGGCTCGTTCTCCGCCTGCTCAATGAGCCGACCGCTGCGCAAAAACGTGTCTGGTTTGTGATCGATGAACTGGCGAGCTTGCAAAAACTTCCACAGCTCCACACCGCAATCACAGAAGCCCGCAAGAGCAATAACCCAGTCGTCCTTGGTTTTCAGGGCAAGGCGCAGCTTGAATACCTGTACGGGCATCTGGCCGAGGTCATGCTCTCGCAGCCGGCGACCAGTGTGTGGCTCACGACCAAAGAGCCGAATGCCGGCGAGTGGGTATCGAAGTTCATCGGCAAAGTCGAGATCGAGCGATTGCGCGAGACGCATTTCGACGGCACGCGCTCTGGCCGAAACTTCGCGCTTGACCGGCAAGTGGAGCAGTTGGTTCTGGAGTCCGAAATTGCCGGTCTCGCCGACTTGCACGCCTATATGAAGTACCAGAATTACGTGACGCGGTTTTCCTTCCCGTACTTCAATATGCCGGAAGTTGCTGAGGGTTTTGAACGGCGCGACCGGCCCGACGACAAGCTACCTTATGACCCGGCGCGCGTGCCTGTCAGTGAGCCAAATACGGAGTTGAAACAGGTTCCGGAAGATACTCCCTCATCGCAGCCCAACGCGCTGCCTGTGGCGCAGCAGATCGAACCCGAGCCAACCGTTGCTCCCGACGCTGACGATCAACAAAATCTTATTCTGAGAGGTTGAGGTAAAACTATGCTGACCATCTCCAAACCACTTTCCGCCAGCCAAGCCCAGACCTATCACGAAAAGGAATTCACCGCAGCCGAACAGAACTATTGGAAACAGGCTGACACGATTCAAGGGGAGTGGCACGGCAAACTGGCCGGAAAGTTCGACCTTACCGGTGCAGTGGGAGCCGAGGAGTTCGCTCGGCTCTCTGAAGGCCAGCACCCGGTATCTGGCGAACAGTTGGTGCGCCATCGCAAGGTGCACGAATATAAGACCGAGGACGGTAAAACCGTCGCACCCGTCGAACACCGCGCCGGGTGGGATGCGACCTTCAGCGCACCCAAGTCGGTATCGTTGACTGCTCTTGTAGGCGGCGATGACCGGGTGCGCGAGGCACATCGGGAGGCTGTGAACGTCGCCTTAAATGAGTTGGAGCGTTACACGCAAGCCCGCATCGGCGGCAATCGTCCCGGCGAGACGACCGGGCAGTTTATCGTTGCAAAGTTCGAGCACGACACCGCCCGCCCGGTCGATGGCTACGCCGCACCTCAACTCCACACCCATGCCGTCATCTTCAATATGACGGAGCGCAAGAACGGCCAGATGCGCGCTCTCCAGGAGCGCAGCTTTTTCGCCTCGCAGAGCTACGCGACTGCCGTGTATCAATCGGAGCTGATGTACCGGCTCCGCGGTCTTGGCTACGAAATCGAGCCGGGCAAAAGCGGCGCGCCGGAGATCAAGGGATACTCGCACGAGTACCTTGACGCCAGCAGTCCCCGGCGCCAGCAGATCGAAGAGGCCCTTGCGCGCGGCAGGTTCAGTGGCCCGGAGGCAGCACAGATCGCGGCTCACAACACACGCGACAAAAAGGCGATTCTGTTGCCCGATAAAGTGCTGGCGGCCCACCGGCAGATCGCCGCCGAGTTCGGCAACCAGGCTGACCGTGTGGTTGCCGAGGCACGGGAACGCAGTATCGGCCAGATGCAGAAACCTGTAGCTGAGGAGCGCCAAAAGCAAGCGCATTCGGCTTTGACGTTCGCACGGGACCGTGGTTTTGAGCGTGAGGCTGTTCAGGATGAGCGCGCACTACTTGTCGATGCGATGCGGCGCGGCATGGGAGAAACGACCTACCCGGAGGTTCGCGCCAGCTTCGAGGCGCGCGTTGCTTCCGGCGAGTTCCGACTCCTTGCTGGCGAAAAGCATGATTCTGCACGTAAATTCACAACATCTGAAATGGTCCGGGCCGAAAATGAGATCGTGCGAACGGTGTTGGATAGCCGAGGCCGTGCTCCGCAACTCATGCCTGTTCAGCAGGCCGTACCGCTCACGGAGGCTCGCCCGCATCTCAGTTCAGCGCAGCGTAGCGCCATCGAACAGGTCCTTACTTCCCGCGATCGTATACAGGGGCTGCAAGGCAGGGCCGGAAGTGGAAAAACGAGTACGCTCGAAAGCATACGGCAGGGTGCGGAGAGAAATGGTTATGTGGTCGAGGGCTTTGCACCGACCTCCCGCGCCGCACGCCAGCTCCGCGATGCGGGCATCTCCGCGGACACGCTGCAGGGGTTCCTTGCCCGCAGCCATAATGTCGGCGATCCTGCGGCGAAACATTTTTATATGGTCGATGAATCGTCTCTGGCATCGACCAAACAGATGCGGGATTTTCTCGAAAAGATCGGTTCTCAGGACAAGGTTCTGCTCATCGGCGACATCCGGCAGCATCAGGGCGTCGAGGCCGGAAAGCCATTCGAGCAGTTGCAGAAGGCCGGGATGCAGACCGCGCGGCTCGACCAGATCGTGCGCCAGAAAGATCCCGAGTTGCTGCGAGCGGTTGAGCATCTCTCTCGTGGCGAAGTGACCGAGGGCATCTCGCTTTTGGAGCAGCAGGGGCGGATCACCGAAGTTGCCGATCCGCAGAAACGCATTGCCTCGATTGCCCGGAGCTACGCGGAGAAGCCTGACAACACCATCATCGTCTCCCCCGACAACGCTTCGCGCCGGGCGATCAATCAGGCCGTCCGCCAGGAATTGCAGGAGCTAGGAAAATTGGACAAGCAGGATCATGCCATGCGTGTCCTTACGCCGCGCTCGGAGATGACCGGCGCGGACCGGGCCTGGGCCGCGCGCTATCAGGCCGGTGATGTTCTGCACTACATCCGCGGGAGCAGAGAGTACGGCATTGAGCGCGGCAGCTACGCCCAGGTTGTCGCAACGGCCCCGGAGGAAAATCGCGTCACTGTGCGGAAGCAGAACGGCGAGCCGGTGACCTATGATCCTTCCCGGTTGCGCGGCATCAGCGCCTACCGCGAGATCGAACGGGAGTTTGCTATCGGAGACCGGGTGCAATTTACTGCTCCGAATAAGGAGTTGGGCGTTGCCAACCGCGACCTCGGAACAATCCAGAAGATCGCTGAAACCGGGAAAATCACTGTCAGCATGGACAGCGATAAAGAAAAGACGGTCACGTTTGACCCGGCAGAGATGCGGCACTTCGATCATGGCTATGCCGTGACCTCGCACAGCTCACAAGGGCTTACTTCGGAGCGCGTTCTAGTGAACATGGACACCAATGTTCACCCGGAACTCATCAACACTCGTTTCGCTTATGTCTCAGTATCGCGGGCTTCGCAGGATGCGCAGATTTTCACCAACGATGCGGCCACGCTCGCCGAAAGTCTGAGCCGCGATGTATCCAAGGTTTCGGCGATTGACTTCTCCAAACCGCAAAATCCGGTTGCGAGGGTTGGTTTGGATCAAGCAGTGGCAGTGAAAATTACGCCCGGTGCTGGCCTTGGATTAGCGCTCTGAAGTTTGCGTGCCGTTGTCAGTCGCTAGCAAAATAGCAGGGATACATCATAGTGTTCGGATGTCAGGCTGAAAAGCTCAACAAGGTTTCAGTCCGCATTCGGCTAGCCAATGTACCTGACTTACCAACATCAGGAGTTGGAAGATATCGGCGAGAGACAGGAAGGGACCGCTCCGAGCGCATCGTCTTTTTCAATCCCACCATTTCCGCTGCTGCTATATTGATACCGGCATTCGATATAGACACTCCCTTCAGGCATGAGTCTCCAACCACGAGCAACACACGCCCATCCGTCTTTACAATGCGACTCAGCTCTTGCAGGAAGCCGTAGACATCCTGAGCATACCGATGAACCATCCCGAGTTCACGAGTCGGCAAGCGATCGAGATTGCCGGCTCCGCGAACTAGGTTATCCAAGAGCGAGTCCGGCATTTTGCTTGATGCGCTGCTTTCGGTCCCAATCGTGGACGACCGTAGGGCACGAATCTTCGGTACGCCATATCCAAGCCATACTAGTGAAAGACGATGTCCACGAAGATAGTCAATCGCATTAAGGTATGGAGGAGATGTTATTACGACGTCAACCGAATCTGCCGCGAGACGGGCCAGTTTCCGAGCATCTCCCCTTCTCACCATCGCTGAGCCCACCAGTTTTTCAGGAGCCAATCTTGCCGATAAACGACATGCGGATTGCAAAAAGCCACTGTAGACATCGTAATCATTGTCAAAAAACACGCGGTGTGGGCGACTGTGGGACGTATCGCGAGCAATAGACGCACCTCGTTCCTTTGTGATGATCGTGCGGCTTAGGGCGACTTTCATTGCATCTGCCATCTGACCGGACATGCCATTCAAAACAAACGAGAGGCGCCGCAAAGCCTTGATCTGCTTCTGGCAAAACCAAAACTTTATGTAAGCTTGCGTTTCTTCACAGTCGTCGATCCACGGCAGATACTCATCTCGAAGGGCCTTCGCCTCGTGCACAACATTCTTCGCCGTACCCTCTAACGAATCTATGTCCTTAAACGGAGCAGTCCAAACGCGAGACATCAGGACCGCCAAGGGGTCAAGATCGAAGCCAATGGCGCGATGACCAAGCTCAGCGGCGGCTCGTAAGACGGTTCCGGACCCGGACATCGGATCTAGAACAACTCGGGATAACGGCAAGCCCTGCAGCTCTGTAAACACAATTTCAGGTGCCATTCGTGCGGGAAATGGGTGGATCGGGGATAGTTTCATCGTCATTCCTTCACGACTCCTATGAACTAGTTCCGAGATTCTGTGTAAACGTGACTGAGCCTCGAAATTTGTAGAACAGCCTAGCCCGCCCACGGCCGTTATGAAAAATCTTTACGTGGTGAACAGCATCAGGGAACTTACTCAATTCGAGTTGACTCTTACCGATGAAACCTTTGCTACGTGCTATTGCTTGCTGATCGGCGTCCTTACTATTGGCGATTGACGACGCTGTGTGGATCGCTAACAGGCCATGGCCCCTGCCGGTCAATGTGGCCTTTATGTACTCGATTAAGAATTGAGGTAGGGCATCATTGCCAATTTTCGCTCGAAGAGCTTTGAGGGTATCAATGTCGCCTTGACCATTCATCACCAAATCGTCCAGTGAATTCGAATAATCGAACACGCCGAATGACATTTCACCTTTGTCCAAAGCCACCGTTGCCTTATCGATACTTGCGCCAGATGCGACTGAAACGCGACTATCGCCGAGCCACACAGGCGAGCCTAGTTTGCTTTTGATGGTCTGCAATGCGAGCCGATGAAAAACGAAGCACCTATGCCAATCTGCATAGAGTTGAGAAGGAATCGTCAGTTCAAAGTACTTAAGATATTCTCCTCGTGCTCCAAACATGCGTGCACGCTGGATGTATGTATCCTGCTGAAGTCTGTGCTTAACATTTCTAGTAAAAAACATCGCGAGCAAATTCGGAAATGTAACACCACGAGAGACGATGTTGCCACCAATGATAATGGTGAAGGGAGACGACGGTTCGGACCCGCTGTTGGCAATTGCGGCGCGGTCTCTCATGCTATTAAGCACAATCAGGGTCGTTCGCGAGGCATTCTCGACGACATATTCTGTTAGATCATCAGCGCTGACATCCGGAAAGAGAGACTGAGCCTGGTTGTGAACCTGCGTAACCAATTTGTCGAAGCGATTGCTTTCGCTGTCTAGAAGTGCTTCCACCGCCTGTTCGATGGTGACACGATCACTCTCATGATCCAGCTTCTTACCGCTGGTGTGGACTAGCATCGTGTAATTCTTCTTCTTTTCCCCATTGACATAGAGATTCAAATAAGCGACCGTGACGAGGAAGCGAACGAGGGCATCCTGTGCTTCCTTTTTGCTGCCCCCTTGTTTCAGACGTGTGAGCCTATAGGCAATCGGCTTGGTCTGATCAATAGGAAAGAATTGATCTTGCCCCGTATATCTGTCATGCGGCGGGAAATTGACCCAGCTGGCCGTATCATTTCGAAGCGTGTTGTTTAGGTCCAATCGAGCTGGTGTCGCGGTCACGCCGATGTAATAGCCGTCGTTGCCAACGACTCTGCTCACGAGGTTATTGATCGATGTCTTCGTGCCTTGATTGACTTTGGAGTTTGGGGTTGCGTAATCGGCTTCGTCGTCGATCACTATTCGTCTTTTTATGCCTTTCAAGCGGTCGACCAATTTATCCAAATCTCTAGCATTCTTCTTGCACAGAACGACTATCTCTTTCGAACCAAGTGTTTTGGAGGCCTGCAATAGTTCAGGCAAACTCCGGGGAGCCGGGGCGAGACCTGATGCCTTAAACCTGCCCAGGTTTTGTCCAAGCAGGTCGACGCTGTCATTCATCAGATGAACCACTATCCGATGTCCACTGTCGAGTAGTTTTGCTGTGAGACAGATCATCATCTCTGTCTTGCCGCTCTGCGGCTCTCCATAGACAACGAGGGAACGGTTCTTAGCCGTACCGAGATTGGCCATAGCATCAGTGACCGCCTTTTCGACGCAGGTGGTAGTTACGCCACTAGAGCGAAGGCGCTGAAGCTGCTTGGCGTACCTGTCCATCAGCTTTGCCCGCCTTTTAAACCTCGCAATATTGATCGTCGTAGGCACCTGACCCTCGATTCCAGAAAACCCTAAGGAATCCCAAGAAAAACCACACAAAACCCGTTATTATAGGATACTCCGAATCCGGACATCTGCTGCAATAAAATGACTTGCAAGCCCAACTCTCCTCTTTTGGAAGCGCTAACCAGACCGAGATCAGCCGTTCTGACTCATTTGGCGCTGGTAGGCCGCATCTTCGTCATACTTTTGAAGGGTTGAGCCGATCGCCTTCAGAACGATCTCAGGTCGCTGGCTTAATTCGACAGAATTTGCCTGTGCGAACACATATCCGATGGCCATTTGTGCTAATGCCTTGCACACATCGATCAAATCGCCTTTCGTTAACGTGATCTTCTCGTTAATTCGCAGAGCCGTCGTAATTGCACTGTACTCGACGGCTTCGCCGGGAACTTCTTTCTGGAGTTCCCATACCGTATCGAGAATCTCTTTATATGGCGGCTGTTTCACCACTCTGGTGGCAAGTCCCTCAATGAACGACTTGCTTTCCTCCGGCGTCCTGCATTTCCAAAAGATGTCACGAAGATCCTCAAGGTTAATGCGCTTTAGCGGAACCACCTTTACGAGCCGGGCAAAATCCACAATGCGAATCAACGTGATAGTTTTACCCGTATGTTCACGGTCAGCCTCGATTTCCTGCAGGAGAACTGAGGCTTCGCCTTGGGTCGTAGGAAAGTCCGGCCCGACCACTACCGCATGATCGCAACCGTAGTCACCACGCTGACGGGCGATGCCAGCAATTCCAACACTCTTAGCACTGACCTTCGTCCCCTCTCTCTCTTTACTCTTGGCCTCCAGGCTAACCTTGTACATCCTTGCTTTTCCGTCCGTCGATGCTGATAGACTGGCAGTCGCAACGCCATCAGGTTTGCCGGGACCACCCAACGGAATTGCATCAAAGCCAAGACTGTTGAAGGCCGCTACTAGTTCCACCTCGAGTTGGCTTTTATTGTTGCTGGCATCTTGAAGGTCACGCGCAATCATGAATGCGTTTCGCTTGCCGGTCGAGCGTGCTAAATATCGCAGCAAACTGTCTCGGCGATTCATGACATCTCGTACGAGCGTTTCGTCAGGTGTCAGCTGATAAAGGTGCGCCTCCGTAAGGACCTCTGACAGTGCCAATAATTCAAGGGGAAGATTGCGTTTGCCATCCTCGAACTCATCTAGGAAATACGCTACAAAAGGATGAAGCGTGTTGATTTGGAGAACGCCCGTCTGACTGTTATACAAGGCAATCCCGAGGTCCTGGGAGAGATCGACACGCTCTACTCCAGTAACGAGTCCCATCTCGCTCTCGGCCCGATCTCGGACTATTTGAAGGAAAGTCTCTTTCTCCTCGGGCGCGACATAAGTCGGGTAAGTTGTATATCGCGGCGTGATTCTCTTATCGAAGGCCGACGTAAGGAGACCGAGAATCGGCTGTCGAGTCAGGCTTGCAGGCGTATCCGCGACTCGATTTGAAAGTTTTGTCCCTGCCTGGAGGGCGGCTTCGTGCGCCTCAAGCTTCAAGCGGGCTAGGTTAAAAATCCCGCGCAGAATGTCGCGGGCGATTTCAGTCAGTACACCTTCACGAATCGTTTCCCGTGAAGATCGCAATTCATCATCAAGACGATCGATATACACCACTGCGCGGAATCGGGAAAACGTTCCATGCCGCAAAAGGTTTCGATCGATTCCAAAAGACTCGTCAGTAAGATTTACCAGCCGATCGCGAACGTAGACAAAGAAGCCGTGGCTTCGCTCAATGCTGGCAGACTTTCCGGTCGTAAGCAGATCTTCATAGAGCTCTGCATATCCGGTAATCCTGCCAAGTTTTGGATGTGTCAATCCGAAACGAAGAGGAGAATCCGGCGCAACCTGTGAATCCTCTGTTATCTGCAAATCGTCGACCCGCGAAATCTGAGTAATGTCTTTCCCGATTACCCACCGCTGGATTTGCTTGCTTTGCAACTTGGACGGCAGGATTGCTTCCCCATCAACATATAGATGGAAATCATCCCGGAGCGGCATCGCTGTTCGCAGAATCCACCGAAGCTGTCCAACTTTCAGGTCGGTGGCCATATCCTTCAGATCGGAGAGAATCGCCACCGTCCAGGAACCCGATGCCCCATCCCCGAACAGTCTCATTGCTTGGAAGCCCGGACGAGTTCCAAACCGCCACGGATCGACTGCCTGCTGGGCCTCCGTTTCTGTTAATTCCCGTAAGGGCAACTTCACCTTTGCATCAGAAAACACCTCATCAGCCCCGGCGGCGTGCACCTGCGTGTAATCCATAGTGACTGCGAAGAACCGCCCATTCACCTTTGTCACGTGCGTCAGCTTATTCGCCAGAACATACGTCGCAAGTTTGCCGATGCCAAATTTGCCGATGGGTTTGCGGCCTAGCGGCGCATCTGTTCCCCGTTTGCGCTTGCTGCTTACACCGATAACCCAATGCTGTCGAAGACCTGCCTCGTCCATTCCAGTGCCATCGTCGATCACCGTGATCGTCGCATCCTCAGCACCTAAATCGGGGGACAGGAGAACCTGTACATTTCTCGCGCCCGCGTCGAAAGAATTGGACACCAGTTCCTCGATCGCCTTATTGGGGCTGGAGTACAGTCCCTCAGAGAAGAGTTCCACGATGCGGTTGCTGATTCGCACATCAATTGTTGATGTGGCGTTGCCTGCAGATTCAAATACTGGGATTCCTCGTTCCAACATCGGCTCCTCATGGCGGGCAGCCCAATTGACACGATCAGGGCGCCACGATTAAGGCGTGCCAGAGGGTTAGCCCAAAGATCTGCGATAGATTCGTCATAAAGTATAGCGGGCCAGAGGTACCCAACGCCGGCGTTCCGTCCTGGTTCCGATCGTAACCAGCATTATTCCGTCCCCGCAACGCCCCTCCCTACAAGCTAAAGCAATTCGGAAGTGGACCGAATTTCTTCTTCGTTTAAGTGCCCCCGCTTCATGCGGCTTTATGGCAGAAGCGGTCGGAACCCGTCAAGGGTCTCCGCTGCGCTGCGATGAACGCGCAAGAACAGCGCGCCCTTGACTGAACCCGCCTCGCCTCTGCCCGCCGCG
>Ga0181520_10013680_pt1 | contig 10187 bp, 8 predicted proteins | sample PEATcosm2014_Bin_29_FD_132451 | JGI IMG/M metagenome (GOLD analysis project Ga0181520, IMG submission 132451) | Peatland microbial communities from MTU Mesocosm Facility, Houghton, MI, USA - PEATcosm2014_Bin02_30_metaG | ecosystem: Environmental > Terrestrial > Soil > Wetlands > Peat | place... | reverse complement strand
GGGGGTGGTGTTAGAGGGGGGGGGGGGGGGGGGGGGGGGGGGGGTAGTACGCGGACAGGCGGGTGCAAGTGCGCAACCGACTGAGCGCGCCGTCCGGGGAGATTTCCAAGTTTTAATTCCATGCTGATTCATCATCACCAGCCTCATTCTGCCATGGAATTCGGAATTGGAAACGTAGCCGCTAACAGAAAATGCGATTTTGGAAGAATTTTGGGGCGAAACGCAGAGGCGCAGGGCGGCGAAGCCGCTACCGAAGAGGATAGAAAATGGAGGATCGAAGATGGAAAAACCGCAGGCGCACAAACATTTACGCAGGCTGCGAAAACTTTGAAGGATAGTCGTACAGAGCAAAGAAAGCTGTTGACCACGGATTGCACGGATTTTTTCGTCTTCACCCGCGTCATCTGGGTAATCCGTGGTTCATGTTGGGGGGACGAAAGTTTTTATTGGTTCGTTCACGTCTCGCGCGGGCGAAAGCGGTGTCGCCACTCCCGTCTTCGCCTGGCTACGACGCGGCAAGGCGCTGCCACCGTATCAGTCCAAAATTTTCGCAGGACGCAACGGTGCTGGGAGGCGGCACTGCGGAGAACGCGGAGAAACGCAAAGGACTCATTCACAGCCGTTTATTCCCCCAAACTGCCCCGATGGCGCGCGTTTTCATAAAGACCAGTTGGCTGGCCGCCAAAGAGCGCCAAAGATTCAAACCGCGAAATATGCGAAACCAGTGCCGTAAAATATGACTTGTACTTAATTCCCAGGCCTGCCCCTTTTATTTAGGCGGGAACAATTATTGCCGCGGGGGAAACTGGCCAAGAATATTTGTCCCGCCAATGGTCACGTAGTAGTGCCAACTGCCGGAGGTGTTCGCGTGGTTGATGTTGATGATGGTCGGGTTGCTCCCCAGATAGACGATGCCAAGAATGCTTTGGTTGCCTTCGCCGTCCACCAGCCAAACCGTCACTGGCCCGCTGCCTGCAGGCAGCGTGCTGGGATCCACCGGCACGAAAATATTGTTGTCCCATGCGAACATGGGAAGGCTGGAATTTGCATCCACCGGCAGCGCGGCCAGATCAACCGGGGCAGCGGCGGAGTCGGTGAACGTGGGGGTGGGGGTGACGACCGGGAAGGTTGAATTTGGCACTTCCACAAAATCAACCAACTCCCCGCCAACCGGCGTGGATGCGTCGGGCGTCGCACCCATCTCGAGGGCGACCGCCTGCAGGACGGCCTGCTGCATTCGCGGCGAGAGCCGGGCATGGTTGGGGTCAGCCTGGGCATCGTCAAACAAAATACCTTTCAACTCGTTTAAGGCGGCCGTCTCTTCGTCTCCCGCCTGGGGCTTCAAAACCGGGGGGCCAACCCCGGCTGCCAAATTATTTTGATCCGGCAAAACGAGGTTGGTTCGCCCACCGTGCGGCTGAACCACGGCGGTCAGACTTGTCTGTCCCACCGAAACCGCTGGTGTGCCGCTGGGATTCCGGGTGGCAGGGCCTGGAACCGGGGCCGGGGTCCGCGCGGATGCCACGATGCCGCCGGTTTTGTTTTCGCCGGAATTCAACGCGCTGGAACCTGGCCCGCGCGTGGGCGGGTGAAACCAAAAAATGTGAATGAGCAACGCCAGGGCCAGGCAACCGGCGACGGCCCAGCCGTTGACGAGCCGTTTAAGCTGAAAAAATGACCGCCAGATTTTTGCGAGCGGCCGCCCGGCGACGGCGGCCTCGATATGGGTCCAGGCTTCACGCGGCGGGGCGAGTTGCGGCGCCGTGAGGGCCAGCGCCAGGAGGCCCTTTTCCAGTTCGCAAACCAATTGACGCAACCCGGCGTCTTGCGCGAGACGGGTTTCAAAAGCGCGGCGCGCGGCAGGGGCAAGCCGTCCGAGCAGATAGTCGCTGGCTTCGTCCGGTGGCGAATTTGGTTCAGCCATAAAAATCCTTCAGTGTTTTGCGCAGCGCCAGGAGGCCGCGCCGGATGCGCGCCTTGACCGTGCCGAGGGATTCGCCCTGCGCGCTGGCGATCTCCTCGTGGGTCCAACCGCGAAAAAACGCCAGTTGCAACGCCCGGCTCTGGACTTCGGGCAAACGGTTCAAGGCGTCGCGACACGCTTCGGCCAGTTCGTCCCGTTCCAACTGTCCCGCCCCGTCACGCACTTCCATTTCGAGCGCCGCGACGTCGCTTTCATACGCGGCATACGTCGCCGCCCGGCGGGAACGCGAACGCAGTTTGTCCAGAGCCAGGCCGCGGGCGAACATGAGCAGCCAGGCCGTGGCGGAGGAGCGCCCGGCGTCAAAGTCTTTGGCGCGCCGCCACAACCGCACGAAGGTGTCCTGCAAAACCTCCTGCGCCTCCGTCCGGTTGCCAAGCATGCGGACCAGAAAGGAAAAAACCAGCCCGCTGCGACGGCGATATAGCACCGCCAGTGCCCGGGAATCCTCCCCGGCAATGGCCAGCAACAGGCGCGCGTCTTCACGCGCCTCCACGTCGTCCGGCGTCTCGCCGGGCAGTCCGGCCGGCGGACGCTTCACATCATTTTCAATTTCTTCCACAGGTCGCAGGCCGGATTTCAATGTATCCGCCTGCCGGTTGGTTTTGGATGCAAATATTTTGAGGATGCAAATATGTCGCTCGCGGTTTCAACGTGCGGCCAGGGCTTCCGACATTGTGGGCAGTTGCAAAAACTCCGCTGCCGCCAGCAAATCCATTTTCTCGCGCGCAGTGCCGGCGCCGTCCGCCGCCGCTTGCAGCGCGGGAATCAGATTGCGGTTGCCGCATTGCACCGCCGCCGCGCATGCGGCGGTGCGCACCCGGGCGTCAGGGTCAGTGAGCGCGGAAATAATTTCATCCGCTGCCGCCGCATCATTGGCCGCCGCCAGGGTTTGCAATTGCGCGGCGCGTTCCGCCGGGTCCGTTTCGACAGGTTGGGGAAAATGGTCGGCGGCCAGCGTGGTTTTTTCCCCGGACGGTGGCGGATTGAGTTGATCGGTTTTCATCACGGAAACCGCCGCCGCGTCAGCGGCAACGGGCCGCGGGTGGCGCGAAGTTTCCTGCCAGACCACCAGCAGGCCACAACAGGCCAGCACCAGCAGGCAGAGCAGAAGGGTTTTTATTCTCATGGAAGTTTCATCAACCGGCCAGCGGCGATCCGCCGGCCGGCTGGTTGAATTTACTCCAGTTTTCTCGGGCCCGTGGCAATCGTGCCGCCGATGATGAGATTCGGCGTGCTGCCGCTGGTCTCACCGGAGCCTTGCGTGTTCCAGCCCAGCGAAATCAACGCGGCCACGCCGTTCGTTTGCGGTGGCGCGGTTGTCTCCGCGACCAGCGCCGAAAGCTGCCAGCCCAGCTTGTTCGGGTTGACGAACGAAAGCGACGAGAGTTTGTGCCATTGCACCGCACCATTCGCGGCGAGGGTGGACACGTAATGGTCATCGCTGACAAAAAACGCGCTGATGTCCGTGTCGGTCGTTTTATGGGAAATCGTCTGGCGCACGATAACCAGCCGGTTGGTTCCAAAGGAATTCACCACCAGCGTGTGCGGGCTGAGGATTTGCTTGAACATCAGTTGGGCCGTGGCGCCAAAGTTCAAAACCACGCCGTTGTTCGTAACTCCGTTCAAGGAGGTGATGATGTCCCGTGAGGTGATGCTGAAAGAAGCACTCGAAGCCGTCTGCGGCAGCAGGGCAGCCGGTGCCGCTGCCAGATCCGGCGCCGGCGTCCGGGTCGTGTCGCCGGAGTCGTTGCTGTTATCAATCGGCAGATTTTCCACAACGTCAGGCGAGTATGCCGTCGCGTTCGGCCACGCGATCAAGGCAATGTTCAACGCCATTACGTTGTTGGTTTTGGGCGGCGGGATTATGTGGGTAAACGGTTCGGACGCTTGGAGCGCTTGCGCCCCCAGCATCTGGCTCAAGGCGGCCAGCACCAGCAGATGGTTTATCGTTTTCATGTGAGTGTTTTTTTTATTGTCAGGTTGGGTGACTTCAGCGGAGCTGGATCACCGGTTCATTGCTCATCCGCCGCCCGAACCAATCTGGATGCAAAAATTATGGTGCTTCGACGATGTATCTGGATAATTTTAAATTTTTAGGGCAAAAACGCAGAGGCGCAGCGCGACAAAGCTGCAACCAAATAACAGGGACTGCGGCGGGAAGCAAAGCGCCGCGCCGCTTTGGTGCGGACGGAAGTTTTCATTGGTTCGTTCACGTCTCGCGCGAGCGAAAGCGGTGTCGCCGCTGCGCTCTGCCACCGCCGTCCAAAATCTTCGCCGGACGCACCGGGGTGGGGAGATAGCACAGCGGAGAACGCGGAGAAACGCAGAGTATTCATTCACCGCCATTTTGATCCGGCAGGCTGCCCGGCGAAGAGAACCAAAAGAGCACAAAGATTTGACCGGGAAATTCCGCCATGGACTCAAACTCAACAAGAAGGATTGACTTGGCATAAATGCGCCATAAAAATTGTGCATGAGAAGCGCCAAGCCGCAATGCGAAGTTAAGATCCACAGCCTCTGGTCCGCCCATAATGCCAGGTTGCTGGTGCTGGTGCTGCTGACCCTGCCCGCCCAGGTGCAAGCCCAATTCACTTTCACTAACAACAACGGAGCAATTACCATTACCGGTTACACAGGTTATTCAAGCGATATCGTCATTCCAAGCAGCATCAATGGCCTGCCCGTCACCAGCATCGGAACTTCGGCATTTCTTAATTACGATGGCGTCAATGGAATTGGGGGACCGACCAGCGTGATTATTCCGAGCAGTGTTAGCAGTATTGGAAGCGCTGCTTTTTTATATTGCGTCAACCTGGTTAGCGTAACCATGTCCAATGGAGTTAGCAATATTGGCGACGGGGCGTTTTTTAATTGCAAAAAACTGGATGCCGTAACGATTCCAAACACGGTCACCAACATAGGGAGCTTCGCGTTTGAACAATGCGGTCTAACCAATGTTCTCATACCTGGCAGCGTAATGAAGCTTGGGGATGCGGTATTCAGCGGATGCTACCATCTGACGAATATCGCGGTGGACGCGCTCAATTCAAATTACGTCAGCGTTGGGGACGTATTATTTGATAAAACCCTGACCACACTCATTGAATATCCTGCCAGCCGGACGGGCAACTATGTGATCCCCGAGGGGGTCGCAAGCATTGAGGGAAGCGCATTTGCAATGAGTCCTTTAACTAATGTGATCATTCCCAACAACGTCACGAACATTGGAAATTATGTTTTTTTATCATGCCCCAATTTGACGGGTCTGACGATTTCCAGCAACGTCACCGGCATTGGAGACGGGATCCTCGAAGACTGCCCTTCTCTGACCAATGTCACAGTGGACGCGCTTAACCCAAACTTTGCAAGTTCGGCAGGAGTTTTATTCAATAAAACCCTGACCACACTCATCGCCTGTCCGGCTGCAAAGAGCGGAAGCTACGTTATTCCAGGCAGCGTAACCCTGATCGAGGGTTTCGCCTTTGAATTCTGCAATTTGAGCAGCATAACCATTCCCGAGGGAACAACTGAAATAGGGGACTATTCGTTCTTTTCCTGCACAAACCTCACTACCGCAAACATTCCCAACAGCGTCACCAACATTGGAGACAATGCGTTCGATTCTTGCGACGCGCTAACCAACCTGATAATTCCGGCAAGCGTTACCAGCATTGGGAACAGGACATTCTTTGACTGCTCTGCGCTAACCAACCTGACAATTGCAGAAGGCGTCGCAAACATTGGGGATAGCGCGTTCTCTTCTTGCAGCGCACTAACCAGTCTGACAATTCCGGCAAGCGTCACCCGCATTGGAAACAATGCTTTCGACTATTGCTTGAATCTGACCAACGTGACCATTCTTGGCAACCTCGCCAGTCTCGGAAACGGGGCGTTCGCGGATTGCTTGAATCTGAGTAATGTCTATTTCCAAGGCAATGCGCCGGGTGTGGACCTCGGCGGATTTTTGGATGACACTGGGACAATCTATTATTTGCCCGGTACTACCGGCTGGAGCTCCCATTTAGATGTTTTGCCCACCGTTTTGCGGTATCTGCCTTATCCTGTAATCCTGAACAGGGGTTCCAATTTTGGAATTCAAACCAACGGATTTGGATTCGTGATCTCCTGGGCGACAAATCAAACCGTGGTGGTGGCAGCCTGCACGAATCTTTTTAATCCGGCGTGGCAGCCGGTGCAAACCAATACTCAAAACGGTGGGACATCCTATTTCAGCGATTCACAGTGGACAAATTACCCGGTTCGTTTCTACCGCGTCGGCCCGCAATGACATACCTGTGCTGCGAAGTATCAGCCGGATAGTTACTATTGCTGGCATTATTCGGTTGCCAGCGGCGATTGACCGCATTCGTCGCTTTGACCAGGCACGCCTTGTCTCTGACCAGTTCCAACAGTTGGGACGCTACTAATAAACTTGGCCACCTGCTTTCAACAGGCCCGTTGATTGGCCGCACAAAGCGCAACCGAACACAAAGATTGAACCGCGAAATACACGAGGCACACGAAAAGGGGAAGCGGAAGGCGAATGTGGCGACGGTGTTTAGATCACGTTGCCGACAGCTTGGGATTCAGGGCGTGACGTTGCACAGCTACTGTTACGCATGGGCCGAGAGGGCAAAAGTTAGTGGGCGACCCGAAAAGATTCGCGCAAGAGGCTTTGGGGCACAACAGCGAGTCGTGCATCGGGCGTGTATGCGAAAGGGGCGCTGATGAAAATTCCGTCGCTGGAAGAATACGAACGAGAGGCAACGGCAAAAATCTTTAACATCGTTGATTAGACGCGGCGCGGCGAAGACGGTCAACATACAACGGAAGCGGCATCACTGCGTTGCCGGGAGCAGCCGAACTAAATGGCTTATGGTGCATTTGTTGAATTGACGCGGACAACCTCGATGGAATCCAGGACGCGCCGGACTTCCCCTGCGAGCTTTTCCTCGCTTCCCCCGAACCTTTCGAAATCTTCCGGCTTTCCATTTTGAATTCGTTTGATGCGTCCGGTGCAGGGGTAAGAGAACCCGCCGGGGCACCAGATATCTCTCCGAGCATAAATCCAGAACGCGTTTGTCATCTGGCTCGTGTGCAAATGCTCTGAGTTGGACCAGTCAGAGGAATTCGTGTCGTAATTGCGAATCAATCTGAGGTACTGACTTTCGGTATATTTATTTGCTGTGATCTCCACCCTATACTGAACATCCGTTACCGGATTTTCCACAAGCGGGTATGCCAACAAACTCCACGTCCGGCCGTGGTCTTCAATGTCTGCCTTCCAGTGAGGAAGTCGTATCTTCAATCCGATTTCCGGGTAAGTTTTGGCTTGCCATTCTTCGTTTGTTTTTCCAAGGGAGACTCCGTCTTCGGCGAAGCCATTCATAGCCAAGGAGAGCGCCACCAACGCGGTTAACAAATAGGATTTGGTGCTCATGCGTGGTGCGGTCGTGCTCTGCCGCTCAACGGAAGCTTAACCATCTTGGCCGTTAGGTCAAATGGACTGTGGCTTCGGAATGTTCAAAAGCCGTTTGATTCGCCAGCCTCCCCGCCAGATGTCTTTTTGTTTTTGTGGCCGCGTTTTTCCTTTGCCAGTGCTGGTTTAACGCGTTTGTAACCTTGGCCAGCCATGCTCGATTTTTAACCAGTTCCAGGAGTTCCACCGTGGCAAAGAACTTGACATTGTTGGCTGGTGAATTGCCCGGCATTTGGAGCAAATGCGCCGCCACATAAAGCCGCACATAGAGCGTTTCAAGTTTTAGTGGAGCCACAGACAGGCAGGCGCTGATTACGAGCGATGCGGTTGGAAAGCTTGAAAGCGTCGCTTGCGCCCGTGTTTTCCGCGAGGGCGCGGAAAACAGCACCCGGGGCGGGTGCGCTCCCCGGGCATTGACGCTCCCCCGGCATTGATTTTGCACCCTGGTGGCTACAGAATTAATTGAAATGCTATAGTCTCCTGAGTCAGTGATTTCTTGCCTAATTAGCCACGGCAAGAACCTGGGTTTAAAATTGTGGAGGCGGGCCGGCGATGGTTTGCAATCAGAGTCTTGGATGTTTAGCCTGCTTCAGTTTCAGGCGCGGCGCGCGCGGAGCGACGCGCCCTACCCACGCTGATTGCAAGCGACGCCATTTTACAGGTTATTTGTGACTCAGAAGAATTGCCTGGCTGGCAGTTCGACATCCTTCTTTTCAAGGAAAGTGCCGGCGAATGATTAAAGGTGAGATATGTCAATGCCGAGGCGTTCAGCTATGTGCCGGGCGGTCTTTTCGCGCCGGGCTGTAATGGCCTGAACGGAATGTCGCGCCGCTGCCAGCACCGAGGCCGGGGCGGTCTCTGGGGTTCCGCTGTTGAACGGCGGTTCGGGCGCATACGCGATGTGGAGCTGGATGGTCTGCGCGGCTTCGTCGCCCCGCAACCCGGCGGCAACCCGCAGGGCGCCATCTATGCCCGCCGTGACGCCCGCGGCGAACACCCATTTGCCATCCACCACCACGCGCTCGTTCACGGGAATGGCGCCGAAGAAGGGAAGGAGATGAAACGAGGCCCAGTGGGTCGTGGCCCGACGGCCTTGCAACAGTCCCGCCGCGCCATAAATAAGGGCTCCGGTACACACGGAGAACACGCAGCGCGCCCCGGCCGCCTGCTGGCGCACCCAGCCGAGCACTTCCTCGTCGTCCATCAGGACTTCCTGTCCGAAACCGCCGGGCACGTGCAGGACATCGAGTTGGGGCGCATCGGCCAGCAGGGCATCGGCGGTGAGCCGCAAGCCATTTATATCCCGCATGGGCGTGGTGGTTTTTGCAAAGATGCGACAGGTCGAGTTTGGGATGCGGGAGAGCACCTCGAACGGACCGGTAAGGTCAATTTGGTCCAAATCCTGGAACAGGAGCGAGCCGATTTGGAGATGGGTGTCGAGCGGGATCACGGGTGGCCTCGAAAGTGGAAAAGGAAGTTTATCAACATGCCGGGAACCATCGGGTGGCGGGCCCGGAAAGTCAAGGTGTTCACTTGTACACAGCCAGCATCCGGTTCAACTCCGTGGTTGGAACCGGCGTGCCGGGCATTTTTCCCAGGTCCAAGTGACTGTGTATCTGCCGGGAATTTCGCCACGCAGGTTGCCGTTTCAAAAAACAGGTTGCCAATGCGTTGGCTGAATGGCTTCCCAAACAAAGCCCCGTGAACAAATGCCAACCGTGCATTGGCCAGGAAATTTGGAATTCCATTTTGGACAGCAGGGAGCAGAAATTGATTCGAGGCGGACGTTGAAGTGGCTTGAAACCCGGCCCCGAAAATCCCATCCTCAAATGTCAATAACGAGAAACGGTGGCAAACCCAAACCCAAAAGCAAATTCAGACGTCCTGAAGCCATTTCCGGCCGGGCTGAACGCCGAAGCGGCTCCCGGGCAGAACCTTTCGGGAGTTCCTCTGCTGGCGGCGGCGGAGCGCCGGCAATTGCGGGATGACTGGAATCTGACGGCGCGGGATTACCCTTGTGACCGATGTCTACACCAGTTATTTGAGGAACAGGTGGAACGAATGCCGGAGGCCGTGGCGGTGGTGTTCGAGGGGCAAAGCCTGACCTACCGGGAGTTGAACCGGCGGGCCAATCAGGTGGCGCATCGCCTGCAAAGGCTGGGCGTTGGCCCGGAGGTGCCGGTGGCCTTCTGCCTGGAACGTTCCCTTGAACCCATCGTGGCCATCCTGGCCATCCTGAAGGCTGGCGGCGTTTATGTGCCGGTTGATCCCTCGTATCCGGCGGAAAGCATTGACTTCATACTGGCGGATTCCGGGGTATCCTTGGTGATAACCGGCAGTGGAACCGCCGGGCCGGATTTTCATCCGGCAGCCAAGGTTGAACAGGTGCCGCTGGACCAGATTGGGGCGGATGAGGAAACAGGCGGGAACCTTCTTGCCGGGACCACTCCGGCCAACGCCGCGTATATCATTTATACTTCCGGTTCAACGGGCCGTCCCAAGGGTGTGGTGGTAACGCATCACAATGTTGTCCGGCTGTTCCAGGAAACCAAACCATGGTTTGGCTTCGGCGCGGCTGATGTCTGGACGTTGTTCCATTCGCTGGCCTTCGATTTTTCCGTCTGGGAAATGTGGGGCGCGTTGATATACGGCGGGCGGCTGGTGGTGGTGCCATATCTGGTCAGCCGGACGCCGGCGCGGTTTTGCCAACTGCTGCTGGATGAG
>Ga0181520_10013678_pt1 | contig 10188 bp, 3 predicted proteins | sample PEATcosm2014_Bin_29_FD_132451 | JGI IMG/M metagenome (GOLD analysis project Ga0181520, IMG submission 132451) | Peatland microbial communities from MTU Mesocosm Facility, Houghton, MI, USA - PEATcosm2014_Bin02_30_metaG | ecosystem: Environmental > Terrestrial > Soil > Wetlands > Peat | place... | reverse complement strand
GCCCCCACCTGGGTCGTCGTCAGCGCCGACAACTGGTCGGTGGTCAGCACCTTGATCTGCGCCGTGGTCAGCGCCCCGACGCCGGTCGTCGTCAGCACCCCGACTTGCGTCGAGGTTAAGCCGCCGATCTGCGTCGAAGACAGCGAAGTGATGTCGGCCGCGTTCAGCCCGCCGACTTGCGTCGTCGACAGCACGCCGATATCGGTCGCGCTCAAACCCTTGATCTGCGCCGTGGTCAACCCGGCCACCGTCGTCGAACTCAGCGCCGAGAGCTGATCGGTCGACAGGGTCGCGATCGTCGTCGAACCCAGGCCGGAGACCTGCGTCGTCGTCAAGGCACCGAACTGCGTCGAGGTCAGTCCGGCGACCTGCGTGGTGGAGAGTGTCGCCACGTCGAGCGAGGTGAGAGCGCCGACTTGCGTCGTCGTCAGCACGCTGATCTGGTCAGAGGTCAACCCCTTGACCTGGCCGGTGGTCAAGGCGCCAATATCGGTTGTGGTCAGGGCGCTCAATTGCGTCGAGGTCGCGCCGGACAATTGCGTCGTCGTCAAGGTCGCAAAGTCGCCGGACGACAAGGCAGACGCCTGTGTCGTCGTCAGCACGCCGATGTCGGTCGAACTCAGACCCTTGATTTGCGCCACGGACAACGCCGCCACATCCGCCGAGCTCAAGCCCGAAACCTGATCCGTGGACAGCACGACGATTTGCGTCGAGCCCAGTCCGCCGATTTGCGTCGTCGTCAGGACGCCGACCTGCGTCGAAGTCAGGCCGCCGACCTGTGTGGTCGAAAGAACCGCCAGATCGCCGGAGGTCAGGCCCTTCACCTGGGTGGTCGACAAGGCCCCCAATTGATCGGAGTTAAGGCCCTTGATTTGCGCAACGGTCAACGCGCCGACATCAGTGGAGGACAAACCGGAGAGTTGATCCGTCGTCAAAGCGCCGATTGCGGTGGCATTCAATCCGGGCACTTGGGTAACGGTCAGGGCGACAAGCTGGGTGGTGGTCAGGCCGCTCACCTGTGTGGTGGAGAGCGCCGTCAGGCTACCCGAGCTCAAACCGCCGATTTCCGTCGTTGTCAGGACACTGAGCTGGTCCGAACTGAGTCCCTTGACCTGGGTCGCGTTCAACACCGCGACGTTGGTTGAGGTCAGCACGACCATTTGCGTCGTGGTGAGTGCCCCCATCTGCGTCGATGTGAGGCCGGCCATTTGCGCGGTGCCCAAGGCAACCACCTGAGTGGTTGTCAATGCGGCGACTACGTCGGTTGTTAGTCCGGCGAATTGCGCAGAAGTGAGACTGTCGATTTGCGTTGTCGTCAGCGCTGCCACACCAGTCGTGCTCATGCCCCTGATCTCCGTTGTCGTCAAGGCCGTCACCTGGGTTACCGTCAACCCACCGACCTGCGTTGCCGAAAGTGCGTTAAAGTCGTCTGTCGTTAAGGATCTAAGTTGTAATGTCGTCAATTGGCCAACTGCTGTCGACGTCAGACCACTCAGCTGATCCGTCGACAACGTCACGATCTGCGTGACCGATAAGCCACCCAGTTGTGTACTCGTCAGGACACCGACCTCGGTCGAAGTCAGGCCCGTAAGCTGCGTCGTGGACAGGCTCGCCACATCGGCCGAACTCAAGACGACGACCTGGGTGGTCGTCAGCACCGCCAGTTGGTCGGAACTCAATCCCTTGACCTGCGCCGTCGTCAGCACACCGATATCGGTTGCGGTCAGGCCGGAGAATTGGTCCGTCGTCAAGGCGCCGAGATCCGTCGCGGTCAGCCCGGCCAGTTGCGTCGTGGTAATCGCCGCAGTCTGGGTGGAGGTCAGGCCACTGAGCTGCGTCGTGCTCATCAGGCCGAGATTGGCCGAGGTCAGCGCACCGACCTGCGTCGTCGTCAGCGCCCCCAACTGATCGGAGGTCAGACTCTTGACCAGAGTCGCGCTCAGCGCGCCAATGCTGGTCGAGGTCAACACGCCCAATTGATCGGTTGTCAAACCGACGAATTGGGTCGTGGTCAGCGACGCCACATCGACGGACGAGAGCGCGCGCACTTGCGTTGTCGTCAGCGCGCCGATGACCGTCGCGCTAAACCCTTTGATCTGAGCCGTGCTCAGTGCCGCGATGTCGGTTGTCCCGAGCCCGCCGACCTGGTCGGTCGAGAGCGTCGCCATCTGCGTGGAATTCAGGCCGCCGATCTGTGTCGTCGTCAGCTCGCCGAATTGCGTCGAGGTCACGCCGGCGAGTTGCGTGACGCTCAGCCCAGCCAATTCGACCGACGTCAGCCCCTTGACCTGCGTCGAGGTCAATACGCCCAGTTGGTCCGAACTCAGACCCTTGATCTGCGTCACGCTCAACGCGCCGACGTCGGTCGAGGTCAATGCGACCAGTTGTTCCGTCGCCAGGGTGCCAATTTGCGTCGAGGACAGACCACCCGTCTGCGCCGTCGTCAATCCGGCGAATTGTGTCGACGTCAGTCCGGCGAGCTGGTCGGTCGAGAGCGCGTTCACTTGCGCCGAGGTCAGGCCGCCGATCTGTGTCGTCGCCAATGTCGCCAGGTCGTCCGAGGCCAAGCCCCGCACTTGTGTCGCCGACAACAGCCCGATGGAGGTGGCGGTCAATCCGCTCAGTTGATCGGTCGACAGGGCGGCGAGTTGTGTCGTGGTAAATCCCGGCAATTCGCCTGCGGAGAGCGAACGGATCTGAGTCGTCGTCAGGGCGGTCAGTTCGTCCGTCGTCAATGCGCGGATTTGGGTCGACAAAAGGCCGGCGATCTGGGTGGTGGTCAACACCGCCGCTTCCGTCGTCGTCAGCGCGGCAACGCCGGTCGTCGTCAACCCATCCAGCTGGGCGACCGAAAGAACCGAAATCTGTGTTGTGGAGAATGCGGCAATATCAGTCGTCGTCAGCTCTGCAAACGCCGAGGCGGGCAGTGCTTCTATCGCCGTTATGCTGATGCTTGAGACTGACATCGACTTACCAAAATCCCATCATACCAGAGTCGAACACACACACAGCTCAGACCACAGCCTTCTTCGGATGCTTATAGCACCAAAGCTGCGAACACAACCACCCACACTCCTCAAGCACGTGCGGCGATTATGATGCGATTCCGAACAAACAACGATCTCGCCCCGATTCTAAACATACTCTAATTGCCGGCGCTGTTTGTTCTTTTGTCGCCGCCAACCCAACCGAGGCAAGCCAGATACCCATCCCATATTGTGCGGAAGACCCCCAAGGTCGTCCCTTCGCCCCCTTCAATGAGCATCGTATGCTACCATGGGTCCACCCGTGCAACGAGAATAATCTGCATATCTGAATAATTCTTGAAGCCGGCCGGGGCCGGAGGGAGAGTGGATTCTTGCGACACCTACTCTCACTCCTTTGTGAAACGCTGGACCGGCGAAAATCAGGCGCGAAAAAGTGCCCGCGACGGAAAAGAATCTTAGGATCGTTTTGCTTCCTTTGCGGAAGTACCTAAATTGTTGTTTTTGCAATAAATTCTAAAGAAGGTCGGCGCGCCGGCCTGTCACGTCGCTGTCACCCGGGACAATGGCGGTCGGAATAGCCGGCGGATTTCCCCGTGGCGGAGGAATCGGCGCTCGGGCATTATCGGCGCTCGAATTTCAGTGATCCTTTGAGAAAGCCGTGATGAACCGAAAGCAGCGTCGCGCCGTCAACAAGATCTCCGCCAACCCGTCTTCCGCATCGGCGCTCCCGATTTCCAGCCAAATGTTCGCCCAGGCGGTGCAGTTCCATCAGTCGGGGCGGCTGGCCGAGGCGGAAGAGACCTACCACAATGTCCTACGGGTGGATCCCACCCACGCGGAGGCATGGTCCAACCTCGGCCTGGCCCTGCGGTCACGGGACGATTTCGATCGGGCCGTCGCCGCCTACCGCCGGGCCATTGTGCTGCGGCCAAATTATCTCGAACCGCATTTGAACCTGATCGATGTCTCGCAGGCGTTGGGAGACCGGGAGAAAGCCATTTTCTTTACCGGCCGCGTCGTCGCCATCCGGCCGGAGATCCCGGAGGTTCATAACAATCTGGGGGTGTTGCTGCAGGAACAAGGGCGAATCCCCGAGGCGGTGGTGTGTTATCACGACGCCCTCCGCATTCGTCCGGAGTTTGCCGACGCCTACTCGAATCTCGGCATGGCGCTCCACGAACTGGGCCGCAACGACGAGGCGATCGAGGCCTGCAACAAGGCGATTCATTACAAACCGGGCTATGCGGAGGCCTATTCCAATTTGGGCGGGGCCTTGCGCGCCTTGGGGCGGCACAGCGAAGCCATCGACGCCTATCGGCAAGCCATCGAAGCCAAGTCGAGCTTCGCCGGCGCCTATTCCAATCTCGGCATGGCCTTGACCGATTTGGGTCAGATCGACGAGGCGGTGGAAGCCTGCCGCAAGGCCTGCGAACTCAAACCGGGCGATCCCGAGGCCCTGTGCAACCTCGGCACGGCACTGCAAAAGCAGAGCGAAGTGAAGGAGGCGCTGGCCACCTATCGCAAGGCGGTGGTGCTGAAACCCGGTTACGCCAGCCCGTACTCCAACCTCGGCATGGGTCTGCACGAGGAAAACAAGTTCGAGGAGGCCATCGCCGCGCTGCATTACGCCATTCGGCTGAAACCCGATTATGCCGAAGCCATCAGCGAATATGTCCAGATGCGCCGCCACATCTGCGACTGGGCGGATTTCGAAACCGACCAGCAACGGCTGTTCGAGTTGATCGGCGAGGACAAGCCGGTCGCCTCGTTCATCCTGCTGGCCAGTTCCTCCTCGCCGCACGAGCAGCTGGTTTGCGCAAAGCAGAGCATCTCGCGCATGCCGGTCCCCGCCCATGCGCCCTTCGTTCACCAGCGCGAAGGGCGGCACGACAAAATTCGCGTCGGCTATCTGTCGATCGATTTCCGCGACCACCCGGTCGGCCGGCTGATGCCGGAAATGTTCTCGCGCCACGACCGCAATCGTTTTGAGATCTCGGCCTATTCCTATTGCCCCGACGACAGCGGCCCGACCCGTCAACGGCTGCGGGCCGCTTGCGACCATTTCATCGATATTCGCGAAATGTCGCATGTCGAGGCGGCGGAACTTATCCATCGCGACGGCATCGACATCCTGATCGATCTGACCGGGCGGACCCTCGGCGCGCGCACCGAGATCATGGCTCTGCGGCCGGCGCCCGTCGAGGTCAGCTTCATCGGCTATCCCGGCACCATGGGCACCAGTTTCATCGATTACGTGATCGCCGACCCGTTCCTCGTGCCGTTCGACCAGCAGCCCTTCTATACCGAGAAGATCGTCCACCTGCCGGACTGCTATCAGCCGAGCGACACCAGCCGGGTCATGGCCAATCCGCCCCCGACCCGCGCCGACTGCGGCCTGCCGGCCGACGGATTCGTCTTCTGCACCTTCAACAATACCTACAAGATCACGCCGCCGGTCTTCGATTCATGGATGCGCATTCTTCAGCAGACCCCGCACAGCGTGTTGTGGCTCTACTGCAAGACCCCGCAAACCATCGCCAATCTGCAAAGGGAGGCGGAAGCGCGCGGGGTTTCGGCCAATCGCCTGGTTTTCACCGGGTTCGCCCAGATGGAGGTGTTCCTGGCGCGGTTGAACATGGCGAATCTGTTCCTCGACAGCACGCCCTACAACGCCGGCGCCACCTGCAACGACGCCTTGTGGGCCGGTTTGCCGGTTCTCACCTGTGTCGGCGAGACCTATGTCGGGCGCATGGCCGGCAGCCTGCTCAACGCCGTCGGCCTGCCGGAACTGGTGACCAAGTCCCTGGCGGACTACGAAGCGATGGCGATCCGTCTGGCCAATGACCCTGCTCTCTACGCCAGCCTCCGCCAGCGCCTGTGGACCAATCGTTCGACCGCCCCCCTGTTCGACATGGCGCGCTATACCCGCCATCTCGACGCCGCTTTCGCCACCATGGCCGAGCGCTGGCGGTCCGGTCAGGCGCCGGCCCCTTTCGCGGTGCCTGTGCTGGCGGGCGCCTGAGATGACCGGGGAAATCGCCGGCCGCACCAACGGCGAGGCCAGGGTCGGCATCTTTCAGATCGCCTATAACGATGAAACGCAGGAGCAGCGAGACAAGGCCTTTACCGTCTTGGACTGCCGCGACGATCCGGCCCCGCAACGCCGGGAAATTCATCACATCATCAATTTCCACAAGGCCGGGACACATCGAAATTATGACTATTGCGGCCTGTTCTCCCCGAAATTCTCAGAAAAGACGCGAATTTCAGGGGAACAATATATCCGCTTCATCAAGGACAACCCGGGATTCGACGTCTATTTCATCAATCCGTTTCCGCTGCTGAAGTATTATGCGTTCAATGTCTGGGAACAGGGGGAACTCAGCGCCCCCGGCCTGTGCGAATTGGCCAACCAGGTGCTGGCCGCCGCGGGCATTCCGGTCGACGTGCGCAAATTGCCGCGCAACACCGCCGATACCCTGCTCTACTGCAATTTCTGGGTGGGAAACGCCAAATTCTGGGACGAATTCCTCCATTTCATCGGTCGCCTGATCGATGGTCTGGAGCGCCTGCCGGAACCGGTCCGCCAAGTGATTTTCGGCCCGGCCCCCTATCTGACCGCGGCCACTTACTTCCCGTTCATTTTCGAGCGCATGTTCAGCACCTACCTGTTGCTGCGCCGCGACATCAAGGCCCTGCCCTATCCATTCCCCCGCGACGCGCTCGGGCCCTATTATTTCACCGACATGGAACGCCTGCTCATTGCCGAATGGGGACCGATGATCGACGATTGGGACGAGGCCGGGGTCTACGACGAGGACAAGCGGCGGATTTTCCGGGCCCTGTTAAAAATCACCTATCTTTACGCGGCCCTGCGGTTGCAGGTGGTCAATCGCTAAGATATATATCCGGTCCCCGCCGCCCTTGAGTGACGGCGCGCATTTTGCCTTGGCGTTGATGTTGTTTTAATGATCTCGGCAAAGAATGCGAATTGGTGGCAATATGTCGCCGTCTAAGCGACTCCGCGGCTGTCGCAATCGTCCACTGGTGAAAGAGAATCCCGCCCCGTGTCTTCAGAATTTAAGTTAACTCATCATCACACGGCGTTGCGCTGCCTGTTCCTTATGGCGATGCATCACGGCGTTCAATTGCCGCCGACGAGCCTTGCCGGCGTCAATGAAAACAACATCTTCCCGTCGCTTCTTCAGGTGATGGGCGACGCCGGCCTGAAGGGCAAAGTGCTGCGCCGCGCGTCGTGGCGGTACTTGGCCGGGCTGGGCACCGCCTACCCGGTGATGGCGGTTCAGAAGAGCGGCGACTGGGTCATCGTGCTGAACGTGGTGATCACCCCGGAAGGAACCTCGGTCGCCCTGCTCGATCCCCTGGCGGAAACCTCCGGCATGGTTCTGGTGCCGCGGGAGGAATTCGAGAAGAACTGGGATGGCGTTCTCGTTCTGTGCAAAAAGAAGGAAGAAATCGCCGACAAAGGCATTCCGTTCGGTTTCGCCTGGTTCATTCCGCAGATCATGCAGCAAGGGCGGTTTCTCCGCGACGTCGCCATCGCCGCCATCGCCATGAACCTGCTGGGCATCGGCGCGCCGTTGCTGTTTCAGGTGATCATCGACAAGGTCATCACCCACCACAGCTATCACACCTTGTATGTGGTGGTTCTGGTCTTCCTGGTCATCACCGTCTTCGAGGCGATATTCGGCTTCGTGCGCCAATATTTGATGCTGCTGGCGACCAACAGGATCGATGCGCGATTATCATCCTATACCTACCAGCATCTCCTTTCGCTGCCGCTGCAGTTCTTCGAGGGCCACACCGCCGGCGTTCTAACCCGCCACATGCAGCAAACCGAGCCGATTCGTAACTTCCTGACCGGCCGCATGTTCCAGACCATCCTCGACATGGTCTTCTTTCCGATAACCTTGACCATTCTGTCGATGATCAGCCTTCGGTTGACCGGCGTGGTGCTGGCTTTTTCGCTCGGCATCGCGGCATGGCTGGCGATCATGGTGCCGATCTACCGCCGCTATCTCGACCGTTTGTATCAGGCCGAGGGCGCCCGTCAGGCGCAGCTGGTCGAAACCATTCACGGCATGCGGACGGTCAAGTCCCTGGCGCTCGAACTGTTCCGCAAACGGGTGTGGGATGACAAGACCGCGGTCGCGGTGCGCCGGCACGCCGATGTCGGCCGGATCGGCATTCTCGGCAATACGTTTTCCAGCGCTCTCGAAAAGATCATGATGATCGTGGTGCTGAGCGTCGGCGCCATCAGCGTCTTCAGCGGCGCCCTGTCCCTGGGCGCGCTGGTCGCCTTCAACATGCTGTCGGGACGGGTCATCCAGCCGCTGCTGCAGATCGTCGCGCTGATCAACGAGTATCAGCAGGCCGCCTTGTCGGTGCGCATGCTGGGAACGGTGATGACCCATCCGCCCGAACGCGATCCCAGCCAGATCGGCGTCCGTCATCGCATTTCCGGCGAAGTGGTGTTCGAGGCGGTGACCTTCCGCTACCACGGATCGTCGACGCCGGCGATCAACAACGTCTCGTTCAAGGTCGAGGAAGGCCAGATGATCGGCGTCGTCGGCCGTTCGGGGTCGGGCAAGAGTACGCTGACCCGGTTGATGCAGGGCATCAACACCGCGCAGGAAGGCTCGGTCCGCCTGAGCGGAACCGACATCCGCCACGTCGACCTGACCCACTTGCGCCGCAGTATCGGCATCGTGCTGCAAGACAATTTCCTTTTCCGCGGCACGATTCGCGAAAACATCGCCTCGGCCAAGCCGGACGCCTCTCTGGAAGAGATCATGGAGTCGGCGCGCATGGCCGGCGCCGAGGAGTTCATCGACCGCCTGCCCGCCTCGTACGAGACCCTGGTCGAGGAGAACGCCGCCAACTTCTCCGGTGGTCAGAAGCAGCGTCTGGCCATCGCCCGCGCCTTGCTGACCCGCCCGCGCCTGCTGATCTTCGACGAGGCGACCAGCGCGCTCGACCCGGAGAGCGAGGCGATCATTCAGGCGAACCTGTCGATCATCGCCAAGAACCGCACGATGATCATCGTTTCCCACCGCTTGTCCTCGCTCGTGCAGTCGGATCTGATCCTGGTGATCGACCAGGGCAAGGTGATGGATTTCGCGCCGCACAGTGTCCTGGTTGAACGCTGCGACGTTTACCGGCACTTGTGGGATCAACAGACCCAACATGTAGCACGGTGATGAATCTTTTATACCGCGTCGGCGATTTCTTCCAGGCGGCCGCCAAGCGCGCGCGCCTGGTATGGCGAGTCCTCTCCAGCGAGGGGGCGCCAAGCGAAGTGGTGCCGGAAGCCATCACCTTCCAGACCGACATTGAGCAGCTCATTCATTCGCCGCCGCCGCGCTATATGCGCTCGACCACCTACCTGCTGTTCACCGTTTTCTTCCTGTTGCTGATGATCGCCACGTTCGTCGACGTCGACGCGGTGATCATGGCGTCCGGCCGGCTCACCGCCGATGCGCCGCCCATCGTCTTGCAGCCCATCGAACGCGGCATCATCCGCGAGTTGAAGGTCAAGGAAGGCGACGTCGTCAAGAAAGGTCAGGTGCTGGCCACCTTGGACCCGACATTCGCCCAGGCCGACATGACCTCGCTGACCGCGCAGGAACGGCAGATGCTGGCCCAGGTGCGCCGCCTGGAAGCCGAATTGAACAATGTGCCCTACACCATCAGCAACACCTTGAACGCCGAGGAACAGCTGCAGGCGACACTGTACCAGCAGCGGCAGTCGCAATACGCCTCCCGGCTGCGGTCATTCGATGAAGACATCCGAAAGCTGCAGGCGAGCATCAAGACCGCCGAGGATGACGGCGAATCGGCCGCCAAGCAGGTCGCCGTCGCCAAAGAAGTCGAGACGATGCGCGCCAATCTCTTTCAGTCGCAGACAGGGTCGAAACTGAACCTTCTCGACGCCCAGTCGACGCGCATGCGCGCCGAACGCGATTATCAGGAAGCCCAGGACCGGCGCGTCGAGCTGGAGCACACCTTGGAATCGAAGGTGGCGGAACGCCAATCCTTTGTCGACGAGTGGCGCCGCCAGCTGCTGGAGGAACTGGTGAAAGCCAAGGGCGACGCGGCGAAACTCGATGAAGGACTGGCCAAGGCGACCCTGGTCAACAACATGATCATGGTGACGGCGCCGGAGGATGGCGTGGTCCTC
>Ga0181520_10013677_pt1 | contig 10189 bp, 7 predicted proteins | sample PEATcosm2014_Bin_29_FD_132451 | JGI IMG/M metagenome (GOLD analysis project Ga0181520, IMG submission 132451) | Peatland microbial communities from MTU Mesocosm Facility, Houghton, MI, USA - PEATcosm2014_Bin02_30_metaG | ecosystem: Environmental > Terrestrial > Soil > Wetlands > Peat | place... | reverse complement strand
TAACTCTTTCAGGGCGGCGGTCGTTTCATCCCACTGCAAATAAGATTCGCTCAGCAGCAACAGGTTTTCCGGGAAGTCAGGCGCCGTGCGGACGGCGCGTTCCAGCCACTCGCGCGCCTTGCGCTTGCTCCCGATGCTGGCCGGCCAGCCCGGCGAATCGCGATAGAGCTGCCCCAGATTGCGCGCCGCTCCGGCATGGTCAACCTGGTTATCCAGACTCCAGGCGGTCTTGAATTCAGTCTCCATTTCCCGGACCAGGGAGAGCGCCCCCAGCAATTCAGTGCGGGCCAATTGTCCCAGATTCATGGCCAGATAATAATGGGCCGGGGCGGATTGGGGCTGTTCCTTGATTAATTTGCGGCAGGCATCAATGCCTTGCACCGCCAGTTCGGCCCGGTTGTCATCGTTGGTGGCAAATTCCGCCAGGTCAAAACAGGCGCTGGCAAATTGCCAGGCCGCCGGGGAGTCATTGGTCGCGGATCGCCAGGCCGCCTGGGTCCGGCGATATTCCGCCGCCGCCTGCCGGGCGAAGACCTCCTGGTCGGTCGGCTCGGAATAAGCCGCTGGGACCGGGCGCAGCGCCAAAAACAAAAGAATCAGGGCGGAAAAGAGCCGGCCCAAGCGTGAATTGGTCGTTGAAATCATGCGAACTGGTCTTCGGAATAAGTGTTTGCCATTATGGGGGACTCGTTTATATTAGCCAAGTGAGAATAAACGGTAAAATCATCTGGCTGGCCTGCGTGGCCGGGCTTGGGTTGTTGGCGACGGGTTGCTCCGGCATCAACACCGGCACGACCGTTTCGCCAGCCTCGTTTTTCCTGCCCGGTCTCATGAAGGCCGACCCGGCGCCCGGCGGACGGATGCTGAACGAACCCCCTGATCAGGTCATGGTCGTCGCCCAAGCTCGATAATAACATATGCGTTTCCCACTCACGCTGACGGTAAAAATCGCCAGCCACATTGTAAAACATAAAGTTCGCAAGACCCCGAAATTCGCGATGGTTTTGCAACTCGAACCCTTGCACACCTGCAATTTGACTTGCACCGGGTGCGGGCGCATCCGTGAATATTCCACCAACCTCAAGGACATGGTGCCCTTGGAGAAATGTCTCGCCGTCGCCGTCGAATGCGACGCCCCGATGGTGTCCATTTGTGGTGGTGAACCGTTGATTTATCCCAGGATCGAGGAGTTGGTCGCGGGCTTGCGCGAACAGGGCCGCGTGATCTACATCTGCACCAACGGCGTGTTCATGCGCAAAAAAATGCGGGATTACCTCGCCGCCATTTATTCCCCCGCCGCGGAGCCCACCCTGAAGAAACTGCTCGCCGAAAAATTGATTTCCGACAGGGAGGCCGACGCCATCCGCACCGCCGGCGAAGCCGCCCGCTCCAAGGTCGTCATTCGCCCGACCAAGTGGATGTATTGGAATGTGCATGTGGACGGACTGGAATTCACGCACGACCTCATTGTTGAGCGCGAAGGCGTGTTCAAGGAATGCATCGAGGCCATCAAAATGGCCAAGATCCTCGGTTATCAGGTGGCCACCAACACCACCGTCTACAAGGAAACCGATGTGCAGGAACTCGAGGAAATGTTCAAGTATTTGAGTTCGCTTGAGGTGGATGGCCACACGATTTCCCCCGGCTACGAATACGATGCCGCGAAAAAGGACATGGTCAAACGCCTGGGCAAACAGCCGGAGGATTTCTTCCTGACGCGCAAAATGACCCGGCAAAAATTCGCCCGGATTCAGGAATGGGGTGAAAAATTCACCATTTTCGGCACCCCGGTTTATCAGGAATTCCTCGCTGGCAAACGCGAGCTGACCTGCACCGCCTGGGCCATTCCCACCTACAACGTCAAGGGCTGGAAAGCCCCCTGTTATTTGATGACCGATGGCCACTATGATGGTTATCAGGAAATGCTGACCAAGGTGAATTGGGAAAAATACGGTGTGGTGAACGGCGTGGCCCGCGACCCGCGCTGTGAAAACTGCATGGTCCATTGCGGCTACGATCCCAGCGGAGCCTTGGGCACCAATTACCAGCGCGGCGACAACTGGAAGAATTTCGCCTACAATTTCGGGGCCAAGCCCAAGCCCTGGCCCGCTTCTGTGGAACTGGTCAAAACCGCCTTCAATGGCGTCAGTGTCGGCAAAGGCCATCTGGCCGAGGCGCGGTCGGCCATCAATTCCCCGAGGGCGGCCATGAATGGCGCCCAGGCGGCGTTCTCCCGCAAGTCGGAGGAGGATCATCAGCACGAGGCGCACGCCGGCGATTCCTGCGGCACGGCTGGCAGCTCGGAACGCGACGATTTACTGGCCAAAATCAAGGACGCCGGCAAAACCAAGTAAGTCGGCGTCGCAACATTCTTCTACTTTTACATGAGCAAGACGTTGTTTCTATCCCCTCCCAGCTTTGATGGCTTTGATGGGGGTGCGGGGGCCCGTTATCAGGCCCGGCGTGAAGTGACCAGTTATTGGTATCCCACCTGGCTGGCTCAACCCGCCGCCCTGGTGCCCGATTCTAAACTGCTGGATTGTGCGCCGCATAACATTGGCATGGAGGAAACCCTGCGCATCGCGAAGGATTTTCAACACGTCATCATCAACACCTCGACCCCGTCGCTGAAAAACGATTGCAAGGTGGCCGAGGCCATCAAGGCCCAAAAGCCCGACACCAAGATCGGCTTTGTCGGCGCCCATACGATGGTGCTGCCCACCGAAACCCTCAAGGCGTCCCCCGCCATTGACTGGGTGGGACGCAAGGAATTTGATTTCACCTGCAAGGAAGTGGCGGAAGACCGGGATTTGTCCACCATTGTCGGACTCTCCTATAAGGACAAGGACGGGAAGATCAAGCACAACCCGGAACGCGAGATGATCACGGACATGGACACGCTGCCCTGGGTGGCGGATGTCTATAAGCGCGATTTGGTGATTGAGAAGTATTTCATCGGATATCTGATGCACCCGTACATCTCCATGTACACCGGAAGGGGTTGTCCGGCCCAATGCTCCTTTTGTCTCTGGCCGCAGACCATCGGCGGTCACAAATACCGTGTGCGTTCGCCGCAAAACGTGGCCGATGAGATGGCCTACATGAAGAAAATCTTCCCCCAGGTGAAGGAGTTTTTCTTTGACGACGACACCTTCACGGCGAACCTGCCGCGCGCGCGCGAAATCGCAAAAAAGCTCGGTCCGCTCGGCGTGCCCTGGAGCTGCAACAGCCGCGCCAATCTGGATTACGACACGATCAAATCCTTCAAGGACAACGGTCTGCGCCTCTTTTTGGTCGGTTACGAAAGCGGCAACGACGATATTCTCTCCCGCATCAAGAAGGGCGTGACCATGGATGAGATGCGCCGCTTCACCCAGGCCTGCCACCAGGCCGGCGTGGTGATTCACGGCACCTTCATTCTCGGCCTGCCCGTCGAGACCGAAAAATCCATCCAAAACACGATCAACTTTGCCAAGGAACTGGACGTGTTCTCCCTGCAAGTGTCCCTGGCCGCGCCTTATCCTGGTACGGAACTATACGAAATGGCCCGGCAAAACGGCTGGTTCAGCAAAAAGGACAAGGGCGACATCCTGCACGGCGACGGCTTCCAGCAGAGCGCGCTGGAATATCCCGGCCTGGGCAAGGACAGGATTTTCGAGGAAGTGGACCGCTTTTACCGCGCCTATTATCTGCGCCCCAAGCCGATTCTGCGCATCATCAAGACCATGCTCGAGGACAAGGATGTCATGGTCCGCCGCTGTCGCGAAGGTTACGAGTTCTTCAAGAGCCTCCGCGAGCGGAAGCACGACCTGGCCGCGTCCAAAGCCGCCACCGCCAAGGCCGCCCTGGCGACGGCATAAAGCACACCCCCTTCAAAGCCAAACCGGATGCAGACACTGCATCCGGTTTTTGATTTTTAAAAAGGCCGTTTGGATCGTGCGGCCGGCCCCGGGTCGGAACGACCGGTTTTGAGTCAATGGGCCGTCGCTTCGCAGAGGTGATTTTCCTGGCTGGCATCGCAACCGTCCGCTTCCTGGTCGCTGAAGTCGTGTTTGTCCCAGATGGGTTCCAAGCCGAGGTCATTGAGCATTTGCAGATCTTTCTCCACGGGCTGGTTCAGCGTGGTGAGGTAATTGCCCACCATCAGGGCGCTGGCTCCGGCCTGAAAGATCATGCTCTGGGCGTCCCGCAGATTGACGGTGCGCCCGCCGGCAATCATGATTTCCTGCCGGGGCAAAATGAACCGGAAGCAGGCGATGGTCTTGAGAATTTCCAGGACCGGCAACGGCGGATTGTTTTCAAACGGCGTTCCTTTGACGGGATTGAGGATGTTGATGGGAACCACGTTGGCCCCGATGTCCCGCAGGGAAAAAGCCAGGTCACAACGATCCTCACGCGTCTCGCCCATGCCGATGATGCCGCCGGAGCAGATTTTCAAGCCGGCCCTTTTCAAATGGGCAATCGTTTGCAGTCGGTCGTCGTAGGTGTGGGTGGTGCAGGTGTTCGGGAAGAAGCGACGGGAGCTTTCCAGATTGTGTCCGTAACATTCCAGGCCGGCGGCTTTGAGGCGGTCGGCCACCTTTTGACTTTTGATGATGCCCAGCGAGGCGTCGGGCCGGGTCTGGCCCCCGGCCTTCAACTCGGCGATCCGGTCGCACACTTCATCCAGCAGGGGGCCTTCATTCAGGCCTTTCCAGGCGGCCACCAACCCCACGGCGGTGACATGATTCCGGTTGGCTTCACCGGCGGCTTCCGCAATGGGCTCGGGATCAATGAAGCCGTATTGGGGCGATCCGGTTTGATAATGTGAGGATTGCGCGCAGAAGCTGCAGTTCTCCGAACAGGTTCCGGCCTTCGCATTGACGATGGAGCAGAGGTGGATCTTGTTGCCCTTGAAGGCTTCGCGGAGGCGGTTTGCCCAGGACAGCAGATCAAAAATGTCCGCACTGGATTCCAAATCAAACAACCAGAGCGCCTCCGTGCGGCTGATTTTGGATCCGCTGAGCACGCGCCGGCCGAGGTCGGCGATGCGGGAATGGTGGTCTGCGTCAATTAGTGTCGCTGTCATAATTGACAGCATAAGCCGGGGAACAATCTGCGTCAACTCATTGAATTGCCCAGGTTGACGGCTTGCTCCGCGGCCGCAACAACTTCAGGGTGTTTTTTCCTGACCGCCCGCCGCAGGGGCGGCCGGTTTGGAAGGTATGGCGTGGTTCAAATACTGGGCCAGAGTCATGATTTGCGAGTCATTCAGCGGGCCGCCATCGGTTGTGGAAAAGGCCGGCATCAGGGAGCCGGGTTTGCCGTGGGCAATCCAAACGCGCCAGAATTCCACGTTGGTGGCGGCCTTCAAGGAGTGCAAATCCGGCACTTGCGGGGCCCGGTGTTCGCCTTCATGGCAGATCGCGCAATCAGCGTCATACAGCGGTTTGCCGTACTTGTCGGCCCCGGGCCTGACGTGGCAGACGCTGCATTCGTCTTGAAAGACCGCCTGCCGGTTTGCCAGGGCGGTTTTCAGATCCAGGGCGCGTTCGGCGTCGGTCAGTTGGGGCAGCACCACCGGCAGGATGTTGACACGAACATTCAAAATCTTGAGGCCTTTGTCCGTGGACACCGTGAGACTTTTGTAAAAGGTGCTTGGCATGCTGGCTCTGCCGTGAAGGTCAATGGTCACACCAATCTGACCATTGGAGCCGGGCGCGATTGTCCAGGGCAGGGGTGCCACCTTGGTCGTGGTGCAATGACAACCGGCGGCGACGTTGACGATAATGACGTTCCCCTGCGAGACATTGGTGAAGTTAAAGGCCAGGTGGGCTTCCGTGTCATCCACGTGGGCGTCAATGGATTTTAGTTCAGAATCCCAGGCCAGCGTGGAATTGGCCAGCGGACTGTTGGATGCCCGGGGCGGCGCGGTCACCGGCTTGCTCGCAATCACGGATGGCGGAGTCTGTGCTTCCGCCACCCATCCGTTGAGGCCGAGGAGCAATCCAATCACGGCGGCCAGCCTGAGACCGGGGCTCAATGGCATGATTCTGACTGCCAAGGCTGATATCATGGTTTGTTTGTCGGTCCACCGACTGCGGGGGCGGAGACCACTTTGGGGGGGAAAGCGGTGATCAAATATTGGGCCAGCAAGTTGACCTGCAGGTCGTTCAACGGCCCCCCCTCAGCCGCGGAAAAGGCCGGCATCAGGCTGCCGGGTTTGCCATGGGAAATCCAGTTGCTCCAAAACTCAAGGCTGGTGGGAACCATCAATGCATGCAGATCCGGCACAATGGCGGCCCGGTGTTCGCCTTCGTGACAGATGGCACAATCCGCATCATAAAGTGGTTTGCCGTACGTCCCTTCGCCCAGTTTGGAGTGGCAGGCGGCACATTCGCCCTGAAAAACTGCCTGCCGGTTGGTGCGGGCAATCATCAATCCCCTGGCCCGGTCAGCCTCCGTCAACTGCGGTCGTACCATCGGCAGGATGTTAACCCGAAAATTCAGCATTTTAATGCCTTTGTCCGTCGTCACCGTGAGGTTCTTAAACAGGGTTGTGGTGCCGTGGATATTGATGCTCACTCCGATTCGACCATGGGCGCCGGGGGCGTTCGTCCAGGGGCGGGGCGGCAGTTCAGCCGTGGTGCAACCACAACCGGGATGGACATCTTTGATGACTACATTTTCCGGCGAAACATTGGTGAAGTAAAAGGCCAGGTGTCCCTGGGAGTCTCCCACATGCACGTCAATGGTTTTCATTTCGGAATCCCACCGCAGGACTTCACTCGACAGGACGCCAATGGCCGCCGAGGGCGGCACCGACGCCGGCTTGGTGGTGACCGGGACCGCTTGGGCGGTCTGTGCCCGGGCGCCGGACGGGCTGAAATTAACCAGCAATCCCAGCACCACGGAAAGCAGGTAATAACGGCTTGTGATCATAAAGGACTAATCTTGGAGAAGGTTCGGCGGATTGACGAGTTGAAAATCAAAAGTCATTTTCATCATCAGGAACGGTTTAAAGCGCTCAGGACCGCACGGACGGAGGCCAGTTCAATGTTGGTGTCCACTCCGGCTCCCCAGATGACCTTTCCATGGGAGTGCTTGATTTGGATGTAGGCAATGGCCGCCGCCGATTCACCGGAACCCAGGGCGTGCTCACTATAGTTGGTGATCTCGAACCGCGGCGCATCCGTCAGCCGGGAGATGCCATTCACCAGCGCCGCCAGCGGGCCGTTGCCGCCGCCGTTGAGGGCGACCTGGACTCCGTTTCGGAACAAGGTTCCCTGACAGTTCACCCGCCCGTTTTCGCTGGTGGTTTGCAGGGTGCCGAGTTCCCACGGCGACGTGCGCTCAATATATTCGCTCCAGAACATCTCCTTCAATTCCGTGCCGCTGACTTCGCGTCCAAGCCTGTCCACGGCCTCGTTGGCAATCGGCCCGAATTCCCGCTGGAAGTCCTTGGGCAGCTCAATGCCAAATTCGCTTTCGAGCAGGTAGGCCACCCCGCCTTTGCCGGATTGGGAATTGACGCGGATCACCTCGCGGTATTGGCGTCCGATATCGTTGGGATCAATGGTGAGATACGGCACGTCCCAATGGGAACGGCTGCCGGCCTCCCATTCAGCCAGACCCTTTTTGATGGCGTCCTGATGAGAACCGCTGAAAGCCGTGAACACCAGTTCGCCCGCGTAGGGTTGGCGGGGCGGCACCGTCATGCCCGTGCAGCGCTCGTAAATGGCGACCAATCCGCCGAGTTGGGAGAAATCCAGTTGGGGATCAATGCCGTGCATGTAAAGGTTCAGCGCCACCGTCACAAGGTCCAGATTGCCCGTGCGTTCGCCGTTGCCGAACAGCGTGCCCTCCACGCGGTCCGCCCCGGCGAGCAGGCCCAACTCGGTAGCCGCCACCCCGGTACTGCGGTCATTGTGCGTGTGCAAACTGATGATCAGCGACTCGCGCTGCTTCAGATGACGGCACATCCACTCAATCTGGTCGGCATACACATTCGGCATCGCCACCTCGACCGTGTCGGGCAGGTTCAAAATCATCTGGTGTTCCGGCGTGGGCTGCCAGACATCCATGACCGCCTCGGCGATTTCCCGGGAGAATTCCACTTCCGTGCCACTGAAGCTTTCCGGCGAATATTGGAGCATGATTTCCGTCCCCTTCAGCCGGTGCAGGCGTTCCTTGATCATCCGCGCCCCATTCACCGCGATGGCCTTGATTTCGTCCTTCGATTTTCCAAAGACCACCCGCCGCTGGGCGGGGGACGTGGAATTATACATGTGAATGATCACCCGCTTCGCGCCGATGAGGGACTCAACCGTGCGCTCAATCAAATCCTCGCGGGCCTGGACCAGCACCTGCAGCCAGACATCCTCCGGCGCGCGGTGTTCCTCGATGAGGCGCCGGTTGAATATGAACTCCGTGTTCGACGCGGAGGGAAAACCAACCTCGATTTCCTTGAAGCCGGTTTTAACCAGAGCCTGGAAGAGTTCAAGTTTCTGGCTTACATTCATCGGCACGGCAAGCGCCTGGTTGCCGTCGCGCAAATCCACACTGCACCAGCGTGGCGCGTGCGTCAATATGCGGTCCGGCCATTGCCGGTCGGGCAATGGCACCGGTGGGAACGAACGGTATTTTTTGGCGGCCTCCGGGAGCATGACGGATTACCCAATGAATGCTTTGTGGACCGCCGCCGTGGCCTGCGGGCCCCTGGTCAGATCAATGATCACCGAGATTTTAATTTCACTCGTCGAGATCATGTCAATGTTGACGCCTTCCCGGGCGAGGACATCGAACATTTTGCCGGCCACGCCCGTGTGCGATTTCATGCCCACGCCGACAATGGAAAGTTTGCCAATGTTTTCATTGGCCAGCACATCTTTGAAACCAATGTCGCTTTTGAGCGCGCCAATCACCTTTTGCGCCTTGAGCAGGTCGGGCTTGTCCACAGTGAAGGACAGGTCCGTGGCCGGGGTGCCGCTGCCGTGGCTGACGTTCTGGACAATCATGTCCACATTGACGACGGCATCGCCCAGCGCCTTGAAAATGCGCGCGGCCACGCCCGGTTTGTCCGGCACGCCCACGAGCGTCACCTTGGCCTGATTTTTGTCGAGCGCCACGCCGCGCACGACGATGTCTTCCATGTTTTTCGTTTCTTCTTTCACAATGGTCCCTGGATTATCGTTCAAACTGGATCGGACTTCAAACACCACGCCGAATTTTTTGGCAAATTCCACCGACCGGCTTTGCATGACCTTGGCTCCCAGACTTGCGAGCTCAAGCATTTCATCATACGAAATCTCCGAAAGCTTCAGGGCCGGGGGCACCAGCCGCGGATCTGCCGTGTAAACCCCGTCCACATCCGTGTAAATCTGGCACAAATCGGCCTTGAGCGCCGCCGCCAGCGCAATCGCGGTCAAATCCGAACCGCCCCGGCCCAGGGTCGTTATCTGGCCGTCCTCGGTTTCCCCCTGGAACCCGGCGACAATGACCACGTTCCCGGCGTCCAGCAATTCATGCACCCGTTTGGGCGTGATATTGTGGATCTTCGCCTTGGTGTGGACCCCGTCGGTCATGATCCCCGCCTGCGCCCCGGTTAGCGACACCGCCGGAAAATTCAGCGAGTGCAGCGCGATGGCGGTCAGGGCGATGGTCTGCTGTTCCCCCGTGGCCAGCAGCATGTCCATTTCCCGCTCGCTCGGCAGCGGGGCGATCTCCTTGGCCAGCTTGATCAAGCTGTCGGTGACCCCGCTCATGGCGGAAACCACCACCACCACCCGGTCACCCTTGGCACGGTATTTCGCCACGCGCGCGGCGACATTCTTGATGCGGTCGGTGTTGCCCACCGAAGTTCCGCCATATTTTTGAACAATCAACGCCATACAAATAATCCTGGGATTCATCGGCCGGCCCTTCGCCGCCGGAATCCAATGGAAAGAACATTCTAATCCGGGCCGGCGCATTTGAAAAGTTGGAAGTTGATCCGTTTTAGGCTTTGGGCTGCCGCCCAAGGCGGAGAATGGCATGGTGATTTTGAAGGCCATTGTTTAGGCAACCTCACCAATTGCTGATGATATCGCTAGCAGCCTGTCGGACTTAGAAAATACGACGCTCACAAATGACATATGAGCGACTTTGATTTTCCGCGAAGGTGTTTTGATGGTCTAAAACGACCGTTTTTGGGGCAAAAACCCCTAAGTCC
>Ga0181520_10013676_pt1 | contig 10189 bp, 8 predicted proteins | sample PEATcosm2014_Bin_29_FD_132451 | JGI IMG/M metagenome (GOLD analysis project Ga0181520, IMG submission 132451) | Peatland microbial communities from MTU Mesocosm Facility, Houghton, MI, USA - PEATcosm2014_Bin02_30_metaG | ecosystem: Environmental > Terrestrial > Soil > Wetlands > Peat | place... | reverse complement strand
TTCTCATACGGCATTCCATTGCCTAGCCTCGCCATTTTCCAAAAACCACCCCCCATCAACCAAAACCAAGATCCTATTTCTACGAAATCGCGTGCCAAACGCAAAGTGCGGAATGCACCCCGGTCCGCCCTGAAGGGGTAACGCTCTTGACGGGTGCCAGCCGAAACGGTAGACTCCCCCGCCCTCATGCGCCCGTTCTTCGTTCAGCCAGAAAACTGTGATGCCAAGGTCCCGTTTGACCCTCATCAGCCTGCTGGCATTTCTCGCCACGGCGAACGGCCTTGCAGCGGCGGCAGGGGATATCGCGTTTGAGCGGCTGCCGTCCATCGATCGGTCGCCCGCGGGGCCGTGCGCCGAGTTGTCGCTGCGGCCGCCGCCGTTGTTCCTCGACCCACCGATCCGACTGCCGTCGGTCGAGCAGCCGCCCGGGGCGCCGCCATCCCAGGAACCTGATCCTGCCGGCGAAATGTCGATCAGCGATGAAGGGCCATCCCCGGGCAAGCTCATCAACCTCGACGGATCGGCCGCGGCGAAACCGGCCCCTAAGCTATGCGACTTCATGGGCTACCGCTACTCGACCAACGCGCTCGAGTGGATTGCGGGCAGCGGCGACCAGTTCGGCATCTTTTCGGTCCTTTTGGATCGTTACCAGCAGTCGGGCATCGAGAACGGCATCATGACAGGGTTTGGCTTTCACGTCTTCTCCGGCCCCGTGCAGACCGACATGCCGCCGCGCGCGTACGACTTCAGCATTGGCTACCAGATTCGCGAGCAAATCGGGCCGCTGGCGTTCGACCTGGCCGCCGCAGTACAGGCGTCGAGCGATTTCGATGGGAACGCGCGGAAAGGCATCCAGTATCCCGGGCATGGCGTGGGCTACCTCACCGTCAGGCCGGAACTCGACCTGGTTTTCGGCGTCGACTATCTCGACCGCGCGGACATCAAGCTCCTTCCGGTGGCAGGGCTGATCTGGAAACCGAATCCCGAAACGCGTTTCGAGCTGGTCTTCCCGCGGCCTCGGGCGATTTTTCAACTGAACGAAACCTACCGCCTCTATTTTTACGGCGAACTGGGCGGCGGCACCTGGGCGATCTTGCGCCCGACCCTCGGCAACGACCTAGCAACCTACCGTGACCTCCGCGCATGCATCGGACTCGAGTCCGTTGACAAGGACGGTCGGCAGTGGGCGATCGAGGCCGGCTACTTATTCGATCGCGAACTGGAGTACACGTCCGGCATCGGCAACATGCCGCTCAACGACACGTTGATGGTTCGCCTGGTCACGATGTATTGAGCCGGCAGGGGCGACCGTGCGACGTGACCAACCAAACGGCAGGGCGCGGCAAGACTTCCTGGCATGTACTCCGCACACGCCGTGGGCGGAAACCGGCACGCGGAGCCTGCCGGCTACAATACGGCGCGTGGTTTGCCTTCCGGCGCGAGGGCTCACGGTGCCGGCGAAAAAGGCGGCCGACGGACCGTCCAGACTGTCCCGCTGCGATCGTAGGCGACGAACTCGTCGAGCTTCACCTGCCGTTTGGGCCCCGCCAGGCTGCTTCCCGGTTGTCCCAACCACCCATGGTTGAATCGGATATCGCGTCAACCGATAAGATTGAGGACCTTCTCCGAAAACTCCAAGTTCGCCCTTCTGCATTCTTCCAAGGCTTCCGGATAGCTCCGCGTTTCATGTTGCTTGGTTCTCCAGTTCGTTTCATCAGCGATTGGGTGCCTATGTTTGAATGCGAAAAACTTCGAAGAAAACGGATTGACGATGATTACCTTTCTTCCCAACAGAGTTGCCCAGTAAGCACCATGATATGAGCTAGTCAGAACGGTGTTCGCACTGCCCAGGAAAGACAGAACGGTTTCCAGATTCTCTTCTGTGTTAGTCAGTTTCTTGAAGCCAACGAGACGGATAGGCGCACATAAGGTGTTTTCATAAACGACATACTCGTCGGTTATTTCATATTTGCGATCAAACCCCGGGTGCAGACAACTTGCGCAGGGAACCCAATCGTACTTCGAGCCGTGATCTCTAATTCCGACGAGGTCGAAGTCTTCAAGATAGTCGGGATAACTGAGTTCCCTTTCTCCAGGAGCGTTGTGGCCAATTCCCCACGCGATCAGGATCCTGGGGCGATACGCGGCGAGTGATTCCATATTTGGTTGAAACGCCGGATGAGCGATGAGCCCGCCACCACCGACCAGAACAGTCTTTTGCAACCACACCTCCGGCAGTTTTGCCGCTAACGGGTCAAAAGAGGCGGTTTCCTTAAGTTGGGGGAAGTACAGGATAGGACCGGAGTAGCGATCTCCCAAATTGGGACGGTTTTTAAAATAGAACGATGCGATTCCCGAACGGCCTGCCAGTGCCGATAAGCGCGCCGATAGGAACCGCCTGCAACCCGAAAAAAGTCTTAGCCCGCCCGTGCGACATTCCGATAGTCGAAAAGTCATGTGCCTGGCCCCGGGCACTCGATGGGCCGCTGAGAGTGGCGTGGATGGAATCGCCGATCCTACTGTATCTTTACCTGGTACCGGGCGAGTTGTCAAAGGAGGGGAGCTCGCCCGATGGAAGAGACGCGGGGCCTGCCAAAGACTGCATAGCGAGTAACAGCCGCTTCGGTCAGCAAATCGAGCCTTGTCCGAAGCGGGCCTTCCGGCAGAGCCGGCGTCCACAGCGCCAAGACTTTGTTGCGAAGAGTGCCCGCGCGTTGCCAGCGCGTTCGCGTCTTGCGAGAAACGCTTCCCCGGGCGGCCATGGGCCCGGTGAAATGCCGGATGTAGTCATCCAGATGCGGATCGACCGTGTTGTTCCAGCGGCGTTCGATGAGTCCGACGAGCGGATTCGCCTTTCCGTGTTTAATCATATGCCCGTTTTCGTACGGAGCGGCATCTTCGCCCGAAACGGCGCTCTCGCAATCGGAGATAATGTCGCGGAAGAACTGGAGACTTTCGGCGGACCGTCGCACGATGATGACTCCGGAATTCACCCGGCCGCTATGCCCGTGCGCCATATAAACGTCGCGACCCGGGGTGGCGACAGAGCGGAAATCCGGACAATGAGATCGAACCTGGGCGTCGGCGTCTACGAACAACACCCAGCGATAGTAATCGCCTTCGAGAGCGCGAACGATCAGGGGTACTTTCAGCCAGGCGGCCTCTGCCGGGGAGACCGTCCATGGCAGGTCTACGCACACATAGTCGAACCTCCAGCGCGCGGCGAACTTCCTATGGCTGCGAATGCACGACCGCCATGCCCACCCAAAGCCATTCATCGCGATGGAAAAAACCAGTGCCTTGTCTTGGGCATCACCATCGGTTGTCATGAACGCCTCCTTCTCCAAGGGCGGTGACTTTACCCTCCGATACCTCGCTCTTTCAGGCGGCGACTTGCCGTGCGAACTTGTTCAAGGAATTCCTTATTCGCCTTGGCTGCGAGGACGTTTAGACCCATTTCCAAGGAAATCTCGCCGCCGCTTTCCACTTCTGGCAGCCACGCCATTGGCTGGGAAAGGATATCCTCCAAGTTGGACGCAATCAGTTTGAGCATTTCCAATGCTTTTGGACCGCCCGCCTTACCCAAGGCATTGGTGACGTAGCTGCGCGCCGGTTCGGGGGAAGATTGCCGGTGCTTCCACAGATAGTCGAGCAGTTCCGGCTCGAACTGAGAGATTCCATCTTCGAATAGGAGGCACTTGTCATAGATCGAGCAGCCTTCCCATTCCTTATTTTCCCGAAGGGCGTCCAACACGGCGGGAATTCGGGTAGCAATGTAAAAGTCCACGAGGCGGGAAGTGCCTAACGGAAGCCCACCCGCTTTGTAGGCACCAATCAGTTCGTCAACTAGGGGCAAAGCGTGTTGGCCATGAGCCTCGTATTGCGACTCGATCTCCTGGATGATCTCTCGGTCCGAGGCAAGTTTGTCCTTGCCGGGCTCGCCACGCTCAAGGCGAAGCCGAACATCCATCACCTCAAGTGGAGGGGGGCTTTCATCCCGCTCTTCGCGGTCATTGCGTGGTTGACGCATTAATTCACCGATTGGGGATGCCATTGTCCTATCATGAGCCTGGAAGACCATTGGCTGGCATTAGCTCGGCAGCCGCGGCGCAAGGTCAATAGCGAGACGGCCCCTCCGTCGTCGACTTATCCTCGGCACTCCCGCAACTACCGCGATTGCCGGCATGCATCTGCGGGACCAAAGCCTATGTGCTGGCGGAGGCTGGTGATCTCTTTCCGTACCGCCGTGGGAATCTTGGCGGCTGCCAGGAAGTCCTGCCTGGCCGTAGCTCGGATCCCCCTCCTCCTGAAGCATTAAAACTCGATTCCGGCCCTGGGGCGGCCGACCTGGCGACAGCTCCAACACATTGTCACCCGTTCCCCCTGCCACTACAATCATCACTTGGCGTCAGCTACCGTGAACCACGTTTCAAGCCGCAGTCTCTTCACCGGTATAATCGCCGCAGACACGTGCATTCCGGCCGGCGGAAGGAAGTAGAAATCATGCCCGCATACTTGAATACAGCAACAATTATGCCGTACGTAGACGCGCTCCATCGCAGCCAAGTCATTTCGTTATGGGAGGCCGCGTTTGGTTATCAGGCGACGCACAACAGGTCGGATTTGGTCATCGACAAGAAGATTGACGTTGACGATCAGCTCTTCTTTGTTGCCGTCGACGGCGTTGCGGTCGTCGGCACCACCATGGCCGGATACGACGGCCACCGTGGGTGGATTTATTCCGTTGCAGTCTCTCCTTCACATCGTAGACAAGCCATCGGTTCTCGGCTTGTGTCCCATGCGGAACGCGCCTTGGCCTGCAAGGGCTGCATGAAAATCAATCTCCAAATTATCGAAGGCAACGATAGTGCCGTCGCGTTTTACGCAGCACTTGGGTATTCCGTGGAAAAACGCATTAGCATGGGCAAACTGATACCAGAGAATGTCCCTGCCGCCTCGCCGATTGTTGTGCGTTCGATCTGACTGTCAGTTCGCTAAAAACCGCCGTCAATGCTCCATCGATCCGAGTGCTTCGCCACCGGCCCAACGAATAACTTTTTCTCCTCGACGGTCTTCTTGCCTTTTATTTCCACCTCCACCTTCACTGGCACATTCACTTCGCCGGGATAGCGGGCATCGTGGAACGGACTGCCGATTTCGACAACGCGGAGAAACTTGATCTGCTCCCGCTCCAACCGCTTCTTGAAATCTTGCCCCTGCAGCTCCCCGTCGAGTTGGCCAGCCTTTTGGTAGTCCCCGGCGATGAGGGCTTCGAAGAACTCCTTGGCTACCTTCGTTGCGATCTGCTCATCGGTGAGATTTCCCTGGGGCAAGCCGATCTTACCAAGATCGATCTTGGATTGGTCGATCGTGATAACGTCTTTGGGCAATTCCGGCTGGAAGACTTTCGGATCGATCTCCTTGTTGTAGTCGAGGTAATCGCGTTCTGACACCTGTTGCCATTGGCCGCCGCCGCGGTATTCAATCACCCGTTGCACAAGTGTGGTCTTCGGATCGATCTCATACACCTGCCGACGATCGGGCTTATCATTGGATGTAACGGTAAGCGTGATCGGCTCTCCCTCCTTGACGGGCTCTTTCGTTGCCACTTGCACTTTACCGGCCTTTTCATCTGCCCGGAGTTGCTCGAATGCCAACTTCGGGTCGAAAAGAGCCCGCGACTTCATAAACTCGTCAAGACCTCTCTTGATCATATCCTTATCGATACAAATGACGCGGATATTTTTGGCTTTATGCCAGAACTCAACCCTGTCTTTCGACCCGAAGGTCACCCTGTCGTTCCCGTCGCCATTTATCGAGAAGCGATCCACCCGTGCTCGCAAAACGGTGCCATCTGGATTCAGTTGCACCCAGCTCTCACCCACGCCTTTTGCCCGGCCTTCTGGCACAGGGGGAATGATCTTGGTGTGGTAGCTCGTAACGTGATCGTTGGCCTGCGCCGTCTGCTCCAATGCGTAGGCGGGCCTTGAAGACGTAAACAGGAATACGTAAAGGATCAGGCTGGCGGCCAAAGCCGTCACCATGGCCGCCGCCGCAGCACTCTGTCGTTTGTGCGTGAGAATCATGTTCTTTACCATTTCAAAAAAATGGTTGTTAGATAAGCCGACAAGGACGCTCGATTGGTTCTGCCAGGCACCAAAGTCGACGGCCGGCGGTGGGACGGCACGCATCGTGTCGACGGCTCGCCTGAGTACACCCTGGAGTTCCTCAGACGCCGGCGGGGCGTCAAAATCTCCTTCGTTCATGGCACACCTCGTTTGGCCGGTTGGGTCAACAATTTTTCCAATCGCGATCGCGCCTGATAGAGGGCCGTCGACGCCGCGGTAGCCGAAATGCCCAAGGTCTCGGCGATTTCACGATAGGAGAGGTCCTCGAAGTATCGTAAGTAAAAGACTTCCGCCTCGCGTGGTGCAAGCTTGGCCAACGCCGCCCGCATTCGGGCCTCCAGTTCGTGACCCGCCGCGATCGCCTGCGGATCGTCCTTGACTCTGGTGAGTTCGGTGCAATCCAAAGGGATCGTGATTCGGCGGCGGCGCAGGGCGTTCATCGCCCGGCACGTGGTCATCCTTCGCAGCAACCCGGGCCAGCAGACAACTGGAATCCCGTTGGATTGCCGGCTGGCCTGGGCAAACACCTCTTGCGAGACGTCTTCAGCATCCTGCGCATGGCCTAGGATGCGCCACGCAATGCCAAAGACCGTCGCGCCATGTTCACGGACCAGATCATCCCAGTCGACCATGTCGAGCCCTCGTGGTGCAACGTTGCCGGTCTCATTAGTATTGTCACAACGGGAGGCAAAATGTCAGTAAGAAGGCCAAAAAAGCCGGCGGCAAGGGCAAAGATTTGTCTAGGAGCGGGCGTACCCGAGCGAGGGGGGATGGCGACCGCCGGCCCTTCGGCTCCTGTCTTGGCGGCATCGTACTGCTGGAGATCGCCCGCAGCGGCGCCGACATCGCTGGCGTGGTGAGCTTCCGCGGCGGTCCGGGGCACGCCGATTCCGCGTACCCGTCACAGACGCTCGAAATTCGTTCCTTCTCCGGCGTCCCACCCAGCTATTCTTTTCTCTCGCCGACGTCTCTGCCGGAAAAGTCCCCCCTTGCCATTTCGGTAATCAGAGTCTCAGAGGCTCGTGAAATCGGGACGCCAACAAGACGCGCTCGAAACCGCGCCTCGCCATCTTGGAAATCAGAACGCCGTCAGCCGTAGCAACGCGGAAACCATCGCGTTCCCGCACTACAAGCCGTGCTCGGTCCGGGCGATGATGCTGTCTTGCGTGCCCTTGGGCAGGTCGACCCAGAACGCGCTATACCCCGCCACGCGCACCTGCAAGTCGCGGTACTCCTCGGGGTGCTCTTGGGCGTCTCGCAGGATGGCGTTGTCCACCACGTTGAACTGGATGTGGGGGATCGTTCCCTTGTCGAACCACTCGCGGAGATAGGCGGCGAACAGCTTCTTATTCTCGCCTTCGAGGAAGATTGGCATGAACCGCTGGTTGAACAGCTCCGTGTGCAGGAAGGGGATCTTGGCGGCGGAGTTCAGCACGGCCGTCGGTCCGTTGTGATCCGCCCCTGCTATCGGGGACCGGCTGCCGTCGCTGACCACGGTCGTGGCCTTCCGCCCATCCGGCGTGGCGCCGCAGGTGAGTCCGACCATCTGGTAGCCGGCTGCCGTGCTGCCATCGCTGGTCACGGTGGACCCCCAGGCGTCCGTCACCTGGTTGAGAGTTTCTTCGAAGCGGGTCGTCAACTTCACCGCCCACGCGTCGGCATAGTCGTCGTCGTTGCCGTACTTCGGGGCGTTGAGAAAATCTTGCCGCATTGCCTCGTGTCCTTCCCAGTCGTCGCTCAGCGCAATGAGCAGCTCGTCCATGGTGTATTTCCGCTCGTCGAACACCAGTTTCTGGACGGCGGCCAGCGAGTCGGCCGTGGTAATCAGGCCCAAGGCAAACACACAGGGGTAGGTGTCGTGCTCCTTGTGGAGTCGCTTCAGGTCGATGCCGCGCTCGAGCGGCTCGCTGAGCAAAAGCGAATTGACCGGGTCGGGGTAGGTGTTCATGAGCACCTCTTGCGCGAGGTTCCAGGCAAAGGTCATTTGCCTGGTATAGAACGACACCCGCTGCAAAAAGGCTTCCAGCAATTCGTCGGCCGACCGCATTTCCCGCGGGTCCTTGGTCATAGGCTTGTCGGGGCGGTCGGGGTCGCCGGCGGGGCCTCCCTCGCGGAGTGCTTCTTCCAGGATTTTCGGGACGATCATGCCGCCGATGCCGGGCGTTCCCGTCGAAACCGCGTACTTCTCCGTGACCACGTTGGTAACGCAGCCGACCATTTGGGTCCGTTTGGCTTCCGCGGGGGAATATCCGCGCAGCAGCGCCCATTTTTCCAGGAGGTCTTCGTTGAACCACGAGGGATGACCCATCCCGAGGCCTACCAGGTCGATGGCCCGATCGACGATTTCCGGCGCGATATTGCGGTGGTAGAGCACGGCCAGCGGGGGCTGGTTGAGATGGAGGTTGGCCATCGCCTCCATGGCGAGGCAGCTTAAGTCGTTCGATGCGTCGCTGCCGTCGTCCTTGCTGCCACAGATGTTCAGCGCGTAGAAAATCTCGGCGCCTGCCTGGCCGGTGAAGGTGACCGGCCACTCCACCGCGATGCCCAGTTCTTGAATCTTGAGGAAGAGGCACTCGATCAGCTCCAGCGCCTCGTGCCGCGTGATGCGCCGCTGGTGGATCTCCGCCTCGTAGTAGGGCCAGAAAATCTGGTCGAAGCGGAAACCGCAGCCGTGCCCGTACACGGCCACGAACCGGGCCGCTACTTCGATGATCCAATAGAACTGGACCGCCTCTCGGAAGGTCCGCGCGGGGCGAGCCGGCACTCGATCGAGCGTGGCGGCGATGTCCTCCAGTTCCCGCCTTCGGGTATCGTCTTCCTCATCTGCGGCAAGACTGCGGGCGAGTTCCGCATAGCGCTGGGCAAAGCGGAGAATCGCCTTGCCGGAAATAATCATCGCCTCCCAGTTCGTCTTCTTCTCCAGGTATTCGGCCGGCGGAATCGGGTCCGCGTGGTCGTCGAGCTCCCGCAGTTTTCGCGCGGCGGTCTCGATCCGCGCCTGCACGCCTTGCCGGAACAGAAGGGGGAAATCATAGGCCTGACTGACGGGTCCCATCTCCCACAACTTTGCCTCGATGGGGCTAGGGAAGCCTTGGAGCACGTCTTGACACAGATCCTTGGGCAGGACTGCCCGGATACGGTCCGCGACGCTCCGGCCGATCCAGAAGGCGCAGATCTTCGAGACGATCTCCTCCCGCTCGGCGTCGGTCACCATTTCCGAGAAACTCCCGGTCGAAACCGCGTCTACCATGAATTCCGCGGTTATCTCGGGGTACCAGCGGAGCTCGTCGGGCGCGGTGTTCGGGTCGCCGACGATCAGCTCGCCCGCCTTGATGAAGATCGGCAACTTCTCGCAAAGGTGGGCAAAGGCCTTGGCTTGGCGGAGGGGCCATGGCTGGCCGTTGGTCTGCCGAAACGACTCGGTGATGAGCCTGGCGCGATCAACGTCGACCCGGATGGACTGCCCCTTGCGGAACTCGCATTTGCCGAGGCCGGAGAAAACATCGTCAAAGTCCTTGACCACAGCGGCCTTCCACTTCAATGCCGCACGAAGGGCCGCCGTGCGGGGAGTCGAACCGAACCCCCACTCGCGCGACGCCACTGGTCCCATGCGTGCCTCGAATGAAGCGCTGCCAAGGTCTGGTACCGTAGCCATTTTGAGCACCTGTTTGGTCAAGAACTCTTCGGAAGATTTTTACGCCAGAAAAGAATACTCTTCTAATTTTACCTAAAACTCGCACTTATCGCAAACACCGTAACTAACGAATTCAACGACGGCGCAGCGGCCGAGGGGCTAGCAAGGCTGCTTCAGTCACTCCTTGAGATAGGAGTGCATACAGCCATAAGGTGTGGTGTAGCGTGCGAGTCAGTCAATCGATGGCGGCGCGGGGCGGGCCGGTAGGCCTGTCCCACCCCGGCGGCCGGCGGGTGATCCGCCGGCTAGCCCATGTTTAACAAGTGGCGGGTAGGATTTCGGGCAGAAGCCCTTGTTTTCCCGGGTTTTCCGGGGTCCGAGTGGCCGTTTTCCGAAAAAGCGTAGTGACAATATCTTAACAGGCAAT
>Ga0181520_10013675_pt1 | contig 10189 bp, 4 predicted proteins | sample PEATcosm2014_Bin_29_FD_132451 | JGI IMG/M metagenome (GOLD analysis project Ga0181520, IMG submission 132451) | Peatland microbial communities from MTU Mesocosm Facility, Houghton, MI, USA - PEATcosm2014_Bin02_30_metaG | ecosystem: Environmental > Terrestrial > Soil > Wetlands > Peat | place... | reverse complement strand
TTGGGCTGCTGCCGGGGAGCCGGGCCAGGGAGATTCGCGATCACCTGCCGGAGATGTTGCAGGCGGCGGACTTCCATTTTCACGGCTATTGTCTCGAACATGGCAATCCGGAGCCGCAGTTTGTCCTTCCTCTTGCGCCGACGCTGTCCGCAGCCCAACGCGCCGAGGTGGAAAGAATCATCGCAACCGCGCCGCCGTATCTGCAAATCCGCCTGGTCGAGGATGCGCGCGCCGCTCTCTTCCACGCCCGCGTCTCGGTGGTGGCCAGCGGCACGGCTACCGTGGAGGCGGCGCTGATTGGCACTCCCTCTGTGGTGATTTACCGGGTTTCGCACATCACCTATGCCATCGCCAAACGGGTGGTGAAGGTGGCGCATGTGGCCATGGTTAACTTGATCGCCGGCAAGCGCGTGGTCACCGAACTCATCCAGAATGACTTCACCGCGTCAAATGTGGTGCGGGAAGTGGAGCGGCTGCTACCCGACGGCGCTCCTCGGCAGTCCATGATGGAGGAGCTTCAGCGGATTCACGGATTGCTGAATTCCCATCCCGCAGCCGCAGAGCAGGAGGCCGGTGCCATCGAGCGGGTGGCGGAAATCACACTGGAGCAGATTCGAGCCGAATCGAAATGAGACAGGACCTATGATTGCAAGCATGATTGCGATGCGTGGAAAGATGCGGATGCTCACCGTGGCGGGCATGCTGGCCTGCGCTCTTTGGGTTGTGGCACCAGCCGCCGCCCAGCGGCCTGAACGGACCACGCTGGCCGTGCAAGGGTACGTAATCGACGCGGAGATCGACACCCTCTCACACCATCTGACGGCCAAGGCTGTGGTCACTTTCACGGCGCCTGAAAACTCCGAGGTGGTGAGCTTCGGCTTTCATCCGGCGCTCCGCATCGACAAGATTACCGACGAGAGCGGCAAGCTCATTACCGGCGACCGCTCGGCCGACGGGACCGTTCGCGTGACTCCGGCCGCGCCTTTTGTGAAGGGGCAGCCGACCCGTTGGACTTTCGAGTACCAGGGCACCATTACCGGCAACGAGGATGGCCCGGTGGAGGGCTTGAAGCTGGCCGCCATCCAGGAGCCCATCACCTATCTGCTTTACCCGGCGCGCTGGTTTCCTATGACCGGCTACATGACCAACCGCTTCACGGCCGAAATGCATATCCGCGTGCCGCAGGGGATGAAGGTCTTCGCCAGCGGCAGCCAGGGAGCGCCGAAAGCCGTGACTCTGGCCAGCGGCAAGCCGGGTGACGAGTACAGCTTCAACTGGACCAAGCCAGGCTTTCCCGGTACGGTGATTGCCGGCCGTTACGTTGAAGCGGCCACGGCCGGACCCGGCAATGTGAAGGTCTACCTCACGGTTGCCCACCAGCAGTCCGCCAACCAACTGGCACAAACCGCGGCCAAGGAGTTCGACTTTTTTACCGACAGCTTTGGCGGACTTGAAACCAGCCACGTCAACGTGGTGGAACTGCCCGACGACACGCTGCCCGCCGCCTGGGCGCCGGAGCTGGTCGCCATTCTGGGTTCGCGCGTGGGCGACAAGAGCGGCGTGCGCCTGCTAGCCAACACCATGGCCCACCAGTGGTGGGGTTCGGAGGTAAGCCCGCGCACGCTCAACGATGCCTGGATCACCAACGGCATGGCGCGCTACGGCGAACTGATGTACCTGGAGCAGGAAAACGGCAGGAGCGCCCTGCGCGCGGCGTTGCAGGATGTGGCCGGCGGAGCTCTGGCCTATGACACCATTCCACTGTCGAGCGTCAGCCGCCTCAGCCCCTTCTCTCCCGAATTTCAGTCGATGACCTTGGAAAAGGGCGCCATGATCTTCCACATGATGCGTTGGGAGGTTGGCGACAAGGCGTTTCTTGAGACGCTGAAAGGAGCGCTGGGCCAGTACGCCGACAGCTCCATGCGCACCCAGGACTTTGTGAAAGTAGCCGAGGCGCAAAGCCAACAACAGTTGACCGCTTTCTTTGCCCAATGGGTGGATGGCACCGGAGCGCCGCAGTTTGTGAACAAATACGCCGTCTACCGGCTGGGCAACAACAAGGGGTTCAGAACCATCGGCGAGATCGACCAGGATCTCGATTTGTTCCGCATGCCCGTGGAACTGCGTGTGGATACCGACGGCAAGACCGAGATCCAGAAGGTGGATGTGGTCGGCACCACTTCGCAGTTTGTGGTGGACACCTTTGGACGGCCGCGGCGCATCGCCATCGATCCGGAGAATTGGGTGCTCAAGTCCACACCCGACCTGCAGGTGCGCATCGCCATCCTCAAGGGGCAGCAATTGGTGGCGCAGGGCGACCTGCCTGGGGGGCTGGCCGAATATCAAAAGGCACTTGAAGCTAACCCGCAGAGTTCGCTGGCCAGCTACCGCATTGGCGAGTTGCTGTTTACGCAGCGCAACTACCAGGCCAGCGTGAATGCCTACCGCGACGCCTTGCGCGGCGACGATGAGCCGCGCTGGACCGAGGTCTGGAGCCACATCCAACTGGGCAAGATCTTCGACCTGACCGGCCAGCGTGATCGCGCGGTGAACGAGTACCGGCTGGCGGTGCAAACCAACGACAACACCCAGGGCGCGGTGAACGAAGCGCGCATGTATCTGCAAAAGCCTTTTGTGCGGCCGGAGAGCGAATAAGACAGTTGCCTTGCAACCGTGGGCGATTTGATAGGTTGCGGAAAAATTCGTGCCATTTAGAAACTGCTGCCCTTCCGATTCAAGCTCTAGATGCGATTAGCTTGCTGCTAACCTGCGTAGCTCCCAATGCGCGCCAACGAATCTGTAGCGCCGGCCTCCCGGCCGGCTGTGACGTGGGTCTCCCGACCCACGCCGTCCACCGTTTGCTCTGTCACGGTGAGTGCAGTCGGTACGGATGAACGAGGCTCTGCTCAGGCGGCGAGGACGCCGCCAGTACAGCCGACCAGGAGGTCGGCGCTACAGACCGTCGATCTGGCTGTGAGAAATGCGAGAAAGGACTGGACTTGGCTGGAGTTGAAACTTGCGGCTCACCCGCAATCCTGCCTCGTTTTCTGGACGCCAGGCCATGTAGAGAACGCAAGGTGCTCCATACTGGCAAAGTGATTGATTCACCTGAAGTTCTATCTGCCGCGGCCTCCAACTACCTGCATTCTCCCGCATTTCAAATAGCTTGAGCGCTGTGGCGCCAACGCGCATCTGAGTCTGTATGCAGTTGCCGTAGCTTATGGCTCCAAATAGATGCGAGCTATGCCGAAGGAGGCATGTTTCTGTATGCAAGTTTCCACCGCTTCCCCCATTGTGGCCGCTGCCGGCGGCAGTTTTCTTCTTGATTCCCGCACCTCTTCAGAGGTTTTTACCCCCGAGGACCTCAGCGAAGAGCAACAGCAGATTGCCGCAACCGCGGCGCAGTTTGCCCGCGAAGAGATTCTGGCCGACACGGCAGCTCTTGAGGCCAAGCAGCCGGGTGTTCTGGCTGCCAAGATGCGCAAAGCGGGCGAGCTGGGCTTTACCGCGGTTGACATCCCCGAAGAGTACGGCGGCATGGGGATGGATAAGGTGACCTCGACCGTGGTCGCCGATCGCATCTCCATCCTGGCCAGCTTCTCCACGGCCTTTGGCGCGCACACCGGCATCGCCACGCTGCCTCTGCTCTGGTACGGCACCGAGGAGCAGAAACAGCGCTACCTGCCAAAGCTTGGCTCCGGCGAGTGGGTGGGCGCATATGCGCTTTCTGAGGCAACCTCCGGTTCAGACGCCATGAACATCCGCGCCCGCGCCGTGCTCTCTGCCGACGGCAGCACGTACACGCTCAACGGCGAAAAGATGTGGATCACCAACTGCGGCGTCGCCAGCCTCTACACGGTGTTCGCCAAAATCGTTGACCCGGCAGCAGGCACCGAGAAGTTCTCCGCCTTTTTGATCGAGCGGGACACGCCCGGCCTGACCGTCGGCGCCGAGGAGCACAAGCTGGGCATTCGCGGCTCGTCCACCTGCCCGCTGGTGCTCACCGACTGCAAGATTCCCGCCGCCAATCTGCTGGGCGAGGCGGGCAAAGGCCACCATATCGCCTTCAACGTGCTCAACGTGGGCCGCTACAAGCTGGGCGTGGCCTGCATCGGCGGAGCGCGCCACGCGCTGGCGCACATGATCCGCTATGCCAAGGAGCGCAAGGCCTTTGGCAAGTCCATCTCCGAATTCGGGCTGATCCAGCGCAAAATCTCATCGAGCGCCACCCGGCTCTACGCTTCCGAAAGCATGGCCTACCGTACCGTAGGCATGATCGATGCCGGTATGGCCGAACTAGCCCCTGAGCAGGCGCACAACCCGCGCGAGATCCAAAAGCGCATCGAAGAGTATGCCGTCGAAAGCTCCATCCTCAAGGTCTATTGCTCTGAGATGCTCTCCGACGTAGCCGATGAGCTGATTGCCACCATGGGCGGCTACGGCTACGTTGAGGAATACCCGGCTGAGCGCTTCTACCGCGACGCGCGCATCAACCGCATCTTTGAAGGCACCAACGAGATCAACCTCCTCATCATCACGGGCTGGCTGATGAAGCGGGCTCTCAACGGGCAACTGCCGCTGCTGCCGGCCATCAAGAAGATCATGGACGAGGTAACCCAGCCGCCCAGCTTCGACGGCGGGGCCGATGCCGGCGAGTTGCTGGCGCGGGAAGCTGAGGCCCTGGCGTCATTGAGAAAGATCGCCCTCTTCTGCGCGGGCGTGGCCAGCCAGCGGTTCATGACCGGATTGCAGGAGCAGCAGGAAGTGATGGCCGACTTGGCCGCGATGATCATGCAGGTTTACGCGCTGGAGTCGTCGCTGCTGCGCGCGCGCAAGCTGGCCGCTGCAAACAACAAGGCGGCATCGGTGGCCGCGGCTATGACCGGACTGCTGGCCGACGAAAGCATGGCGCTGGCCGAGCAGGCCGCGCGCCGCGTTCTGGCCGCCTGCGCCGAGGGCGACATGCTGCGCACGCAATTGGCGATCCTGCGCCGGCTGGCGCGCTTTACCCCCGCCGACGCGGTGGGCTTAAGCCGCACCGTGGCCCGGCATTGCATCAATGTGGAGCGGTATCCACTCTAGAACCGTAACTCGGGAAGGCTCCTAGCTCCAAAGACGAATCCTCCACCCCGGCGGTGCCTTGCCGGCCGGGATGGAGGATTCTCTCGTGCTGAGGTGCTCTAGCGCTTGACCACAACTTTCAGGGTCAAATCGGTGGCGACAGGCTGATGGTCCAATTTGGCAGGCCGCCAGCGAAATTGGCGGACGGCGTCCACAACATCTGCGTCGAGGGTTGGGTTCACCGACTTCACGACCTGAATGTCTTCAGGCTTGCCTTGCTCGTCGAGATTGAGCTCGAGGACGACCATGGACTCGTCCCGGATGGTAGCGGCAAAATCAGGCGTAACGATGATATCGGAAGAGTGAACGAGGCTTGGAGCAGTAACACCGGTACTTGTGACTTGGGTTGGGGCAGAGGCGTCTTTCACGGGCTGGCTTGCAACTGCCGCTGCGGGGAGGACCAGGGGGGAAAGCAGTAGGCTTGCTGCGAGAATACGTCTCATAAATTACCTCCAAATGGTCAACAGTGACCGTCACCACTTTGACAGAAAACATATACGATTGTCAATTTATATTTTTCGCAACTGCAGTTTCAACGAGTTGACGATGCATTACTTTGGATTTCTTAGAGCATGCTTGCAGCTTGGGGAAATTGGCTACCGTACCAACCGCCGGAGCGCTTCCCTTCCCGTCGCTCAAGGCGAACGCCTGGAAAGGCGGTGCTGGCGGCGTCTCCGCCGCCAGAGCAAAACCTCGTTCATCTATACCGCGCACACACCGTGACGGGGCAAACGGTGTCCGGTGTGGGTCAGGAGACCCGCGCTAGGGCCGGTCAACCACCCCAACGACGAAGACCTGTCGCTGGGGACCCCGGCCGGGAGGCCGGCGCTACACAATCGTTGACGCGCATTCCGTGAGATGCAGGCTGCTGCCCGCGGATCAGCTTTTCCAGAATGCCGTCCAACGCGAAGCTGAGCTGTCGACGAGCACCAGGTCGCCCGCGATGCGTGCGGCTGCACCTTCAACGCGGTCGAAATGCACGTCTGCGCCCAACTCGGCAGGCAGTGAGAGCTGTGCAGGCAGAGGGCCCACTTCGCGCTCAAAGGCCAGCCGCCAGCCTTGGCCGCGATCCAGCGGTTCGAGGTTCATGTTCAGGCGGCCAAAGCGTGTGGGCGTTCCGGCAAGGCGGTATGGCTTGCCGGCAGCCAGTTCCGCCGCCGTGACGCCGGCCAGCAGGCGCAGATGCGCGCCGTCTTCAAGCGCCAGCATGTGGCGCACGTAGCGGATGCACTCGGCGCTGGCCCAGTTATGGGGCATATCTCCCACATACGAGCTCACGAGCGCATTCTGTAGCGGCTGCTCCTCGCGCCAGCAGTATTGCGGACTGGCGTGATTCAGAAATCCGATGAAGGTATCGTGGGCAGCCTGCCTCATGCCCAGCCAAAGATAGACCTCGGCCACAAACGCGGCGTTGTAATTCCACACCGAATGGTGATGGCTCCAGCCGGTCTCGGCGGGAATGCCCTCGCGGGTGACCGCCTGCATCAGCCGCGCATGACCGCGGACGACGGGGTCCTGGGGATCGAAGACGCGGCCGGGGTAGATGGCCTGCGACAGCGCCCACTGCGCCGACTGCGGACGCGGCCGATCCCAGTCGTCGGACAGTTCCCAGTCGGGATCGTTCTTCAAAACCATGGGCAGGTAGTCGAATCCCGTCGCGTAGCGGCGCATCTCGCGCGGCGCAGCCATGGCAAAGGCCGCCTGCAACTCGGCATAGAGCAGTGCGGCGTCCTTGAGGCTGTCGATATGCTGGCTCTGTGCCGCTTCGGCAATGGCCTTCAAACCGGCCAGCGCCCACAGCGTATTGGTGAACTCGTCACGTACCTCGCCAATGCCTCCATCGGCGAATCCCTTGGCCAGCAGTCCGTATCCGCCCAAAGCGCTTCCCTGCCTCACGGCAAGAGTCTTGAGGGCGCGCAGAAACGCGATAGCATGCGCCACCTGCGGCTCCAGCTCGCGCAGCAGCCGCCAGTCCTGGCTCAGCTCACACTGGCGGACCAGCGTGAACATGGCAATAGCGGTGTCTTTCCAGTGTTCCTTGCCGCCGCCTCCCAGCACCTGGCCGGTGCTCAATTGGCCATCCCAGGTGGTTCGCAGTCCAGCAAGCGCTTCCTTGTCCAGGCCGAGGTAGCGCGCGGCCTCCAGGATGAAGTTGCCATCGACAACCCACAATCCGCGATAGCATGTCGGCCCCACTTGAAACGTCAGTTTGCCACCGCGCACTTCGCGGGCCTGCAGAATGTTGCGCGCGCAGGCCTCGATGAATTCGCCCTGGCGGCCGGGCACGCTCCAGGCCACGGGCGCGCGATAGGCTTGCCACGCTGTCCAGAAGACCCGGCAGCTATCCAGCAGGCTTTCCGGATCGGAGATTCCGGCCACAATCGATGCAGTGTTCTGCTTCGCCTGCGGCAACCGGAAAAAGGCGCGATACGGTGTGGCCTTTGCAGCCTGGCCACGATGCAGCGTCAACTTGTGCGGCCGGTCGAGATCGAGAGCGAATGTGCCCGCCGCGCCGCTCGCAACCGCCGCGCCAGTCAACGCCTTACCCACCAGCAACACCTGCCGCGATTTGCGATCGATGACGATCAACACGCCATCCTTCTCTTCCAAATCCACTTCCTCGTTGCAGTCGATGGACACCACTGCGCTGAAGTCGACCGGCGCATCGGAGTGAGCAGTCACATCGAGAATGACGTTGTCCACGCGGCCCTCACTGGCCAGGTTAGTGGCAAAGGCTGTCAGCTCGACAGAGACTTGGGGGTATGCAAGCGTGGTGCGGACGATGGGTATGGTGGGGCTTTCAAGATTCTGGCCAATAACTTTCGGGGTCATCATCCCGCGCAGCGCAAAGCCCACCTTCAACGGGAAGTAATTGATTCCTGCCGGACCGTCGTATCCATACAGCAGTTGCCCGGCCTGGTTCACCAGGCTCTTGTGCGGATCGTCGGGAAAGCAGAAGGCGGTCTGGTACTCAATGGGAGAATAACGAAAATCGATCGCGGATTCGTGGGCTTGGGCGCCCTTGTGGTTTTGCGGCGCGGCTGGCTGAGACTCAGTGTCTGCAGCGGCTTCGTTGCGAGGCAGTGCAGACGCGGCGGCAAGGCTTGCGCCTGAGGCCAGAATGCCACTCAGAAAATCACGACGATCCAAGGATTTCATTACAGCTCTTATATTCTGTCTCGGGCCGGAGTGTCAATCAACCAGAATGATCGAATAGCGCCATTACGCGTGCATGCGCGATTGAAAAATCCATAATAGATCATGCGAAGATGAATCTCGGCGTTTGCTTTGGAACGGTGGTTGTCTGGTCGCACTCTTCCGGCCTAGAAAGGACGCCGGGGCGTGGTCGAGGCACAACGCGGAAGCCCGCCAAAAGAAATGGAGCCGGTCCGAATCACCTTGCGATGAACGAACCGGCTCCATGGAACAATGCTGCTGTGTTACGCCTTGGTCGAAGTGAGCGCTCCCAGGTCGGCGGCCAATTTTTCGGTCGAGAAGGCTTCGATCAGGTCGCCTTCCTTCAAATCGTTGAAGCCGCCCAGCCCGATACCGCACTCCATCCCGTTGGTTACTTCGCGGGCGTCGTCCTTGAAGCGCTTGAGGCTGTTGACCTTGCCCTTGAATATCTGCTCGGTCCCGCGCATGACCTTCACCTCTGCGTCGCGGCGGATTACGCCGTCCTGCACCCTGCAGCCGGCGATGGTGCCGACTTTGGGAATGCGGAAGACGTTCAGGACTTCGGCGCGGCCCAGGTAGTTTTCCTTGAAGGTGGGGTCGAGCAGGCCCATCATGGCCAGACGGATTTCATCCTGCAACTCGTAAATGATCGAGTGCAGGCGGATCTCGATGCCTTCCTGATTGGCTAGCTCGGCAGCCTTGCGTTCGGGACGCACGTTGAAGCCGATGATGATGGTGTTGGAGGCGGTGGCCAGCAGCACATCGCTTTCGGTGATGGAGCCCACACCGGAGTGGATGACCTTGATGCGCACCTTCTCCGTAGACATGCGCACCAGTGAGTCGGCCAGGACTTCGACCGATCCGGTGACGTCGCCCTTGATGATGAGCGGCAGATCCTTGACGCCGGCCTGGCGAATCTGTTCCGCCAGCCCCTCGAGAGATACGCGGGCGCTCTTGGCCAGTTGTGCGTCTCTCTCTTTCATCTTGCGGTATTGAGCAATGCCCTTGGCCTTGTCGCGATCGGCAACCACCAGGAAGGTATCGCCGGAGTCGGGCATGGATTCCAGGCCCAGCACTTCGACCGGAGTCGAAGGACCGGCCTCTTCAATGGCGCGTCCGCGGTCGTCGAACATGGCGCGGACTTTGCCGAAGGTGTTGCCCACAATGTAGCTGTCGTTCAGGTGCAGGGTGCCATCCTGAACCAGCACCGTGGCCACTGCGCCGCGGCCGCGGTCGAGCTTGGCCTCGAGCACCGAGCCTACCGCCTTGCGTCCCGGCGTGGCCTTGGGAGCCTTGATGTCCGAGACCAGGCAGATCATCTCCAGCAGCAGGTCGAGGTTCTTCCGCTTCTTGGCGGAGACTTCAACAAAGACCGTGCCTTCGGTGCCGACTGCCCACTCTTCGGGAATCAGGCCGCGGTCGGCCAGTTGCTTCTTGACGCGATCCGGGTTGGCTTCCGGCTTGTCGATCTTGTTGACGGCCACGATGATGGGCACATCGGCGGCTTTGGCATGGTCGATGGCTTCCAAAGTCTGGGGCATCACGCCGTCGTCGGCAGCCACCACGATGACCACAATATCAGTCACCTTGGCGCCGCGGGCTCTCATGCGCGTAAATGCTTCGTGGCCCGGCGTATCCAGGAAGACGATCTCGCGGCCGTGAGCCGGAGAGCCTTCCTTGGCGAACTTCACTTTGTAAGCGCCAATGTGCTGGGTAATGCCGCCGGCTTCGCCTTCCGCCACATGCGTTTCGCGGATGGCGTCGAGCAACGAGGTCTTGCCATGGTCCACATGGCCCATGACGGTGACCACCGGCGAGCGCGGAACCTCGAGCTCACCCGTGTTTTCGGCTTCGAGAACTTCTTCGATGGCCTGGTTGGCAATCTCTTCTT
>Ga0181520_10013674_pt1 | contig 10190 bp, 8 predicted proteins | sample PEATcosm2014_Bin_29_FD_132451 | JGI IMG/M metagenome (GOLD analysis project Ga0181520, IMG submission 132451) | Peatland microbial communities from MTU Mesocosm Facility, Houghton, MI, USA - PEATcosm2014_Bin02_30_metaG | ecosystem: Environmental > Terrestrial > Soil > Wetlands > Peat | place... | reverse complement strand
CTGCGATGCGCTCGAACCAGATCATGCGGCTGCGCTGCCGCTTGCGCTCGTGCCGGCGGCGCTCCATCACCTTGCGCTTCAGGCTTGGCGGCGCGGCTCGGCGTTCGAGGCCCTCGCGAAGCTCGCGTTCAAATTCGTCGATATGCTCAAACGGTTGCTCAAACTGCACGGATGTACTCCTTCAATTCGCTTTCAGCCTTCGCCCGCAGCAGCTTCAATCCCCGCTGCAACTGGCTTTTCACCGTAGCCAGCGGCGCGCCGAGCGTGGCCGCAATCTCTTCCGGTGTCAGATCCTCCTGGTAGCGAAGGATGAGCGCCGCGCGTTGCGCTTCCGGCAGGGTCGACAGCAGGCTTTCCAGGCGGGAACCTAACGGAGTCGACTGCACTTCCACCGGCGTCGCGTGGTTATCGTCCATCTCGACCCAGAGGTCAATGCCTCGCACGCGCCGGCGGCGCAGCGCATCGGTCGATCGGCTAATCGTCACGCGCCGCAGCCAGAAAATCGCGTGTTGCTGACTTTCGATCTTCGCGATGTGCCCGTCAAGCTCCATAAAAACGTCTTGCGCGATCTCCTCGGCCAACCCGCGATCGCCGGTCATGCGCAGCGCCAGCGAAAAGACCATGGACTGGTGCTCGTCGACGAGTTGTTCGAAGTCCGGCTGCCAGTCGCTGGCCATAAAACTCGCTGCTACCTTCTAATCCGCACGGGGACGCGAGACGGGATGCAGAGAGTTACGCGGCGGGGCAAGAAAAGTTCAGGATCCGGGGGGCGGATGAGCCGAAGCCGGGTCGGGCAGCGTGGGTGTGAAGTGGACCCTGACTCCTGAAACCTGATCCCTGTCTCTAAAACAGATCCGGGATCGCGTTGAACGCAATCCGCGTGGGCGCGGCCTTGTAGGCGGTGAGCATTGCGGCCGGCGCCAGAGTGCTCATGCCGTACTTGTCGTTGATCTGATCCATCGTTGCGAGCAGCCGCGTGCGGCTCTGTTCCTCTTCGAGTCCATCAAAAAGCGCCAGCGTGTGTAGGCGATCGGGCACCAGGTTGTTCAGTTGCACGCCGATGAAATACGGGTGATCGTATGGCTCGCCGGAGGGGCGCGACTCCCAAAGGCGGCGCAGCGCGGCAATGAGCGTTTGATTGTCCTGGCACTCGCTCAGCTTGATCTCGTTGCGCCAGCCGCGCGCGGGCACGCCGAAGCGGCTGACGGGCATGTTTTCGCCGCGCGGAACGGCAAAACCAATCGCCAGGCCGATGTGGCTGGCCCACAGCCCGGCCCCGCGCAGGCGCATGGCCGCTTTGTGCAGCAGCTTGTGCGCCACGGCCCACGCTTTTTCTGCGGTCCGCATCTCGGGCGCAAGCACGTGCGAGTGGCTGATGGATTTCTGGTGATCGAGTTCCCCCATTTCGAAATCTTCGCCCGTCAGCCAATGAAAAAGCCGCTCTCCCCACACCGATCCCCAGATTTCGCCGGCATTTTCGCGGTCGAGCGCCAGTAGATCGTCCATGGTGCGAATGCCTTTTTCGTTCAGGCGCTTCTCGGTTCGCGCGCCGATGCCGGGCAGATCGCGCAGCGTGAGCTGGTGGAGCGCCTCAGGCAGAATGTCGAGCGGCAGCGCGACCAGGCCGTCGGGCTTCTCCATGTCGCTGGCCACTTTGGCCAGATACCGGTTGGTGGCGATGCCGACCGAGCTGCGCAAGCATTCGCCAACTTTTTCGCGGATTGCCTGCTTGACTCGGATGCCAAGGTCCAAAGCCGCCCGCAAGGGTCGCTCGCGGCCGATGAGGCGGCAGGCCATCTCGTCGATGGAGCAAACCGCAGTCACCGGCACGCAACTCTCCACAGCCTCAACAACGCGATGGTGGTATTCGGTGTAGATTTCATGGCGCCCTTCGACGAGAACAATCTCAGGGCACATGCGCTTGGCGTCTGCAACGATCGTTCCGGTGCGCACGCCAAAGGCCTTGGCCTCGTAGCTGGCGGCGATGCACACCGTGGTGTCGGCCATCATGGGAACCACACCCACCGGACGCCCACGAAGCTCGGGCCGCACCTGCTGCTCGACAGAGGCAAAATAGGAGTTCAGGTCGACGAAGAGCCAGTTGAGCATTGGCCCCTGAGCAGAATCGCTCGCTGGAGCGGGATCCGCAGCATCGGGGGCCGCTTGGGCCGCAAAGCGAAGGTTCGCAAGCTCCTCCGGCCACTCTTCCGCAGAGAATGAAGGCGCCGGGTTGAGGTGAGCAGGCATTTGTCTCCCTTCAATCATTTTCGCCTTTTGTTTGCTATTTTGCAATCTCGTTTTATTCCCGGATTGGGGCTTCATACCCCGAAAGCATCAGGGACTAACACGGAAGGGTGTATTTTCGTCTAATATCAAGATCGGGTAGCATTTTTTGTAGATACGAAATCGGCCCGCATGACCGGATCGTAACCCTGGATGGTGACCGAAGATGCAGACCCTCGGACATTGGATCGCGGTGAATGGAAGCGTACTCGCCGTCCTGGTCACGCTGGGTGTAGCGGTGCTTCTGGTTGCATGCATGGAGTGCACGCACTGCCCCAAAAGCAAGAAGGACGAAATCTTCAATCGCCACGAAGTCTGATTTTGACTAATTCCCGTCCGCAGCCTGCGCGCCCGGCTTCAGATAAGTGTCAAACTGGGCCAGGATCCGGCTGAAAAGTTCAGTCTGTGCTGCTGGTCCCGCGAGTGAGTGCGTCTTGCGTGGGAAGATCTGCAGATCGTAGGGAACTCCTGCATCAATAAGTCTCTGCACGAACTGCACGGTATTTTCCAGGTGCACGTTGTCATCGCCGGTCCCGTGCACCAGCAGCAAACGCCCCTTCAATTCCGCGGCTGAACTAACAACCGAGAAGTCGCGATAGCCGTCCGGATCTTCCCCGGGCAGGCCCAGATAGCGCTCGGTGTAGATGGAGTCGTAGTCGCGCCAGTCGGTGACGGGGGCAACGGCAACTCCCGCGCGGAAGCGGTCCGAGTGCGTCATGGCATAAAGCGTGAACGTACCGCCCCAGCTCCAGCCCCACCAACCGAGGCGCTTCGGATCCAATTGCGGATATTGGGCGAGCGCCGCGTCCATCACCGTCAACTGGTCCTCGAGCTGCACGGGGCCGAAGTCGCGACAGGCTGCCTGCGCAAAAGCTCGACCGCGGCTGCCCATGCCGCGATTGTCGGCATGAAGCACGGCAAATCCGTGTTGCGCAAGCAGCTCATCAAAAAGGAACGCGCTGCTCCATTGGTTTATGACGATCTGGTCGTGAGGCCCTCCATAGGGATTCACGATCAATGGCGTGCCTGCCGGGTTGGTTGAGCCTTCCGGCAGCAGCAGCGTGGCGTAGAGCGTGGTTCCATCGTGCGCCTTCACCTCGAGCGGCAGCGGCGCGTGCAGATGATAAGAATCGAGCGCATGTGTTTCCCAGAAGACCCGGCACGAGCTCGCCACGGTGGACGCATCTTGCGCGCGGCAGACGCGCATCACCGGTGGCGTCATGCGAGAGGAGAATTTGTCGGTAAACGCGCCGCCCTCGGGAGAAAACGTGGCGAGATGGAAGCCTGCGCCTGTGCTCAATTGCCGGCGCTCACCGGAAAACTTCACCTGCCAAAGCTGCTGCTCCAGCGGATTGCCCTCGTTCGACGCATAGTCAACGACTTTGCGCACGGTGTCCACGTTGTACACGACACCGACTTCGAAATTGCCGCTGGTGAGTTGGCGATCGAGCTTCGCGTCCGACGCGAGAGGCTTGTCCTTGTCGTAGCTGTAGAGATAAAGGTGATTGTGCCCATCGCTCCAACTCGTGAGCACGATCGCTCCGTCACCCACCGTCACGTCGTAGTCTTCGTCGAGGAACTTATCATCGCTGATCTCGAGCATCGGTCGCGCGTCTCCGTAATCGGTGTCGGCAAACAAAAGCGCGCGGTGCTTGTGATCGCGGGTCAGGGTTTCAATCCAAAGAGTCTTGCTGTCGACCCAGCCGAAGCGCGGAACGTAGTCGTCGCCTTCGTGAAATGGAATCTTCATCCAGACGGTTTTCCCGCCACGCACCGGCACTACCCCGACGTGGACCTCGGGATTGGGGTCGCCCGGCTGCGGATAGCGCTGCCAATCCACCGTGGCATGATTGGGAATCAAGTCGGTGAGCGGATAACGCGGCACATGGGTCTCGTTCATCTGCAGATAGGCAATCTTCTTTGAATCCGGCGACCAGAAGTAGTTGCTGCGCACGTCGAGCTCCTCCTCGTACACCCAGTCCACTTCGCCGTTCAGCAAGGTTTGACCATCAACTGAGGAAGAAATGGGCGCGGGAGCAAGAGGGACGGTGGGCGTACCGGGCTCGCGGAGCGGTATGACGGCGAGGCCGTGATCCTTGATAAACGAGATCGAAGCGTTGTCGGGAGAAAATTTTGGATCGTCGCCTGAGAGAAGGCCGGAAAAGCCCATTTCGACTCCAACGCCGTTGCGCAGATCGTAGAGCCACAATCGGCCGTTCGAGTCGAAGAGAATGTGCGTGGAGTCCGGAGCCCAAATATAGCTGGCCAGGTTGTAACGCTGGCGATGATCGCGGTCCTGCTCGGAGCCGTTGCTGCCGTTCAGGTTTTCCATCTTCGCCGCGCTTACGAGCACGTGAGTTTTGCCGGTGGCGGGATCCACGTCCATCAGCTCGCCGCCATCCAGATAAGTCAGATGCTTTCCGTCGGGCGACCACGTCAGTTGATCGGGCGGCGCGCCGATCAGCGGCCCGTGAGCAAAAATCGCGTCGACAGACAGCGGCTTTTCGGGCGCTTGCGCGGCCAATGAAAGGCCAGCCAGGGCGATTGCGGCGACGGCAGGAAACAAGAAGATGGATTTTCGCGTCAAAGAATCCTCTCCTGGAGCGGGAGTTCGGCCCGGAACGCAAGACATCGACCGCAGAGATCGGAGGTGGGCCGGTAGATCCGGATGACTCAGTGTAAATCACAATGTTTGGTGGCGATTCGTCGTTCCGCAAGCAACTTCTTCTGGAAATAAGTGCTTGCTTGACGCCCGCGAAACCACATACAGTCAGGAAATCCCCTGGGAGGAAGAAGCATGTCGACAACGTACGATGTTGCCATCGCAGGTGGTGGCGTGGGCGGCGCAGCACTGGCAAAAAACATGGCGGAACAAGGCGCCAGGGTTCTCGTCATCGAGCACGAGCGCCAATTCAAGGATCGCGTTCGCGGCGAGGTGATGTTTCCCTGGGGTTACGCTGAAGTTCAGGCCCTCGGAGTCGCCGATTGTCTCGCGGAAGCTGGCAGGCACCACCTCGACTGGGTCGACTCTTATTTTGCGAGCAACCTCGTAGAACATCGCGAAGTTGTTCCCAGCACAAAACATCGGCTACCTTTTCTTACCTGCTATCACCCTGCAATGCAGGAGTCGCTGCTGAAAGCCGCGGCAGCAGCAGGCGCCACGGTGCGACGAGGCGCGGCGGTTCGCCAAGTGCAGCCGAGTGCGCGGCCGGGTTCGCCGCCGGAGTTGGTTGTCGAGGAAGATCGCCACGTTGAAACAATCTCCGCGCGCCTGGTGGTGGGTGCCGAGGGACGATCGTCCGTCGTTCGCTCTTCGGCGCGCTTCACAGTCGAGCGCGATCCCGAAGACATGATGATCGCCGGAATTCTGCTCGAAAACGTTCCCGCAGCGGATGACACCCTCCAGGGCATCTACAACTTTGCGTTGGGGCATCTCGTTGTCGTTGCGCCGCAGGGTGGCGACCGCGTGCGAATGTATCTGATCTACCACGATGCGACGCAAGCGCGCTTTCAAGGGCCCGCCGACATGGCAAGATTTTCTGACGGCTGCAAGAAATCTGGCGCGAATGCCGCGCTCTTCGAGGGTGTGAGACCGATCGGCCCACTGGCCACCTTCAGTAGTGCTCACAGCTGGGTCGATCACCCGTACCGCGACGGAGTGGTGCTGCTGGGCGACTCGGCCACGTCAAGCGATCCCACCTGGGGACAGGGCCTCTCGCTTACCATGCGCGATGCTCGTGTGCTGCGCGATCACCTGCTGCGCACCGACGATTGGAACGCCGCCGGGCACGCTTACGCTGACGAGCACGATGGCTATGCAGGCCGGTTGCACACATTCCACCAGTGGATGACTGCGATGTATCTCGCCACGGGACCGGACGCCGATGCACGCCGCGCACGGGCAATGCCGCTAATAGGGCAAGACCCCAGCCGGCAACCGGACGCACTTTTCGTCGGACCTGACTTGCCCGTTGATGAAGCGGCAAGGAAACGCTTCTTCGCGGAAGACTGACTGCGGGTTTCGACTGCGGTTCGTTGCGGCTTGAATTGGTTGCATAAATGATGTTTTGAAAGGGCACGGCTTAAGCCGTGCCGCAATTTCGCCCAAAAAATGAGTGGGCTTTAGCCCCTAAAGGATGGTTTGTAGAGGATCGGGCGACATTTCTGTAACCAGTTCTAGGGCTTCCAATGCGATTTCGGAAGCGACTACGCCGTTTGTCGCTGCAAGGGTCGACAGGTATGTTGCGCGACGCGGTTCTACAATTGATCTACCCTGGAACCGCAGACGCTCAGCGGCTTCTCCCTCAAGGAAAAGCCGCCTTGAACGAAGCTCTCAAGGGCAAGTGAATTGGAGAACCGCCAGTATGCACTGGGCAACTCCTGAAGAACGGCGCGCACTTGGCCAGGCGCGGCGCAAACAAGTGGGCCGTCACCAGCATGAAGCGCTGCATCCTAAGGCGCGGCCGGCAACTGCTCTGGAATTGGTTGCGCGATCGATGCGCGGACGCGTGCCGGATCTGATTCAACTCAAATACCAGCTCATGGCCGAGTCGCCATTTGGCTACTTTCGCGGCGCAGCGCCGGTGATGGCTGCGGACCTGGCGCAGCTTCCATCGACCGGTATCGTGAGCCAGCTTTGCGGCGACGCCCATGTGCGCAATCTAGGCGCATTCGCTGCGCCCGATGGGCGGCTGGTCTTCGATCTCAACGACTTTGACGAGACCATCCGCGGCCCCTTCGAGTGGGACTTGAAGCGCATGGCCTCTTCGTTGGCGCTGGCGGGACGTGCCGCAGGGCACAAGGACGGCACCGCGCGCAAAGCCGCCGCGGCCTGTGTCGAACGCTACGCCGAGCAAATGCGCGCGTTTGGCCGTATGACGCAGCTTGAAGTGAACCGGTTTCAGGTGCACCGTATCGACCTGGCCAAACCCGTGCACGACGCCCTCAGCAAAGCGGAGCGCGCCACACCGCAGCACACCTTTGAGCAGCTCACCACGCCTGTCTCTTCACGGCCTGGAGCGTGGCATCGCTTCAAGGAATTGAAGCCGATGCTTTGGCGCGTCACAGGCGCCCGCGCCGCGGCCGTGGTGGCCTCGCTGGCGCCGTATCGCGAAATGCTGGAGCCGCAGCGGCAACACCTGCTGGACTTCTACCGGCCCATCGACGTGGCCTTCAAGGTAGTGGGCACCGGCTCGGTGGGGCTGCGCGACTACTGCATCTATATGGAGGGCAACGGCCGTGGCGATCCACTTTTTTTGCAGATAAAAGAAGAGGTTGCGTCAGCCTACGCGCCGTATCTGCCCGACGCGAGGCCCGCCGCGCACAATGGCCTGCGTACCGCCGAGGGGCAAAAGTACATGCAGATCCAGACCGATCCGTTCCTCGGTTGGACGCACATCGGCAGTCGGCAGTATCTGGTTCGCCAGCTCAACGACCATAAGGGGTCGATCGCAATCGAAGACTTGGCCGGAGCCAATCTCAAAGCATACGCTGAGGTTTGCGGCGAACTGCTCGCCCGCGGCCATGCGCGATCGGGAGACGCACAAACCATCGCCGGCTACATCGGCGCCGGCGACGCGTTCGCTCAGGCGATTGCCGAATTCGGCATCGTGTACGCTGATCAGACGGGGAAAGACTGGGAAGAGCTGCGGCGGTCCGGCAGGGCGAAGAAGAAAGCGTAGCCCGCGCCGAGATTGCGGCTAGCGCCGGTACACGTCATATCCGCGCAGGTGGGCGGCCAGGGTGAATTCGCCCATCAGCGCTTGCATGGTTTCGGCGCGGTTCGGCGTCGGGTCCACGACCATCTGCATGTCTCGCTTCACGATCAGCCAGCGGATGTTGAGCGAACGCGCCAAAGCGGCTGTCTCTGCGGGCGAATAGGGATCGGTCGTGGGATCGAACAATAGAACCGGAAACCTCGGTACTCGGCCGGTGGCAAAGTAGAACGGATCCTCGCCCGGGACCAGGATCAACCCGTCATCCTCGGGAATATTGGCCGCTGCATAGCGCAGCAACTCGTCGAACTCCGTCAAATACGGCCCCGGCGTGGCCATGCCGGCAAGCGCGGGAAAAGCCGAGTGCTCGACCGGTGCGTCTGGCAAATTGATGTAGGAGAGGCGATCCTCGCTGGCCGTGTAGAACCCTCCGCAAATGAGAAGCGTGATGGAGATGAGGGCTGCGAGCGCGGGTACGAACCACCGCGTGGCGGCGCTCGCAATGAAGCGATCGAGAAACTCGAGCAAAGCTGCTATGAGCAGCACGAACAACGGCCAGATAGCGTATGTGGAGCCCCATAATTGCTGGGACATGAATGTGCCGAAGATGGCGGCGAGTACGATCATCGGAAAGAGTGCGCGCAATGAGAGCTCTCGCCGCAAGCGAAGCAGATTCACGATCGCCAGCGCCGCAGCGAGCAAGAGCATCAGCGGCCAAAGCGCCAGCAGCGTGTCGCCGCGCTCGTCCGCATCGTCGTAGATGAGCAGCGAAGCGAGCGTGAAGAGAAACGGCGCCGCGAACAGGGCAAAGGCTGCAATTCTCGTCCAGTGAAGTCTCTTCGGCGCGAAGCGCAACAGCGCAAGTGCAGCGACAATGCAGGGCAGCGTCCACAAAAGCGACGGATCGCGAAATACGGATAGCATCAGGCCAAAGCCCGGCAGGCGGCGTTCACCGGCGAAGCGGACCGTCCAGTTGACATAGGTGTGGATGCCGACGGTCCGATGCAATGCGAGAGCGGCTGCGAAAAGAGTGACGCCCGCGCCAGCCAGAACAGAAAGGAGTGTGCGAATATGGGCCACCTCAGCCGGAGCTTGCCCCCGCCGAATCGCCGCGAACGCGAGCACGAGCAGGACGGCTGCGATGGCGGCAGCCAGAAAAGGCAGACCCATGTTCTGCTTCGAGAACAGTGGCATGCATAGTCCTACTCCGGCAGCAACGCCGCTCGCGATACTTCTTTTTGCGTCGGCACGCTGCAATAGCCAAAGAGCGATGAGAATCCAAAACGTACAGTCTCCGTCGTATTCGGGGATGGGGATGATGCTGTAGACGCCGAGGACGGTCAGCGGCGCGGCCACGAGCAGAGCGACTACCCACGCCGCTCGAGCGCGCCCACGCAACGATGCCAGTGCGAGCCGCCATGTGAGAACCGTACCGAGCCCGCCCACCGCGGCGGCGTAGAGCACGTGATGAAAGAAGACGCGGCCCGTGAAACGGATAATCGCGGCCTGAATGAGGAAGCTAAGCGGTGGATGAACAAAGGGGAAGTGACGGTACGGCGCCTGTCCGTCTGCGAAACGGACCGCGCTGTCGAGCACGTAGCTCGTGTCCCATAGAATCGCGACGTGCGCGTTCTGCCATAGCACCACGCACGCCGTTGACACAAAGAGCACGAGGCCGGCGAGCCAGTCGCGCAGTGCCCAGCGCGGCGCACTGGACTCGGCTACCGTCCTCACCATCCGCGACGATAGTAGTAGGGGGCGCAGTATGGCATCGAGAAGATCGCCATCAGAAGCGCGGCAAACCAGCCGATCACAGTCCAGCCAAGGAAGAGGTTCAGCAACAGGATTCCCATGGAGTTGTGTGTGTGCCGCACCGCCGCGATAATTGCAGGAAGAAAATAAAGGCCGATGCCGAAGATCAGGAAGTGCATAGAATCTCCCGCTTAACTCCAATTGTAACTACGGAGATTTTACCGCCGCAGTTCCCGCGTTTCGCGCGCTAAGATCGCTAATCCTCTGAAAATACAGCGCATATTTTGATTGCGCATCTGTTTTCCCGTGCGTATACTCCGTTGGTTCCACAAAATCCACCAAGGAGCGCATCATGGGAAAGATCAACGTGGGCCGCCTGATCCTGGGCGGAATTGTCGCCGGAATTGCCATCGATCTGCTGGATTATTTCGTGGATGGCGT
>Ga0181520_10013672_pt1 | contig 10190 bp, 7 predicted proteins | sample PEATcosm2014_Bin_29_FD_132451 | JGI IMG/M metagenome (GOLD analysis project Ga0181520, IMG submission 132451) | Peatland microbial communities from MTU Mesocosm Facility, Houghton, MI, USA - PEATcosm2014_Bin02_30_metaG | ecosystem: Environmental > Terrestrial > Soil > Wetlands > Peat | place... | reverse complement strand
TGGGACACGCCGGCTTTTACGGTTTTGGGGCCTACACGGCCGCGATAGCTGCAACCACGTTTCACATGCCGGCCTGGCTGGCCGTGCCGCTGGCCTTGCTGGCAACCGGGTTGCTGGCCATGGGCGGGGGCTGTATGGTCCTGCGCCTCAAGGGGCATCATCTGGCGCTGGCGACCCTGTGCCTGGGGGTTATCATCGCCGAGTTCATCAACCGCTCGAAAATCACCCATGGCGCCGAGGGCCTCCTGGAGTTGCCGGAAATCACCTTCTTCGGCCTGGCCAAAGGCAGCGGGACAGCCCGGTTTTTCTTCATCTGGCTCGTCGTCTGGGTGGTCATGGTCTGGGCGGTCAACCTCGCGGCCTCCCCGGTCGGGCGGGCGCTCAAGGCGGTTCGCGGAGATGAAGAGGCCGCAGCGGCCCTCGGGATTCCGGTGGCACGCGTCAAACTCAAAGCCTTTGTCGCCTCCGCAGTGCTGGCGGCCGTCTCGGGCGTGCTTTACGCCTTTGTCTATTCGCCCTCCTACTTGGGACCCGAGGAGTTCAGCCTCACGCTTTCGGTAATGTTGGTGACGATGGCGGTGGTGGGCGGGCCAGGCAGCATCTGGGGCGGGGTGATCGGGGCGGTGGTCATGACGAGCCTGCATGAAATCATCAGCGCCATCGGGACCCGCTTGGGCAGCAGTGAAATCAGCCGCTACGAGCAGCTCGTTTACGGGGTCTTGCTTGCGGCGATGTTGATTTTTTGCCCGAAGGGGTTGGGGCCGGCGGTCTCCAGACGCCTCATGGGTCTATTTGGGCGGGCGGGGGTGCGGCCATGGCCGAACCGGACTTCCTCTCGGTCAACCAGGTCAGCCGGCACTTCGGAGGGCACAGGGCGGTCGACCAGGTCTCGCTACGCTTGCGGCAAGGGGAGTTGGCGGCGGTGATTGGCCCGAATGGCGCGGGCAAGACCACGCTCTTCAACCTCATCGCCGGGGCCTTGGCGCCGACCTCGGGCCAGGTGATTTTCCGGACCGTGCCGGTGAGAGGGGCCGAGAGGGCCGGCAGGCTGGGCATCGCGCGCACGTTCCAAAACGCGCGCCTGTTCCAGGAACTCTCGGTCCTGGAGAACGTCGCCGTCGGCTTGGGCGGTTTGAGCTTCTGGCGCGGGGCGCTGAGGTTGCCGCGGTGGGTGGAGGCCGACCGCCTGCGGCTCAAGAGAGCCTATTACCTGCTTGAGGACGTGGGCCTGGGACACCTGGCCGGCCAACCGGCGGGGGAAATTCCCTTCGGCCAGCAACGGTTGGTCGAGTTTGCCCGGGCAATGGCCCTCCAGCCAAAGCTGCTCCTGCTGGACGAGCCGGCCGCGGGGTTAAACGCGACCGAAACGGCCAATCTCGGGATGCTCATCCGGCGCATCCACGAGGGCGGGGTCACCATTTTGCTCGTCGAGCACGACATGACCCTGGTCATGGGGCTGGCGGAGCGGGTGATTGTGCTGGACCGGGGACAGCAATTGGCCGATGGCACGCCCTCGGCCGTGCGGGCCAATCCCGCGGTGTGCGCCGCCTACCTGGGAGTCACACCCGGCCAAGGGGAGGCGGGCCGTGCTTAAGGTCATCCACCTGTATTGCGGCTACGGCTCGCTGCGGGTCGTTCAAGGCGTTTCCATGCGCCTCTCCAGAGGGGAGGTCATCGCCCTGGTGGGCGCCAACGGCTCCGGCAAGAGCACCCTCCTCAAGACGATTGCCGGACTCATCCCCCCATTCGAGGGACGCATCCTGCTTAAAGGAAAGGAGATGGCCGGCCAACCCGCCGAACGCATCGCCGCGGCCGGCCTGACCCTCCTGCCGGAAGGACGCGGGCTTTTCCCGGAAATGAGCGTGCTGGAGAATCTGCGCATGGGCGGTTATGCCCGCCGGTTGTCCCGCCGCGCCGGCGCGGAGCGGCTCGATGCTGTCTGTTCCGGTTTTCCCGCGTTGCGGGAGAAGCTGGCTCAGAAAGCCGGCAGCCTCAGCGGCGGCCAACAGCAGATGCTCGCGCTGGCGCGCGCCATGGTCGGCGCCCCGGAGGTGTTGTTGCTCGATGAGCCTTCGACGGGCCTGGCCCCGCTGGTCGTCGAGGAGGTCTTCACAAAAATCAAAGTGTTGAAACAAACGGGGGTTGCCATCATACTGGCCGAGCAGAACGTCAGCCGGGCTCTCGAGATTGCGGACCGCGCTTATGTGATGAAGACCGGGCGGCTGGTCATGGAAGGCCCCGCCGCGGAATTGTCGCGCTCGGACGAGATCAAGAGAGCCTACTTGGGCATGTAACATAAGAAGCGCATGAGCAAGAGAATTTTGCGGCGAAGGCCCCGATCTAGCTTTCATTTCGGCCGGGTTTTAGGACTGGCTCTGCTGGCGCTGGCCTTCGGGCCGGGGGCGATGGGGGCGGACGCGATCAAGCTCGGCGGGTTGTTCGACCTCTCCGGCAAGGCGCAAGCCATCGGAGTGTCCACCAAGGACGTAGCCCAGATGATCGTGGACCGCATCAACAAGGACGGGGGGCTTAAAGGCCGGCCAATCGAACTCATCATCGCCGACACGCAAAGCGAGCCGTCGCAGGCGGTGGTGGCCCTCAGACGGCTCCTGGACAGGGACAAGGTCGCGGCTGTCATCGGCCCCACGACCACCGGCGCGGCCATGGCCTGCTTGAGCACCATCGAGCAGGCCCGCATTCCCATGGTGGCCTGCGTCGGCGGCGACGCCCCGGTGACCCCCGCCAGGAAGTGGGTCTTCAAGACCCCGCAACGCACCAGCACCGCCGTCGAGCGGCTCTTCACCTACCTTAAAGCCCAGGGCCTGAGCAAGATGTGTCTTCTAACCGCTTCGGACACGTTCGGCCAGGAAGAAAGCGGCTATCTGCGGTCCCTGGCGGCGCGGTACGGCATCCAAATCATCGCCGAGGAGTCCTTCGACCCGAACGATGTCGATATGACGGTCCAACTTACCAAAGTCGCCATTGCCAAGCCGGCCGCAATCGTCGTGTGGACCATCGGCCCCGCGGGCGCCGTCATCGCCAGGAATGCGACGCAGGCCGGAATCGCCATCCCTCTCTTCCAATGCCACGGACAGCCCGACCCGAACTACATCAAGCTGGCGGGCGATGCCGCCAACGGGACCGCGATGCCCGCCACCAAGCTGATGGCCGGCGAACAACTCCCGGCCGCCGACCCCCAACGCGCCGCGGTGCTCGACTTCATCGCGCAGTATGAGGCCCGCGGCTTGAAGAACCTCAGCACGCACTCCGGCTACGCCTGGGACGCGGTGCAACTGATCTTCAAGGCGATGGAAAAGGCCGGCACGGACCCGGAGCCCCTTCGCGCCGCGCTCGAGAATACCCGGGGCTACGTCGGTGTCAGCGGGGTCTATAATATGTCGCCCAAGGACCATTGCGGCCTGGGTGTTGACTCGCTGGTTATCGTTAAGGTTGAAGAAAGCAAGTGGAAGCTGGTGCAATGATTAAATACTGGAATCAAAAAGCGGAGACGATGTCCCGCGACGAGTTGACGGTCTGGCAATTGGCCCGCCTCCGCGAGGTCGTCAAGACCGCCTGCGAGCGCAACCCTTTTTACGCGGCGCGAATGAGCAAGGCGGGCATTAAACCCTCGGACATCGAGATGCCGGAAGACCTGCGCCGGCTGCCCTTCGTGAACAAGGAGGACTTCCGTCTCCAGTACCCGCTGGGCATGCTCTGCGCGGAGCGGCGCCTCCTGCGCGAGATGCACATGAGTTCCGGCTCGACCGGCTCTCCCGTGGTGATGGCCTACACCCAGGACGACCTCGACCAATGGGGCGAGTGCATGGCCCGCTGCTACCGTATGGCGGGTATCGAGACGGGCGACGCCATCCAGATCACCCCCTCGTTCGGACTGTTCAACGGCGGCTTCGGCTTCTACCACGGGGCCCGCAAGGCCGGCCTCTTCGTGGTGCCGGCCGGCTCCGGCAATACGCCCCGGCAGATCAAGCTCATGAACGACTTTCAGGTCAAAGCCCTGATGGGGGTCGTCTCTTACGGCATTCGCATCCAGGAAGTGCTGGAGGAGCGCAAATTGGCCATCCCCTCGCTCAAGATCGGCATGTTCGGGGCGGAAACCTTTTCCGACAGCATGCGCGAACGCATCGAAAACGGCCTCGGCATCGAGGCCTTCGATATTTACGGCATGACCGAGACCGGGGGCGTCGGCACCACCGGCATGGACTGCCCGTTCCACTGCGGCATCCATATTTGGGAAGACCAGTACATCGTGGAAATAGTCGATCCCGGCACCGGCCAGCGCGTCCAGGACGGCCAACCGGGCGAGGTGGTCTTTACCTCGCTGCAGCGGCAGGCCATCCCAATCATCCGTTTCCGCACAGGCGACCTGACGCGCATCCTCAGCCGCAAGACCTGCCAATGCGGGCGCACCGGCTTGCGCGTCGAGCGGATTAGCGGACGGGTGGACGACATGCTCATCATCAAAGGCGTCAATTTCTTCCCGCGCCAGGTCGAGCAGGCCCTCCTCGAGATTCCGGGCGTGCTGCCGCATTACCAGATCATTGTCGAAGATAACAACGGCGTGCGCGACCTCCGCGTCAATGTCGAAGTTCAATCGGGTGTCACGGGGTTCATGGTGGAAAAGCACCTGAAAGAGAAACTGGGTTTCAGTCCCAAGGGCGATGTCTTCCCGCCGGGAACACTGGAGCGCCAGGAAGGCAAGGCCAAACGGGTGTTTTTTGGCGAGGCCAAGGGCTAGGATGGCTCGCCAGATTCCTACACCGCCACTGAAGCGGCGGTGTACGCGGTGAAACGAAAGTCTCGCCCTGGCCGCGCCTTTGCGCTAGGCTCCGCCTCGTTTTGTCATGACATCAAAAACTGAACTGCTTTCCGGCAACGAAGCGATTGCGCGCGGGGCTTATGAGGCCGGCGTGACGGTCGCGACCGGCTACCCCGGAACACCCTCCACCGAAATCCTGGAGGCCCTCTCCGGGTTCAAATCGGATATTTACTGCGAATGGTCCCCCAACGAGAAGGTTGCGCTGGAAGTCGCCGTTGGCGCCTCGTTCACCGGCGCCCGCTCCATCGTGACGATGAAACACGTCGGGCTGAATGTCGCGGCGGACCCGTTGATGACTTTCGCCTCCATCGGGGCCGTGGGCGGCCTGGTGATTTGCGTGGCCGACGACCCCGGCATGCACTCTTCCCAGAACGAGCAGGACACTCGCCACTACGCCCGTTTCGCCAAAATCCCCATCTTCGAGCCGTCCGATTCGCAGGAGGCGAGCGATTTCATGGCGCTGGCCCTCCGGATTTCAGAGCAGTTTCAAACGCCCGTCATTCTCCGCACGACCACCCGGGTCAGCCACTCGCGCAGCATCGTCGCCCTCGGCCAGCGAAGCCAACCCCCCAAACCGGCCGGCTTTGTCAAGAATCCCCCGCGGTATGTGCCGATTCCCCTCTGGGGCCGGGCGATGCGCCGCGCGGTCGAGGAGCGGTTGCCGAAACTGCGGACGGCCGCCTGCGAGTCCGCGGCCAATCGCATCGAGGCTCGAGACCCCGCGCTGGGGATCATCACGAGCAGCATTGCCTATCAATATGCGCGCGACATTTGGCCCGAGGCCTCGATGCTCAAACTCGGCTGGAGCTATCCCTTCCCGGATGATTTGATTCGCCGCTTTGCCGGGCAGGTCAAGCGGCTGCTGGTGGTCGAGGAGCTGGATGATTTTCTCGAAGAACACATCAAGGCCCTCGGCCTGGCCTGCGAGGGACGCAATGTGGTTCCGGGCGTGGGGGAGCTCTCGCCGACGGCCTTGCGGGCAGCCCGGGCAAAACAGGAAGGCCGGCCGCTGGCCCCCCCTCAGCCACGGGCCGACACCCGGGACCTGCCGTCGCGCCCGCCGGTCCTCTGCCCCGGCTGTCCGCACCGCGGGATTTTCTACGCCCTGGCCCAATTCGACGTCGTGGTCACCGGCGACATCGGTTGCTATAGCCTGGGGGTGTTCCCGCCGCTCAACCGCATGGACACCATTCTGTGCATGGGCGCCGGCATCTCGATGACGCAGGGGTTCGAAAAAGGCGGCGAGACCAAGCGCATCGTCGGAATAGTGGGAGATTCCACCTTCTTTCACTCCGGGATGACCGGCTTGCTCAACATCGCCTATAACCACGGTTGCCCGGTCATCATCGTGGCGGACAACCGCACCACCGCAATGACCGGGCACCAGCCCAATCCGGGGTCGGGCGAAACCTTGATGGGCGACGCCGCCCCAACGGCGTCCATCGAAGCGATTGCCGCCGCCTGCGGCATCAAGCGCGTACTGACGGTCAATCCCTACGAACTGGAGAAGACCATCCGGGCGCTCAAGGAATCCCTCGCCGCCCAGGAGCCGACGGTCATCGTCTCGCGCGCGCCCTGCCCCCTGGACCAGGGCCAACCGCCCGGCCAACCCCTGGCCATTGACCAGGAACAATGCCTGCAATGCCTCGAATGCCTGGGCTTGGGCTGCCCCGCCCTGGAGCACGACGAGGCCCACGGCCTCCGCATCAATGACCTGCTCTGCGGCGGCTGCCAGATGTGCAAACAAATCTGTCCCGCCGAAGCGATCTCAACGAAGGGAGCCACCCGATGAGCGGCAATTCGACCATGAACGTTGTGCTGGCCGGCGTTGGCGGCCAGGGAATCCTGCTTGCCAGCGAAATCGTCGCCCGGGCTGCCCTGGCCGCCGGCTTCGCGGTGAAGACCAACGAAGTCCACGGCATGGCCCAGCGCGGCGGCTCGGTGCTCGCCCAGATTCGCTACGGCTCCGTCGTTCACAGCCCGCTGGTCGAGCAGGGCGCCGCCCAGGTGCTCGGCTCGCTGGAGCGCATCGAATCGCTCCGCTGCGCCGATTACCTCGCCCCCGACGGCCTGGCGGTCGTCTCCAGCCAAGTGGTCCTGCCCATCACCGTTTCCAGCGGCAAGGCCCAGTATCCTGAGGATGCCGAAGCCCGAATTCGAGCTGCCTTCCCCCGCTTGATTTATCTCGACGCAGTGGCCATGGCGGGTCAAATCGGCAACGTCAAGTGCTCCAATCTCGTCATCCTGGGGGCCCTTTCCACCGGATTGTCCCTGCCGGCGGAAGCCTGGCAGGAAAGCATCCGCCAGTCCGTGAAGCCGAAATTTGTGGACATCAACCTCCGTGCCTTCGCTGCCGGGGCGGCAATGAAGTAACAACAGTGAATAATGGCGCAATGCGTTTCGTCATCAGCCAGCTCGTGCCGGCCGAAATCCCCGAACTGCTCACGCTCATACACGAACTGGCCCGCTTCGAGCGCCTGGAGCACGAGGTCGAAGCAACGGCCGAATCGTTGCGGGACTCGTTCTTCAGTCCCAAGCCCGTGGCCGGCGCGCTCATTGCGCGGCAGGACCTGGAGCTGGCCGGCTACGCCATTTACTTCTTCACCTTCTCCAGCTTTATCGGCCGGTGCGGGCTTTGGTTGGATGATGTTTATGTCCGGCCGGCTTTTCGCCGGCAGGGCCTGGGCCGTGCCTTGCTGGCGCGGGTCGGCCGCCTGGCTGCGGAACGCTGCTGCGGACGTTTCGAGTGGTCGGCACTGCGGTGGAACCAAAACGCCTTGCAGTTCTACGCCAAACTGGGCGCCAAACAACTCGATGAGTGGGTCACCTTCCGCATGAACGAACAGGCCATCAAAGGGCTGGTGCAGGACTGACCGCGTTACCGGAGTCCGTGCCTTCTCGCAAGCAGACACGGCTTCCGCCGGCGGCTCCAGGCAGCCCCTTCGTCCGGGAGTGACAGAGGGGTGACGACATTACATAAAGAAGGGCCGGGTTCAGACCCGGCCCTCGATTCAGAGGCTTAGGCGTCGAGGCCTAGCGAGAAGCACGGAAGAACATCTCGGCGCCGGTCGCCGGCACGGTGTAAGGGCTGGTTGCAGCCGTGACGTCGGTGTAAGGCCCCTTCACGTTCGTGGCCGATTGCAGCGTGCCGGTAAACGTGAGGACCACGTTTCCGCCGACATGCGCGATGCTCAAGGTGGGAGTTGTGGTCACCCGGGCACGATAGGCCTTGAGCGCGCCGGTGACGGTGTCGTTGACCAACGTGCGGTTGCCGCTCGCATCCACGGTGTACCATTCGCAACTGTAGGCGCCGCCGCCGTTATTCCACTCCAGGCGCAATGGATAGACGCCCGCTTGCGGAACACCGAAAGAGAACGTCGTTTCGGCGGTGCCGCGGCCAGCCTCGCTGTCGAACTGGCCCAGAATGACTCCAGGATAATGACCGATAGTCACCCAGAGGCCGCCCGGGTCGGCAGAGTGCGCTTCCAGGGTGGCCCCGTCATTCTGGCTGATCATGATTGTGGGGATGGTGACGTCGGCGCCGTAGGTCCCGGCACCCAACGTTATGGGAAGGTCGGCCCGGTTTTGCACGATGATGACCGCGATGGCCCCGGCCTCCTGTGCGGCCAGCGCCTTCCAGCCAAATTCACACGTGCCGCGGTCAATGATCGCGATGTTGCCGGCCAGGGCCGCCGCGTTGTCCGGCGCGGCCGGGGACGAAGAGCCGGTGCAAGCGGTGTTGGGATTGGCATAGACCACTTGGGCGGTGATCGGAGTATTCGGAAAGTCAGGCCCGAAGCCGCCATCGGCGCTCAAGGTTGGGACGCCCGGAATTCTAATCCCGTTCAGCGCGGCGGGGGCGCTGACGTAGAGAGTGCTGCCCAGGAAGGTGTTGGTCTCGACGGGCGTCACCCGGAAGCAGTCATCGCTGGCCACGCCCATGGTGTAAATGCCCGCCGTCGGGAACTCGACGTAGGTGAGGAACTCGGCGGCGAACTGGTCCGCATAGTTGGCGACCACCGTCCAACTCGTGCTCGGAATGCCCGGCGGGGCGGTATCCGGATACCCATCCGCACTCGTGAAATACCCCAGTTCAGTCCCACTGTTGCCGCCGCTCATGTTGATCGTCCCCGGGATGTCCAGGTAACCCCCATCCGTGAACGTGGAGACATTCGCGACGTTGGCACTGACGAGCGAGGCGTTTGTCCCCCACAGCCCGGCCAGGATTTGCTCGGCGCACTCCACCGAATCCGACAATTCGCTGGCATTGTTTCCTTGCGGAATCTGGGCCACGCGGTAACGGAACCCGGGCTTGCTGGCAACGCCGCTCCCGACGGGGCTGGCCAGGCCGGCTGGCAGGCTGAGATAAGTGCCCAGGACGAACTGCCAAGTGTTGGTAATCGGCACGGAGTTGCTGATGACCTGGTAAACCAGCGTCGCCTGGTTGGTCGAACCGGAGGGCAGGAAGGGCATGGGCGCCTGCACGGTCGTAATCCCGCCCGCCTTGTTCACCGACGGGGCAAGGGCTTGGCCGTTGAGCGACAACCCGATCGAATTAGCATCCACCTGCGTCGAGCCGTCTGTGAGCTGGATGTAGAAAGGCGATGCGGGGCCGACGTTCGTTTCCCCTTGGTAAGGATTCAGGAGCGACACGTAGGCCCGCGTCGCCAGTGGGCCTGCGCAATAGGCCAGCAAGGCAGTCGGGTTCGAGGTGTCGTTGATCAAAACAAATGAGCCGTCTGGATTGACCGTAAACCACTCGAGGTTCGCGCTGCCGGTGCCGTTGAACCAGACCAGCCGCATGGGGTAAAAGCCCGGCACGGGGATGTAGAACTGGAACAGGGTGTTGGCATAGCCGCGGCCAGCATCGAAATAACCCAGCAGCGGCGCGAACTCATCGCGCGGGTTGTCGCCCAAGGTGACTTTGAAGCCGTCGTCGCTGCAAACGCCCATCGAGTAGGTGCCGGCGGCCGGAAAGTCGACCCAGGCCAGGATTTCCGCCGAGGAATTATCCGTCGAGCCCGTGGTGCCCGGCAGCCCAGGGAAGGATATGTCCGGATAGCCGTTGGCGGAGGTGAAATTGCCGTCGCCGCTGCTGATATCGTAATTGATCACCGTGTTGTTGGTGAACCAGCCTTTGTTGGCCTGGGAAAGGTCGGCAATATTCGTGCCTTCCAGGCCGGCCAGTTGCTGTTCGGTCCACCACAGGTTGTCCGGCTGGGCGTTTGTAGTCTCGTACATCCGCACGGCAAAACCAGGTTGGGTGGTGTCCACGCCCGTGGTGAGGGCAATGCCCTGCGGAATGATCAAGCCGCTGACGTCAAAGGTGTTCGTGATGCTCTGCGTCGCCGGG
>Ga0181520_10013671_pt1 | contig 10190 bp, 5 predicted proteins | sample PEATcosm2014_Bin_29_FD_132451 | JGI IMG/M metagenome (GOLD analysis project Ga0181520, IMG submission 132451) | Peatland microbial communities from MTU Mesocosm Facility, Houghton, MI, USA - PEATcosm2014_Bin02_30_metaG | ecosystem: Environmental > Terrestrial > Soil > Wetlands > Peat | place... | reverse complement strand
GTAACCGACGAGCAGCAGCACCCAGGCGGTCTTCACCCACGGGAGCGATAAATGCACGCCCTGGGCGGTCAGCGCGGTGAAAGTCAAATCGCCCACCCCGCCGCCATACAGGGAGGCATAGCCCAGACAAAACGATCCCAACAGCGACAGGGCAATGCCCGTGCCGCCCACCAGCAGATATTTCCAAGTCGCCTCGAAGGCCCGGGGCGTGCCATTAAAATGCAGCAATGGCACCGCCGCCAGCGTCACCGCTTCAGTGGTGATCCACAGCAATCCCAGGTGCCGGGCCTGATGGCCGGCGCTCAGCAAACCCAGCACCGCCAGCAGCGACGCAACAAAGACCCGGTTGGAGCGTTCTGACCGGATGCGCAGGTAGGACACCCCGTAAACCGCGCACACCAGGAACAGCAGCGACACGACCGGTAACACCGCCCGTGTCAGTGCATCGAAGCCCAGCCACGCATCGGGCGCGACGACGGGTGGATGGAGGAACAGCCAGAAGGTCAGCAGCGTGTGCCCCAGTCCAACGGCGGGCAGCAGCCAGGGCCGCGTGCGGTTGTCCGGCCAGAGGGCCGCGAGCACCGCTCCCAGCAGGGGCGCGAGGATCAGAAAAAAGGAAAGGTTCATTCTCGGAGCGTCGTGAGTTTGCGGGTGTCGAGCGTGTCGAAGGCCCTTTGGATGCGGTCCACAATGATGCCAATGATGAACACCCCCACGGTGACATCCAACAGGATGCCCGATTCCACCAGCAACGGCGTCGAATGGATGAGCAACAGCCCGAACAGGTAAATGCCATTCTCCAGGATCAAATAGCCGCAGACCTGGGAAATGGCCTTGGCCCGGCCGATGAGCAGAATAAACCCGGTGAACATCGAGGCGATCGCGCCCGGCACCAGCAGCGTTCCGGCATGTTCCTGCAGCAGTGGCAAAGTCCGCGCCAGGGCCACCGCCGCAATCGTGCCTCCGGCCCCCAGCAGCAGCGATGGCACAAAACCGACGAACGGCTCAATCTCCCGTTCGATGTTGGCCGCCCGCATCGCCCGCCGGAGCAATGAAGGAATGAGCAAACCCTTGCCCGCCATCGTGGCCAGCGCGACCAGCACCACGCGCCAGTCGAGCCGTTCATATTCCATCAGCAGCGGCGTCATGCCCAGCACCACGCCTTGAAATGACATGGCCCGGATGAGCGACGGCAGCCGGCTGCTCCCCAGCGCGAGCAGGTTCAGGCCCATCACCAGACCGATCAAAAGATTCAGCATCCCATTCATTTGGCCACCTCTTTCCAAGCCACCAACAGGGCAAACACACACAGCAAAAAGGCCGTGGTGAGCAACAGCGGCACCCGGCGGAACGCCAGCCGCGCCAGCAGTGACTCGATCAGTCCCACCCCCACCGTCACCGTCAGCACCCCCGCCGCCAGCGCTCCGGCGGCGCCCAGTTGCGACATCTCCTTCATGGGAAGCACGGCTTGCACCAGCAGCACGGAGAACAGCAGGAGTTTGAGTGAGGCCCCGTGCAAAATGGCGGCCAGCGGCGGACCGCTGTGATCGAGAATCATGGCTTCATGGATCATGGTCAGCTCGAGATGCGTGTTCGGGTCATCAAAGGGCACCCGGCAGTTTTCCGCCAGCAGCACGGTGAACAACCCCGCCGCCAGCAGCACCGCGCCCGGACCCGCCGAGGGCGTGAGCATCGTGACCAGCGTGACGCTGTCCGTTTGCACGCTCAACGACAGCACCGCCGCGATCATGGCCGCTTCCGTCAGCACCGCATAACTCACTTCGCGGGCCGAGCCCATGCCTTCAAAGGCCGAGCCGGTTTCCATCGCCGCCCACGCCGTGCAAAACCGAGCCAGCGCCAGCAGATAAATCAGCAGCAGCACATCCCCTCGGAAGCTCACCGCGCTGCCCAGGGGTCCCAGCGGCATCAACAACGCCGCGCCGGCCAGTGCCGCCCAGGCCACGGCCGGCGCGATCACAAAACCCGGCGACGCCAGTGTGCTTAACACCACGCCCTTGTTCCAAAGCTTGGCAAGATCATAATAAAGTTGCAGGACCGGCGGTCCCCGGCGGCATGCCACCCACGCCTTCACCTTGTTGATGATGCCCGGCAGCAGCGGCGCCAGCAGCAGCGACCATGCGAGCCGGAGAATGAGGTCGCAGATCGTGGTCATCGCGCTCCTCCCGAAAGCACCAGAAACTCCAGGGCAAACCATCCCGCCACCACGTAAAGAATGTAAAACTGCAGGCGTCCGTGCTGCAGACGGCGGGCGGTGGTGGAGGCCAGCATGATGGCCGTGCCAACCGGGCCGATGATTCGTTCCAGCACGGTCTCGGGAACCCGCTCCAGCCGGAGGGAATCCTCCGGAAAGAGGCCGCGGGGTTTTCGCATTTTACGCTCCGGCAGCAGCAGCCAGTGAAACCAGCCCGAGGTGATTCCGGCAAAGGGCGCGCTGGTGTATTGCATGCGTGCGGTGGGCATTGCGTAGCCGCAATCCCATGTCGGGCCGCGACGCAGGTTGTCGGTGTGCGCCTTTCGCCACAACCACGCCACCGCCGCCAAAAACAGAATGGCCAGCATCACTTGGGCCGTTCCCAGCGTGACCAGTGGCGCGGTCGTTTCTGCGGTGTTCCAGGCGGGATGCCAGGCTTCCACTGCGCGCGCCACCGCCGGCCAGAATAAAACCGGGGCCAGACCGATGGCGACACACACACCTGCCAGAGCCAGCATCGGCCCGAGCATCCAGTTTCCACATTCGTGTGCGTGTTCCGTCGCCGCCGTGCGGGGCGCGCCCAGAAAAATCATCGCCCCCGCTTTGGCAAAACCCGCCATCGCCATGGCCCCGGCCATCGCCAGCATGACCGCCGCCGGAAGGGCGGCCCAGGCTGAGGGTTCCTTGCTGGCGACGGCGTCGAACAGCCCCAGATAAACCAGCCATTCACTGACAAAGCCATTGAGCGGCGGCAGGCCGGCCACGGCCAGGGAGCCCAGCGCGAACAATCCGGCGGTCCACGGCATCGCCCGCCACAACCCGCCGAGCCGGCTCATTTCCCGCGTGCCCGTGGCATGCAACACCGAGCCGGCCCCAAAAAAAAGCAGCGATTTGAACGCCCCATGATTCCAGACATGCAGCAGGGCTCCGGCGAGCGCCAGCCGGCCCCAAACCGCGTCGCCGTGAGTCACCGCAAGCAGCGCGGCGCCAACCCCGATCAGAATGACCCCGACGTTTTCCACCGAGCAATAGGCGAGCAGCCGTTTGAAATCATTTTGCGCCAGGGCGAAGGTGATGCCGAGCAGTGCGCTGGCGGCCCCCAGGCCGATGACCACCCAGCCCGCCGCCGGCGGGACCGGCAGCCACCCGCTGAAGCGGATGATTCCATAAACACCCATCTTGATCGCCACTCCTGACATGATGGCCGAAACATGGCTGGGCGCATTCGCATGTGCCGAGGGCAGCCAGATGTGCAATGGGAAAAAACCGGCCTTCACCCCGAAACCAAAAAGTGCCAGCCAGAACAGCGGCGCGAGGTTCGTCTGTTCGCGCATCGGTCCCAGATCCCAACTTCCGGTGCGCCCCGCCAGCGAGGCGAAAAAGGCGAACAGGCACATCGTGCCGGCGTGGGACGCGGCCAGATAAAGCCAGCCTGCCGAGCGCACGGCGGACCGCTGATTATCCAGCGTGACCAAAAAATAGCCGGCGATGGCGAAGATTTCCCAGGCGATGAGGAAATGCAGTCCGTTGGAAACCGTCAATACCAACCCCATGCTTAAGAGCAGCACGCTCCACCAGGCCCGGCCGCGCGGCGCCGAGGCCGGGTATTGACGTTCCGACCAATATTCGCGGGCATACACGGCCCCGGCTGCGCCCGCCACTGAAACCAGCACCAAAAACACGGCGCTCAAACTGTCCAGCCGCAAATGCAGTGGTTCGCCGCCCGGCAAAAAACCGCTTCGCCATTCCCAATCCCCGCCGCCGAGCAACACGCGCAACGCGGCCCCCAACCCGGCGCTGGCCGCGGTGGCGATCAGGGCCAGCCACATCCTCGACCACCAGGCGCCGACCGCCAGACTGGTGATCAAAGCCGCACTGGCGAGCAGCAGGAGCGGTCCCGGCGTCACTGTTTCACCTCCGGATTGGGGGTGCTGATCGAGACCGAATCAGTGGCGTCCACCGCCTGAAAAATCTCCGCGTCGGGCGCGTTTTTTTCCACCAGCTCACGCAACGGTCCGCCGGCCAGACTGCGGCTCAGGCGGGCGAGCAGATCGAGATGAGCGCGTGGCGAGGGTGCGATGAAGAAAAACAAGCGGCGCACCGGCACGCCATCCGTCGGGGGGTCCGGCAGCGCCAGATCGTCACGCAACAGCAGCAAGGCCACCGTGCCGGAGTCCCGGCCCAGCGTGATGCGGGCGCTCGGATGCGGCAGGGCGAAACCGCCGCCGATGGGCGCCAGGGTCACGCCCCTCTCGGCCCGAACCCGTTTTCCCAGCAATTGACGGACGGGCGCAGTGGCTCCGGGCAGGGCGGTGACGATGCGTTCAAAAACCGCCGGCACTTCCGTCGCCGGCACGTCGCGCCAAACACCGCCCGCCCTCAGCAACGGCCCGACCAACAAACGGGGGGTCAGCGTGAGTTTTTCCGGCGCCAGAAATCCGGCGCGCGCCGCCAGCCCCCGCTCGGCCGCCCATTCCGCCACCTGGGCGCGGTCAAACAAAAGGCGGCCGCGGTCCGGCGTGCTGGGCAGCCCTTCGTTGCGAATCCAGCCTTCCACAACCCTCTCCGAAACTCCAAAAGACTCGGCGATTTGTACGAGATTCAAATACATGGTGATAAAATGGTTACCGGCCGCCTCCCAGCAGCACCAAAACGGACAACGCTGCGAGCCCAATCAGCACATAAAGCAGGTAGGATTGCACCCGCCCGTGCTGGAGACTGCGGGCCGCCGCGGACAGGCGCATGACCACCAGGCCCGCCGGTTCGATGACGTGTTCGAGCACCGTCTCCGGAGTGTGTTCTGTGCGACGGGCCAGCGCCGGAAAACATCCTTCGGGGGGCTGTCGGTGTTGTTCCGGGCGCAGGATCCAGGCAAACCACTCCGTAATCGTGCCTGCAAATGAACCCGCCGTGTATTGCATCCGGGCGGTCGGCGCGGCGTAGCCGCAATCCCAGGTCAGGCCGCGGGTCAGGCGGCCGTGACGCGCCTGCCGCCAAAGCCAGCCGGCGGCGGCCAGCGCGAATGCTGCCAGCGTCAGGTGAAACAGGCCGAGCGACGAAAGTGCCACCGGAGTTTCCGCACCCACCCAAACGGGATTCCAGACGTTCATCGCCCGCACCACCGCCGGCCAGAAAACCACCGGGGCAAGGCCGATCGCCACGCACCCCCCGCCCAGCACGAGCATCGCACCGCGCATGGCCGGGCCGCTCTCCTGCGCCCGGAGCGCCGCTGCGGAACGCGGGGCGCCCAGAAAGACCACGCCGCAGACTTTGGCGAAACACGCCAGTGCCAGCGCCCCGGTGACCGCCAGCAGAATGGCCGCCGGAATGGCCGCCCACGCCGTGTGGCTGCGGGAGAGAGTGGCGTCGAACAGGCCCAGATAAACCAGCCATTCGCTGACAAAACCGTTGAGCGGTGGGAGGCCGGAAATCGCCACGGCACCCAGGGCAAACAGGCTGGCCGTCCACGGCATGGCGCGCCACAGGCCGCCCAACTGACTCATTTCCCGGGTGCCGGTGGCGTGCAGGACGGAGCCGGCCCCCAGAAAAAGGAGTGCCTTGAACAAGCCGTGATTCCACACATGCAGCAGCGCTCCGGCCAGTGCCAGCCGGCCCCAGGCCGAGTCGCCCTGTTCCACCGCCACGAGCGCGAATCCCAGGCCGATGAGAATGATGCCGATGTTTTCCACGCTGTGATAAGCCAGCAGGCGCTTGAGATCATGCTGTCCCAGCGCGAAGGCGACGCCCAGCACCGCGCTGATCACGCCCAGCGCCGCCACCAGCCAGCCGGCGCCGGACGGGACCGGCAGCCAGCCGCTGAAGCGCACCAGGCCATAGATTCCCATTTTGAGGGTGACGCCCGAGAGGATGGCGGAAACATGGCTGGGGGCATTGGCGTGAGCCGAGGGCAGCCAGATGTGCAGGGGAAACAAACCGGCCTTCAGGCCGAAGCCAAAAAGGGCCAGCCAGAACAACGGCGCGAGTTCTGAATGTTGCCGCATCGGTCCCAGATCCCAACTGCCGGTGCGGGCCGCCAGGGTGGTGAAGAAGGCGAACAGGGCGAGGGTGGCGGCATGCGAAGCCCCCAGATAAAGCCAGCCGGCCGCGCGCACTTCGCGGTGCCGGCGGTTGAGGGTGATCAGAAAGTAGGCGCTGAGGGCGAACAGCTCCCACGCCATCAGGAAATGAAGCCCGTTCGAGACGAGGAGCACGAGGCCCAGACTGAGCAGCATCACATTCCACCAGACGCGGCCGGTGCGGGCGGAACGCGGGTGCGCGGCATCCGTCCAGTATTCGCGCGAGTAGACGGACCCGGCGCCGCCCACGACGCAGAGCAAAGCCAGAAAGAAGGCGCTGAGGGCGTCCAGCCGCAGATGCAACGCCTGGCCGCCGAGGGTGAAGTCCGGCCGCCACTCCCAAGCGGCCCCGCCTGTCAGGATCCAGACAGCAGAGGCCAGCGCCACAACCGAACCGGTGAGCGTGAGGCCGAGCCAGAGACGCGGCGAGGAGAAGGCGCAAAAAATGCCAGCGGTCATTCCGGCGCCGGCAAGCAACAACAGCCAGCCCGGTGTCATGCCCCGCCTTCCATTAATATCCCGCCTTGAATGACGTTTACAAACATGGTGCAGGTCGTGGAAACCGTGGCCGGACGCGCGCGCCAAAGACACGGGGCGCGAATACCGGCAACGGCTCAACCGATCCGGCACCAGCAAACCAAAAAACCGGCGGATGTGCAATGCAGTTTGTGGGGCGGGCGGTTTGTGGGGCGGGCGGTTTGTGGGGCGGGGTGCGAGGGTGCAATGGCTGGCAAACAGCCGTCAAAAAAAATAATCCGGGGGGCATTTTCGTTACCTAGTAACGGGCTTGGGGGCTGATTGGCCTTGACCAGACTGACAACTGGTTGTGGCTTAGGCATTTAGATCGTGTCAAGGAAAAACATCGCATGGGAGCATTTTTCGTTACTAGGTAACGGGCGCGGCGGGGAGGAACGGCAAAACGGTGCAAAATGCGAACGAGGAGCCGCAGGCGGCCGGGTCAAGGGCGCGACGTTAATGACCTGGCCAGGATGCTGTCCGGCGCGGCAATTCATGGGCGGGATGCGCCCGATTGGGGAGGCTGGGGCGTCGCCTGCCCCCGCTTGCCCAAGAGAAAATGTTCTTTGCCGACGGCGGGTGCGCGGCTGACACTATCAGGACAACCTTGTTTTTTGCATCGTAACCGTTTTGTAACTCAAGTGCCTTTTTGATGCCACAGGAGGAGCCTAAGGTTGCGCCAAGTGAGCAAGCCATTTAATCCAAGGGAGTCACATCCCGGCATCCGGCCTGACGGCGGGGCAGTTTTTTTCCCGCGGCCAAGCCGGCGATGACCGCGTGGTTGTCGCCCGAGATTTTCAGCCGCCCGACCCGAATATTCAACACCAAACCAAACGCCTGACAAACCAACTGAGGAACCCATGAAACCATATTACTTAATAAAATACTTCCTGGCGACCGCCTTGTGCGCGGGTGCGGCCTGGGGGATCACGCCGGTGAAAGCCCAGCCGGTGGTGACCATCACCGCGCCCGACGATGGCGCGAATTTCGTTCCCGGCGCGCAAGGCATCACGATTGAGGTGGATGCCGAGGACAAGGGGAACATCACGAGCGTCGCGTTCTATGTGGATGGCTCCCTGGAGTATGTGGAAACCAGCGCGCCTTACGTGCTTCCCATTCCGGCGGATGACATCGCCCCGGGCAATTATGTGCTGGCGGCCGTGGCCACGGATGACTCGGGTCTTTCAGCCACTTCCGCCGTGGTGAACGTGACGGTGTCCTATGTGCCGCCCACGGTGAGTCTGACGAATCCGGTGTCCGGCAGTTCCTATGCCGCCGGCAGCAACCTTCCGCTGGCGGCGACGACGGCCGACACGGACGGCACCGTGACGGGAGTGGCCTTTTATCAGGGCACGAACCTGCTGGCCAATGTAACCAGCGCGCCGTATGCCTATACTTGGACCAATGTTTCCGCGGGTTCCTACAGCCTGACGGCCGTGGCCAGCGACAACAATGGTTTGACGGCCACGTCCAGTGTGGCGGGCCTCACGGTGACTAATCCGGCCTTCTTTTATGTGCAGAACTTTGATCTGGCGCTGTCCAACAGCGCCACGAGCCTGCCGCCGGGCTTCACCTCGATGGTGATCGCGGGTTCGCATGACACCTATACGGCCGCCACGCCCATTGACGCGGCCGGCATAGCCAGTGCGACGGCGGACACGCAGGCACTGTTGGTTTGGAATTTCGGCAGCGCGGTCACTGACTCCGGGAGCCAGAACTTCAATGTGGGGTCGGTGGACAGTCTGAACGACCGGGCACTGGGGACGGATCCGACCGGGACGGCCGCCCAGGTGATTCAATTGAGCCTGACGAACAGCACTGGCGGCACCCTGCATGGGGTGACGTTCAGTTATGACTGCAAATGTCTGACCAATGGCAGTGCCGGCACGGAGGAGTCCGAGCTGCCGGGGTATTGTTTCTTTTACAGCACGACGGGCACCAACAGCGCGGCCAATTGGACCGAGGTGGGGGTGGCGGGCGATGTGGCCGGGGCCACCAATTCGGCGGGGGCGCCGATTGCCAACGGTCTGTGCCTGCCCAATTTCACGGAAGGGACCACGATGAGCAGCGGGCCGGTGAGCATTACTTTTGCGACGCCGCTGACGAACAATGGCGTGATGTATTTCCGCTGGGCGGATGACAATAACATTGCCGACAGCCCGGACCAGATGCTGGCGATTGACAACATCAGCATCGCGTCCTACAACCCCGCCGGACCGATGGTCAGCCTGATCTCACCCACCAACAATGAGAATTATATTCCCGGCACCGGGGTCACCATCTCGGTGAATGCCACGGACGCGAGCACCAACCTGGTGAGCGTGGGGCTGTATCTTGATGGTTCGCTGGCCTACACTTTCACCAGTGCGCCCTACATCCTGCCCATTCCCGGCGGGGAAATTCCCGCGGGCAGTTACACGGTTTACGCCCTGGCCACCGATGCGGCGGGCCTGACGGCGACTTCCCCGGTGGTGAGTCTGACCATTGCGTATGTGCCGCCGACAGTCAGCCTGACCAATCCGGCGACGGGCAGTTCCTTCGCCGCCTTTTCCAGCATCCCGCTGGCGGCCTCGGCGGTGTCCGCCGATGGGACGGTGACGAACGTGGCGTTTTATCAGGGCCCGACGCTGTTGGGGAATGTGACGAGCGCGCCGTTCACCTATGCCTGGGAGAATTCCTCCGCCGGGACCTACGCGCTGACGGCACAGGCGACCGACACGCATGGTTTGACGGCCACTTCCAGCGTGGTTGAGGTCACGCTGACCAATGGTTTTGGGGTGAGCCTTTCCTCGCCCGCGAACAATGCGACGTTCCTTCCCGGCTCCGGCATTGCGCTGGCGGCGAACGCCTCGGAATCCGGCGGCACGATCACCAATGTGGAGTTTTTTGCCAATGGCGCGAATCTCGGCGGCGCGGCGATGGCTCCTTACAGCCTGACCTGGCTGAATGTTCCCGCCGGTGTTTATGCGCTGACGGCGGTGGCCAGTGATCTCAAAGGCCTGACCGCCACCTCTTCCGTGGTGGACATCACGGTGGCCGCGCCCCATGTGCCGCCGGCGGTCAGTCTGACCAGTCCGGCGAACAACGCGGTCCTCAATGTGGCGGGTGGTCTGGCGCTCTCGGCCACGGCTTCGGCCTCCGCCACGAATGGCTCGGTGACGAACGTGGCCTTCTACGAAAACACCTTCCTGGTGGCCAATGTCGCCACGGCTCCGTACACCTTCAATTGGACGAATGCCCCCACCGGGGTTTACACCCTGACGGCGGTGGCGACGGATAACACCGGCGCTGCCAGCACCTCGAGCGTGGTCAGCGTAACGGCCGAAAATCCGACCGCCCTGGCGACGGTGCAACAGATCAAGACGATCTTTGTGATCGCGCTGGAG
>Ga0181520_10013670_pt1 | contig 10190 bp, 9 predicted proteins | sample PEATcosm2014_Bin_29_FD_132451 | JGI IMG/M metagenome (GOLD analysis project Ga0181520, IMG submission 132451) | Peatland microbial communities from MTU Mesocosm Facility, Houghton, MI, USA - PEATcosm2014_Bin02_30_metaG | ecosystem: Environmental > Terrestrial > Soil > Wetlands > Peat | place... | reverse complement strand
GGCGGATGCGGTGAAGGCGTCGCTGGCCGTTGCGCCCAATTCGGCGGCATTGATTACGCTGCGCGGCGAGGTCGAGCTTCGCCAGGGGACGCCATGGATAGCCGAACGAACCGCGGATGAGGCCGCAAGTCTTGACCCTTGCAATCCGCGAGCACATCTGCTGCGGGCCGATCTGGCTCACATCGATTCACTCTATGCTACGAGCCGCAAGGAACTGGAAGTTGCGCATCAGCTTGATCCCGATGACCCGGAGATTCGCGGGGAGTGGATTCACACACTTTCTTTGCAGGAGAGGATTGCCGAGACAGAGGCATACCTAGCGGCTCCGAGGGGCGACGACGAGGTAGACCTGCTTCGCTGGCGGTTGTACCTGGCGAACCTGAAGAAGATGGCCGCCGAGCCGCATAAGGCCTGCCATCTGATTTCGCCGGCAGCGGGCACGCAGATTCCGATTGCAGTGTACATGGCAGATCCGCTGCACATAGCCGCATTCGGGCTGGAGACGAAGGTGAACGGGCATAATGCCCGGTTGGAGATCGATACAGGTACCAGCGGGCTGGTGGTTTCTCATTCCATGGCGGAACATGCGCACCTGAAGGCTTTTTCAAAGACGAAGATGACGGGCGTCGGAGATCAAGGCAGCCAATCCGGCTATACCGCCTATGCCGATTCCATCCGCATCGGCAATCTCGAGTTTCAGGATTGTATGGTGAACGTACTCGAGAGCAAAAGCGCGCTGGAACAAGTTGACGGCCTTATCGGGATGGATATGTTTTCGCATTTCCTGGTGACGCTGGACTATCCCATGCGCAAGTTGCTGCTTGACCCCTTACCGCCGCAGCCGGCAGAGGATTCCGTTGCGGCGCCCTCGCGGAAAACCAGCGACGAGGACCGCGACGAATCAGGAGAATCGACTCCAGCGCAAAATGGGGCGGTTCAAAAATCGGACGCGCATGCCCCCTATGATCGCTATATTGCGCCGGAGATGAAGAGCTACACGCCTGTCTATCGCGTTGGCAGCCTGCTGATGCTGCCAGCGACGCTGAATGGCAAAATCGTCAGGCTATTCGCGATGGACACTGGAGCGATGGCCACGACCATCTCGCCGGAAGCGGCCAGCGAGGTGACCAAGGTCCGATCTTCCTTTGGCTTCAACATAAAAGGGATCAACGGGAAGGTACAGGATGTTTACGCCGCGGATGAGATCACCTTTACATTTGCGCATATATCCCAAAAGGTGCAGAGCGTCGTTTCCATTTACACTGCTCAGCTATCAAAGATCGCGGGGATGGAGTTATCGGGATTTCTAGGAGTGAACACACTGGATAAGATGACCATTCACATTGACTATCGGGATGGGTTGGTGAAGTTCGATTACGATCCGAATCGTGGCTACAGGTATTGACGCCGGGAACGGTCGCGCAATTAGCCGGGGACCTTGGTAGTGTCCCAATTTGAGCCGGACAGCTTGCTAACTCCAGCCGCTTGTTATGCGGCGTTTGGTTAGTCATGGTGGAAATAGAAGAGGTTCCCGTCCAGGTCCTGTACGGTGAATTGCCGTAATCCCCAAGACTTTTTCTCCAAAGGATCCAAGATGTTCGCACCCAGCGACTTCAGTTCCTGGTACGACGCATCTATATCTTCGGAAAACACCCAGTGAACGGCAGGTTCGAACGGTGGCTTCCTCTTCCGAAAGAATATCGCCACATCACCACGTGACACGGCCCCGACTTCTTTGCCTTGGTAAATCCATCCGATCTCAAAGCCAAGTGTATCTCTGTAATACCGTTGTGCGCGTTCGACATCAGCGACAGGTAACTCCGGCACTGGCTGGCCGATTGAGCTCATTTTCTCTTTTGCGCCCACAGTAACCTCCTTTATGCCACAAGACCGCCCGCGTATCAAATACACGACACTAATAGGACCTTCATTCAAACAGCGATTCGCAGGCCAGCAGTATACTGGCTGAATGCGCTTTCTATCAGGATATTCTCGTCCGTTTCTGTCAGCCATGGCCGTAGCTGGGCTGGCCTGCTTTCTTGCTCAACCTCCCGCGGCTCATGCGTGGGGAAATGGCGGCCATAAGCTGGTCAACAAGCTGGCGGCGAGCACGCTGCCGGCTGATGTGCCGGCGTTTCTGCGTTCGCCGGATGCAATCACCGAAATCGAGTACCTTGGTCCTGAGCCGGATCGCTGGCGCTCGCCTGCCGAGCCGGAGCTGGTGGCCGCGCAGGCTCCAGAACACTTCATCGACATGGAGTTGGCTGACGCGCTTGGCCCGTTGCCGCATCGCCGTTTTGATTTCGAAGCCAAGGTCTTTGCCGCCGGGCAGCGGCCGGAGAAGATTGGCCTTCAGCCCTGGGAGACTGAAGAGGTTTGGGAGCGGCTGAAGTCGGCCATGCGCGAGTATCGCAAGCTCTCCGAAGCAAAGGCGGATACTCGTCCAGTGGAGCAGGCGATCATTTTTTATGCTGGCTGGCTCGGCCACTATGTGGGCGACGGTTCGCAGCCTCTTCACGTCACCGTTCAATTCAACGGCTGGACGGGGCCGAACCCCAACGGCTACAACACAGGTCACCAAATTCACTGGCAGTTTGAAGGGCCGTTTGTAGAGGCCAATATGCACGAGGCCGATGTGCGCGCAACGATGACGCCGGTGAAGGCCATCGACGGTGATATGTTCGACGCGTATGTTGCCTATTTGCGCAACACAAAGTCGTACGTGGAAAAAGTCTATCAACTCGACAAGGTGGGAGGGTTTATTGGCGCGGGGACGCCTGAATCGCGGCAGTTTACCGCTGAGCGGCTGGGAGCCGGAGCAAGCATGTTGCGCGACATGATTTACACCGCATGGCTGGAAAGCGCAAATCCGGTGCCTGATCCTTACGCGCAAAAATAGGGACGTATCCCACCCTTGGCGCACGCAGAAAGACGCGCCAAGGATGGGGCACACAAATTTATTGATTTCATTATTCTGATTTAGTCAATGAGCTCGCCCGCAGCCACGGCCGGAACATGGCGCAGCACTTTGGTCAGTATCAGGGTTATCAGCGCCACCGCCGGGATGGCGATTACCAGCCATGCGAGCATCGCCTGGCCGGTCAGGCTGCCCATCCGCGAAATGATGACTGAAGGAGAGCTGTGCAGCAAGGCTCCGGCGTCAAATGGCTGGCTGGAGCCGAAGCCAATCAGCCGCCTTCCGAGTCGGACAAAGGGCACAATCAGAGCCACTTGCATGGGCATAGCGACCCAGTTTGCAGCTTGAATAGCGGGCAGGTTGAGCCGCAAGGCAACCGCTACGACGAAGCACACGCCGCTGGTGACGCCGACCACGGGGATGCAGCCGATGGCGAACCCGAGGGCGAGGGTGAGCGCCAGCCGCTGGGGCGAGATGCCCTGGCGCAGCCATATGGCCACCTTGCGTTTTGCGGATTCGATGAATTGCGCCGTCATACCAGCCTGCTTATAGAAACACAGAGATGACCTGATAGTTTCTCATGGAACCGAGAGAAACGCACGCGAGCGGGAAAGAGGGAATTGTTCAGTCGGGGAAGCTCAACAAACCGCGGGAGTTCAACTGGGCCATAATCTGCTGGACCTTCCAATCGAGCGCGCTGGTTCCGTCCACAATGAGGTCCGCGTTCAAAGCCGAAGGCCGGATGAAGGCGATACAGGCTGGCCTGACGGTGGCCTCATATTGGCGGCGAACCGACTCCGGCGTGCGCCCGCGCTGTTCGATGTCGCGCTTGAGCCGCCGCTGGAAGCAGAGCTCATCGGGCGTATCAACAAAGACGCGCAGATGGTAGAGCGGCAACAGTTCGGGATAATAGAGCGAAAAGATTCCTTCGACGATCAGGAAGCGGCCGGAGCGGACGGTCTCGGTTTGGCCGGGAATTCGGCAAAAAGTGGCAAAGTCGTAGAGCGGCCGCTCGATGGTTTCGCCCCTGGCCAGCGCTGCAATGTGCGAGGCCAGCAGAGGGCTCTCGATGATGGCCGGGTCGTCGAAATTGTGGGTGGCACGCTCGGCCAAAGGCAGGTGCGAGAGATCGCGGTAGTAGCTGTCCAGATGGAAGTGGATGCCATTGAGCGCCCGCGCCAGTTCGCAGGCTATGGTGGTTTTGCCCGAGCCCGAGCAGCCGGCAATTCCCAACACCACTGGCGGAAAGGGAAGGCGCGCGCTGCTCTCATCGGGCGCTTGCGGCGAGTCTTTTCTGGCGTCAGCCGGGCTCACTTATTCGGCTCCATCTGCTCTGCGATTCTGGGCACGATCCGCTCCAGCAGGCGAGCCAGCCGGTGCTCGACCTGATGGCCGGTTTCGAATACTTCCTGGTGGCTGAGCGGCGTCGCGCCCATCCCGGAGGCCAGATTGGTGACGCAACTGAGGGCCAGCACTTCGAGGCCCATGTGGCGAGCGACGATGGTTTCAGGAACGGTGGACATGCCGACCAGGGTTGCGCCCAGGGCGCGGAAGGCGCGAATCTCGGCGGGGGTCTCGTAGCTGGGCCCGCTGACGGCGAGATAGACTCCCTCGGCAAGATCGAATCCCTCTTCAACCGCCGCTTCTTTCGCCAGAGCGCGGAACGCCTTCGAGTAGGCCTCGGTCATGTCAGTAAAGCGAAGGCCCGCGCCGGGGCGGGCGGCGAAGCGCGGCTCGTTTGGCCCAATGAGCGGGTTCCAGCCCATGAGGTTGATGTGGTCGCTGAGAGCCACAAGCTGGCCTACGCGATAGCCCTCCTGTATGCCTCCAGCGGCGTTGGTGAGGATGACGGAATGGAGGCCGAGCGCGCCCAAAACGCGCATGGGGAAGGTGACCTGCTGGGGCGTGTAGCCCTCGTAAAAATGCACGCGGCCCTGCATGACGACGACCGGCGCGCCGCCTATGAGACCGGCGACAATCCTGCCCGAATGGCCTTCGACAGTGGACTGCGGAAAATGCGGAATCTGAGCGCAGGGAATAACGACAGGCTCGGTGACCGCGTCAGCGACAGCGCCGAGCCCGGAGCCGAGGACGATTGCGACGCGGGGCTTGAGCGAGCCGAGTTTGCCTCGCAGAAATGTGGCTGCTTCAGAGACTTGGTCGTAGTAGGTCATTTCTTGCCTGAGATTGCGCTGTGGTCATTCTACAGGCGCGGAGCTAAGCCTGAGGCGCGGAGGCCGACTGATTCTCAGGCAGAAGCCCAGACCTCAGGCGCGAGTGTGACGACGCAGCAACCGAGCGAATAGTTGAACCAGAAGTGCTCGGTGGTCGGGGTCGCGAAGAAGCCTTCGAGATGCTGTTGACAGGCCACTTCGGCCACAAATTCACGAGGGCCGTAAAATAGCGTGAAAAAACTATCCCAATCCACTGTCAGCAGAAAGGATTCATCCGGAGCCACGAGAGTTCCACGGCTTGGGAATGGAATGTACCGATTCCTGAGTCGGGATATGTTGAGTTGCTGGACGGGATCGACATTTGGAAATTCCGGCACGAAGATAAGCACATCGTGACCGGCTGCCGCAAAGGCATTGAGGTAATTCATTTGCAGCAAGGGTTCGAATGCACCCGATCCGGGCATCCAGATAGATCTGGATTGCAGAAAGCTTTGCAGCGCGCTGCTGGCCGAAAAATCGCACAAGTCGGGCGCGATTGCTCTTGTTGAAGTCAGCAGTGCCTGGTTCAGCCGGGCGCAGGTGTCAATTCCAGTTTGCTCGGAAACGCTGGCCCACGGGCATTTTTCGCCCGAGCCAAGAATCTGCTCGTCGGTTGGATATTTCTTAGTCACTTTCCAGGCGAGATCTTCCGGCACGCTGACAAATGGGTGAAGGATGACGAAGAGGGATTCGAATTGGCCGCCAAAAGCCTCCATAAGAGGCGCATCGTACGGTGGGTAGGTAAAACGTTCGTACTCCACACATCAAGGATAACAAGCGGAATTGCCGCGGAATGAGAGGATGGAGAGGAAAACGACTTGGGCGCGTGGGAGATGGAGATGAAGGAGATTGTCGCCGTGGTTTTCGGGTTGGGGCTGGGATGCAATGCGCTGTTGTTTGTGCCGCAGGTTTTGGCTCTCTGGCGGAAGAAAAGCGATGAGGGGATTTCACTGATTACCTTTGGAGGGTTCAGCGTGCTCCAGATGGTGGGAATTGTGCACGGGGTCTATCAGCGGGATTGGTCACTGATTTTGGGAATGGCGGCGAGTTTGTTGACCTGCGGGAGCGTGACCGGGTTGACGATTCTTTATCGGGTGAAGCGGGTGAGAGCGGGGAACTGAAGATTGATGGACTCCCACCCATTTCGCAAAAAACGCGAAATGGATGGGGCACAGGGCGACTGTGAATGTCGCCAAGCGCTAAGGGTGCGGCTTGCCTAGCAGATTGGCGCGCATGGGCTGGTTTTGCGGATGGATGCGGAAATCGCCGTAGAGCCATTCTCTGAGGATCGGAGTGGGGCGGCCGTACCAACTGGCCCACGACAGGGGTGTATCGCCGTTGACATCTTTTGCGTCGACGATGGCGCCCGCATCGAGGAGAAGACGGATGGTTTCCACTTCGCCGAAGGCAGCGGCGCGGTGGAGGGGCGTCTCGCCTTTGGTCCGGCAGTCGCGCATGAAGCAGCCGGTTTCTACTCCCGGCTTGGTGGCAACGTTGGGGTTTGCGCCATGCGACAGAAGCACGACAAGGACGCGATCGTAAGCCATGCGATCCGTTTTGCAAAGCGATGCATGGAGCGGTGTCTCGCCCGTGTCAGGGTCGGGGTGGTTGACATTCGCGCCATGCTCCAGAAGAAACTTGCAGAAGCGCCGATGGCCATGGAAAGAAGCAGCACTTAGACCGAAATTGTCGCCTAGCGAGCTAAGGGATTCTCCCTGCGAGAGAAGGAAGCGGATGGCGCTGACATCTCCGAAGTAAGCGCAATGGCGGATGAGGGAGACGCCGCTGTCGTCCTTGTGGTCTGGGGGAAGACCAGCGGCGAGAAGGTCGAAGACCAATTCCGTGCGACCGTCGGCAAATTCGGGAAAAAGTTTGGTCAGTTGGGGATTGCTCATCGCGAATTCCTCTGGCCACAGCTTAGCCCAAAAACATTCCGGCGATGGAAGCTGAAATCAAGTTGGCCATGGTGCCCGCTAACATGGCGCGGACACCTAGCTTGGCGAGGTCGTTGCGGCGCTCGGGAACCAGTGCGCCGATGCCGCCGATTTGCATTCCGATGGAGCCGAGATTGGCGAAGCCGCACAACGCAAAGGTGGCGATGGTGAAGGAGCGCGGCGAGAGTACAGCTCTTTGCGCGCCCAGCGCGATGTAGGCGATGACTTCGTTGAGCGCCATGCGCGTGCCCAACAAATTACCAATTGCCCCGCAGTCGTGCCAGGGAACCCCTATGAGCCACGCAACGGGAGCGAAGACGAAGCCGAGAATCTGGCCGAGCGAGCCGGGAACCCAGTGCATGTAAGCCAAGCCGTGCGTCCAGAGCAGTACGCTGTCGAGCAGGGCTACAAGGGCCAGGAAACTGATGAGCATGATGGCGACGTTCATGGCCAGCTTGCCGCCGTCGATGGTGCCTCGGGCGATGGCGCCGATGAAGTTTTCATCCGCGTGGAGTTCGTCCTTGGGGATGACGACCGTGCCTTCGGTGGCTGGGACTTCGGTTTCCGGCACGAGCATTTTGGCAATCAGAATGGTGCCGGGCGAGGTCATGATGACGGCGGCCAGCAGATGCCTTGGCTCGACTCCCTGAGCAATGTACATGGCCATGATGCCGCCCGAGACGTGGGCCATGCCGCTGGTCATGATGACCATCAACTCACTGCGCGTGGCCTTGGAGAGGAATGGACGGATGGTAAGCGGGGCCTCGGTCTGGCCCATGAAGATGGAGGCGGCCACGTTCATGCTCTCCGCGCCGGAGATACGCATGGTCTTGAGCATGACCCACGCCATGGCGCGGATGATGATCTGCATGACGCCGATGTGGTAGAGCACGGCGAAGAAGGCGGAGATGAAGATGATGGTGGGCAGGACCTGGAAGGCAAAGATGGAGCCCATCGAACCAGTTGGCAGGCCCAGAGTAGTGCCGAAGAGGACTCTGGTGCCGGCATAGGTGGAGGCGAGCATGGATTTGACCACGTCTCCGGCCCATGCCATGAATTGCTGTCCGTAGTTGAAGCGCAGCACGAAAAAGGCAAAGACCAGCTGGAGGCTCAGTCCCCAGGCGACGGTGCGCCAACGGATATGTTTACGGTCGGTTGAGCCTAAATAGGCCGCCAACAGCACGGCCAGAATTCCAAGTATTCCAGTAAATCGATCCAAGAGATTGCTCCCTTTGAAGCAGCTTTTAGCTGCTAGTCTGTGCATTTAACTCGTAGACAAGTCCGAATTCTCAGCAATTTCCAAGCCGCGGGAACGCAAGTCTGCATTATATTGCGATTGGGCTCCTGGAGGTCGAGGATGGATATCGCTGGTATTTACTCGTTCATGTCGCGGTTTCGCTATGGAGTCGTGTCCAGCACATCAAGGGACGGTATTCCACAGTCCGCGCTGGTCGGCATTGCAACGACTCCTGAACTGGAGATCATCTTCGATACAGTCAAGTCTTCCAGAAAGTATTCGAATTTGGTCGAGCGCCCATCGTGCTCGTTTGTCGTGGGATGGGGTGGAGAGCAGACGGTTCAGTTCGAGGGTGTTGCTTTCGAGCCCGACGGCACGGAGTTGAAACGCTACCAAGAGGTGTACTTTTCGGCATGGCCCGATGGACCGGCACGCATGAGTTGGCCCGGAATCACCTATTTTGCAGTGCGGCCCAAGTGGATTCGTTATAGCGACTTCGACCAGTCTCCGCCGCTGATTGTGGAGATCGCATTTCCTGTTGATTCTACACATGCCAGCAAGTCACATTCACAAAACTGTTGATCGGTAACGCATAAGAACTAGTTCGCACAACTAGGAATTCGAAGGCGCGCTAAGGTGAGCTTCCGCTGCTTCGCGAGTGAAGATGCGGCTGACCAGCGGCACTTCCGGTGGCGGAGTTTTGGAGAAACGAATCGCCTGATGAAGAATCTCTTCCGGCTCGGCAAGCAAGTCGGGGGTGGTGGCATAGATCGTGGCGACGGGCTGGCCTTTCTCGATATGCGCGCCACGGCGGGCATGGAAGTCGATTCCGGCATGGGGATCGACCGGCTCACCGGCTTTTTCGCGTCCCGCGCCGGTGCGCTGCACAGCCCATCCGAGAGCCGTGGTGTCCATCGAGGAGATGAAGCCGCTCTCCCAGGCCGATACAACCTGGGTTGCACCGGGCTTATGAAAGTGGGGATCGCTGAATGCTTTTGTGTCGCCACCCTGAGCTTCGATCATGCAGAAGAAAGAGCGCAACGCCGAGCCGTCGGCCAGTGCCGTTTCGGCGCGGGCGTAGCCGGCTTCCGGCGTCGAGGCCTGGCCTCCGAGATGGATCATCCACCCGGCCAGAATCAAGGAAAGCTCGCGCAGGTCCTGACTTTGAGTAGGTTGTTTGCCGCGCAGCAGCTCGACCGACTCGGCCAGTTCAATCCAGTTGCCGGCCGAGTGTCCCAGCGGCTGGCCCATGTCGGTGAGCAGCGCCACGGCGCGGGTTCCGGCGGCTTCGGCGGTGGAGACCAACAGGGCCGCGAGATACTCGGAATCTTCCGGCTTGCGCAGGAATGCGCCGGAGCCGGTTTTCACGTCGAGCACCAGGGCGTCGAGGCCAGCAGCCAGCTTTTTGCCGAGGATGGAAGCGCAGATGAGCCCCGGGCTTTCGACGGTTCCGGTGTGGTCCCGCAGCGCGTAGAGAACGCGGTCGGCAGGAACAAGCGTCGGGGTCTGGCTGACTATGGAGGCGCCGCACTTCATCAAAACAGCTTCAAATTCTGCAAGCGTGAGGGCTGTGCGAAGGCCGGGAATGGCTTCCAGCTTGTCCAGAGTTCCGCCGGTGTGGCCCAGTGCGCGTCCGCTGATCATGGGCACGGCCACGCCACAGGCCGCGGCCAGAGGAGCGATGAGGAAGCTGGTCTTGTCACCCACTCCGCCGGTGGAGTGTTTGTCAACGGCGGTTTTGCCCAGCCGGGAGGGCGAGAACTTGTCTCCGGAATCGCGCGTGGCCAGGGTCAGCGCGCGCGTCTCGTCGAGCGTGAGGCCACGAATCCAGGCAGCCATAAGCCATGCGGCGAGCTGGTCTTTGGGAATTGATTCATCTGCCGCGCCGG
>Ga0181520_10013667_pt1 | contig 10191 bp, 10 predicted proteins | sample PEATcosm2014_Bin_29_FD_132451 | JGI IMG/M metagenome (GOLD analysis project Ga0181520, IMG submission 132451) | Peatland microbial communities from MTU Mesocosm Facility, Houghton, MI, USA - PEATcosm2014_Bin02_30_metaG | ecosystem: Environmental > Terrestrial > Soil > Wetlands > Peat | place... | reverse complement strand
CTCCTGGCTATGCACAACCTCTACGCTTCCTTTGCCGAGATAAATCTCATCAAGCAATGCATCCGCGAGGGTTCTTTGTGGGATCTCCTGGAATCAAGGTGCAGATCCCATCCAAGGATGGTGGACGGCTTCCAGGCCCTGGGAAGGTATGCTAGCTGGCTGGAAAGCCTCGACACCTCCACCAAGTCCACCTTCTTCTACCTGAGCCCTGAGTCCTCTGCCAGGCCTGAGGTGCTCAAGTATGGTGAAAAGATAGGAAGGCTGAAGGTCGAGGGCAAGGTCCTGGTGACGGATCAGGAGAGACAGGAGGATGCCCAAGAGTTCGATGAAGTCCTTCACTTCAAACCACCCTTCGGGCCTTACCCTCCAGAGCTCTCTGAGACCTATCCCCTCAACGCCGAAGTTCCCAAAAAGCCCGACGTGGCGGCGGTAAAGGTGGCCATGCAAAACGCCCAAAAGCTCATGGAGGCAAATCCTTCTGCCGATTTTACGTTCAGGATAAGATGTGCAGAGGAGGCCCAGGATGACTAAGTACTTCGAGGTCCTGAGGAGAGACGGCCCTGCCAGGCTTGGGAAGCTGACCCTGGAGCAATCCCTAAAGACCCCTGCCGCCCTCTCCGATGAGGATTACATATCGGTGGGAAGCATCTTCGGCTTCAGCTCCGAGGAGAAGGCCCTAGCCACGGCTGTCATGGAGATACAGAAGAAGCTTGTTATAATGCCCCACGCCCCCTCGGGCTTGCGCTCCGAGCCTTCAAAGATAGCCTCGTCTGATGAGGTAAAAATCGGAGGCCCCAAGGGCATAGTGGTCCATCCTTTTGCATCAGAAGTAGAAAAGGCAGATGTCTACGTCATCTCCTCTGCCGGATGCCTCCGATCTCCCAGAGATCTGGTGAGGGCAGTGCTGGGTCTGAGGAACATAATACCGCCGGATTCTGCCATTTATGCCCCGGCTCTAGCAACCCCTGAGAACCTAGCCCTCCTTGTCTATCTTGGCATAGATCTGGTGGATGCCACCAGGGTGATAGCCGACGGATACTACGGCAGATACCATACCAGAGACAGAGTCTTCGATTCCAAAAGCCCGGAGGAGCTTCCCTGCAGATGCGAGAGCTGCGTGAAGTGGGCTGATAATCCAAGCCCCGAGCTCCTGGCATCCCACAACGTCCAGGAGCTGGAAATGGAGCTTCGCAGGATCAAGGAAGCCATAAGGTCCGAGGTGATGAGGGAGTACGTCGAGCGCCAGGTGAGGGTGAAGCCCGAGCTCACCGCCGCCTTCAGGGTCCTGGATCAAGAGCACAGCTACCTGGAGAGGAGGACGCCCCAGCACAGGAAGAGCGTCATGTACGCCAACACCACCGAGTCCCTGAGTCGCGTAGAGGTCACCCGCTTTGCGGAGAGGGCTCTTACCAGGTTCACTCCACCTAAGGCCGATGTCCTCCTTCTCCTACCCTGCTCTGCCAGGAAGCCCTACTCCACCTCCAGGTCCCACAGGCGCTTCATAGAGGCCATAGGCCCCTGGAGGAGGTACCTCAATGAGCTCATATTGACGTCACCCCTGGCCCTAGTACCAAGGGAACTGGAGGAGGTCTATCCCGCAGCTAACTACGATGTCCCTGTCACCGGCCGGTGGGACTGTGAGGAGAGAAGGTGGCTTCTCAAATGCTTGGATGCATACCTAGAGAAAAACAGGTACTCCAGTATAGTGGCACATATAGATGGGGAGCTCAGGGAAGCTGTGGAAGATCACGGAATAGATGCTATCTACACCGGCGGAGGTACGGGCGATGAGGGTCTGGCCAGGCTCTCCCAGGCGGTTAAAGAGACTACCAGGGGCGCCGTTAGAACTCCTGACCCAAGACTTCAGCGCTTTATGGCTGTAGCCGATTACTACCTGGGCAAGGGCACAGGGTATCTCCTATTTTCAGGCAAGGTGAAGATAAAAGGCATGGAGGTCCAGGACGAGAGGAGAAGGGCCCTGGCCAGGATTACCCCCCAGGGTATGATCGCCCTATCTTTGGAGGGCGCTAAAATTCTGGAGCCAAGAGGAACTTATACCGTGGCCATAGGCGATTTTCTGCCCAAGGGAAGCCTCCTGGCTCCGGGGGTCGTGGATGCCGATGAGCAGATAAGACCTGGGGATGAGGTCATCATTAGGGGCGAGAAGGCCTTCGGCATTGGCAGGGCTAAGATGTCAGGGTGGGAGATGGCGACGTCAAGCCGTGGGGTGGCTGTGGAGCTCAAGCAAATAGAGGAAATTGGATAGATTTCTTCATTTGAGCTCTATCTGATACCCCGCGTTCCTCGGAGATCCTGGAGATGTGATCAAAGCCCCTCGTTTCCAGCTCTAGATCTATGCGGATGGCAAAGATAGGTAGACAGCTCTCGGCCCTTGAATGATAAATGTTAAGGACGTTTGCCCCTAGACCTGCCAGGAGGTCCGGGATTCTGGCCAGGTTTCCGGGAATATCTTCTACGCAGACCGAGAACCTCATGAACCTGCCGTGGAGGATTAAGCCCTGCCGCAGTATCCTGTCCAAGAGGACGGGGTCAGCATTGCCCCGCTTATAACCAGCACCACATTTCTTCCCGTGGGTATCTTGCTGGCCGAGTCCAGGAGAGCAGCCAGGGGGGGGGGTTACCCTTGCTCCTTCAGCCAGTATTCTCTTCCTCTCCAGCAGGAGAAGCACGGCCGCTGCGATCTGGCCATCGTCCACCAGGACTATGCCATCCACCTGGTCTCGGAGGACGAGGAAATCGTCCTTCCCTACCTCGGGAATCATGATGGCATCGGCGATGGACTTCGTCTCCTCTATCCTCACCGGCTTTCCGGCTCTTAAAGCCTCGAAGGCCGAGGAACATGCTGTTGCCTGGACGCCCAAAACCTTGATATCCGGATTCAAGGCCTTGGCAGCCACGGCGATATCGGCTATGAGGCCTCCGCGCCTCCCACGGGGACCACTATCATATCGGCGTCCTGAAGATCCTCCAGGATCTCAAGGCCAATGGTTCCCTGGCCGGCTATGAGATCGCGATCGTCGTAGAGGTGCATGAACATCCGGCCGGACTTAACTGCATCCTACCTGGCGATATCTATGCTCTCAACTAGGTCATTGCCCTCCAGCACCACCTCGGCGCCATAGCTCTTGGTAGCCTCCTGCTTGGAAAGGGAGACCCAAGTAGGCATGAACACCCTGGCAGGGATCCCTGCCGCCCTGGCAGCTATGGCCACACCCTGAGCATGGTTTCCCACCGAGGCCGCCACTATCCCCTTGCCCTGGACATCCTTTAAGTGAGTCTGGATCTTGTAGGTGGCCCCTCTGATCTTGAAAGATCCTCCCATCTGCAGGTTCTCAAGCTTCAGATAAACCTCACAACCACTCATCTTGCTGAAGGTCGGTGAGTAGACGATAGGAGTTCTTAAAACCTTGCCACGTAGGAGCTTGGCTGCTAATTGGATCCCTTTCAAGGAGGCCATAGATCTGGATTGACCTATGGACACTTGTGATTTCTCTCCACAGTTAAATCCAAAAAAGAGCGGCAGTGTGCCGAATTTGCTGTAATTTGAGATGGATCCTTCAGAGGAGTCGATATCCTATGGCCCATCCGCGAATTGAAGGTGCACAAAATTACAGCTAATCTGAGATACTGCCAAAACAGCAACCATCCACTGCCATTTTATAAGAGAAAAATAGGCATCATCTGGGCAAATCACCTTCGTGCTAAATTCTATGTCTCTTTTTCATTGGCAATATCGATGGTATTCCTCGCCAGGCCCGATAGTGCATAGGAGGTCTGATTTCCCACCGATATAGGACCCTTATCTTACCGTAAGCTGGGAGAATAAAGAGTTAATATCCCTTCTTCCGTCCTAGTGCTCTGCTGCTCTGCCCTGAGCGCTCCCGCCGTAAACCATGATAACTCCACAGGAAGTGAATACCAAGCCATCCTCTTGAAGCCCAATGATCCCATTCTTCTGGCTCCTCCGTCTTCCTACGGTTCCTCAGACTTCATCAGGGAGATCATGGAGATCAAAGACGAAAGGGCCCGGATAGAGCCCTCCAGGGATCAACGCCACATCCTACGGGAACTACGGTGCTACACTGCGATAGAATGATATAGCCAGAAACCTGGTGATAAAGCGCAAGACTGATCCTGCCATGACCTCCAGCATCTACGCCCTCTTGAGCATGGCCCAGTGCTACGCCTTGGTTGCAGCCAAAAAAGACGCCCTTTACTACAACCGTTCTCCGCCATATGTGATGGATTACAGCATAAAGCCAACAGCTCCAACCTCGGGAGATCCCTCCTACCCATCGGATCAGGCGACGGTCGCAGAGGCCTCGGCCATAGTTCTCCCTTACGCTTATCCGGAGGAGGCCGCTTTACTAGGAGGATAAGGCTAAGGAGGATGGAGACTCCAGGGCCCTAGACGGTGTGAACTTCCAGAGCGATATCGCTTCAGGGTATGCCCTGGGAAGAGCCGTGGGCCGACGGCTCGGGAACTTACACACCCCCAGGACACTGGAACGATATCGCCAGCAGCATGATAAAAGATCACGGCTTGAGCGATATAGATTCAGCCAGAGTGCGGTCCCTAACCAACATGGCCATGATGGATGCCAGGATCTGCTACTGGGACTGCAAGTATCATTATTGCTACATCAGGCCCTACCAGGTAGACTCCAACATAACCACACCTGTGGGAAAGCCCAACTTCCCATCGTACACCTCGGGTCACTCGGCCTTCTCCGCATCGGCAGCCGAGGTGCTGAGCTACATCTTCCCAGATAAGAAGAAAGAGATACAGGCCATGGCCGAGGAGGCCGGGATCTCCAGGCTCTATGGAGGTATACATTACCGTTTTGACATAGAGAATGGCATAAAGACCGGCATTAAAATCGGGGATCTTGCTGTGCAGAAGGATAAAGCTAAGGTCAGGGGATGACCTGACCTGGCCCCTAACATACCTTTAAATTAACCTTTTATCCTCGACCCACCTGGCGGTAGGAATTGGACTATCTGATCCACCGAAGCCACGGCCTTAAGGTAAGCCCTGTCCTCGATCTTTTCCATGAACATCCTGTAGATGATCTTGGCCAGATCGTCTGGGTTGTACTCGCCGGGTTCAATCTCCACCCCCGGATCAACTTTGTGATTAACAGCCCAAACCGGCCCTCCTATCAGCGTGGAATCGGAGATCCCCAGAGCTAGGCCCAGAGGCGTATCCCTGAAGTACCTGCGCTCTCCCCTGATGACGAAGGCCCCCTTCTTCAGAAATTCACCGGACTCGGGGGTCTTGGAGACCTGGCTTCCACCCACCGCGTAGCAATCCCCGGCAGCCAGCCCCGATTTCCACAGGTTGGAATAGCTGACCGCAAACTGGGCAGCCTCCTGCATGGTGATCTCATCCACCGGATCCCCCTCGGTCTTTATGACGGTCAAAGGAGCGCCGGGAGCATCGGTATGAAAGACTGTGTCCCGTTTTTCCATGTACTTTGCATAGATCTCCTCATTCTGGTCCGAATCCCTGCCGCCGATCACCAGGAATCCTTCCGAGGAATTGAACCACCTGAACCTCTCGAACCACTTGGGTTTCCTTCTCTTGGGCACGGCGCGGGTCTTAGGCTTCCTGATATCGCCCGTCCTCTCCTTCAGATCCTCGGTGATCTGCAGAGCGACCTTAGCGCCTTCGGCCTTCTTTGCCATCTCCTTGGACCTGTCATAGTACCTCTGGGCGTTCTGGGGGACCGCCAGGCTGGCGTTGAGATCCAATTCAGTCCCATCCAAGTCGACCTTGATCTCGCCCATGTTGCCCAGAGACTTTATCACCTTAGCCACGGGCAGGGGCGAGCCATTGATCTTCTCCCAGATCTGGGCGTAGGAAAATCCCCTGGATCTGGCATCGGAGATCACTTTGAGGATGGCTTCCACGTCGCCGTACCTCTGATAAATCAGTTCTCCCAGGCCTGAAAGCTCCTTTCCCTTGGCCTCATACTCCTCCATGGCCTTCCTCTGGGACTCAATCCTCCTGTCCAGGGAGCTTACCTTCTCATCTTCAGGAACCTCCTCGATGAAGTAGGCATCCAGGGCGTCGCTGAAGGTCCCAAAACGTTTCATCTCCAGGCTGTCGTAAATCTTCAGGGGACTGGGAAGTACATCCACGGGCCTTCCGTCCTGGAAGACGGTGACAGGCTCCAGGGTATGGTCGTTAAAGACGGCGTCCAGGGCCGCCAAAACTTTTTCCACCTCAGGGGACTTGAGGCCCGCCGCGGGCTTGTTCTTATCTAATCCTGCTCTGAGACAGACCTCCTCGCCATAGGTGCCGCTCATGTTGAGGTTTCTAACCAGGGTTCTCACCAGGTCCTGGGACGAGGTCGAGAGGATCGATGAGATCTCCCCCAGGGTCATGGACCTCGGGTCCCTCTGGCCGGTAGGATAAACATAAGGCTCTCCGGCAGCGATCTTTGCCCCCCGATAGGTCATCTTCCTAAGCACCGTCAGGACCTTTCCCGATCCATCCGTGAGAGCCATGCTGCCCTTCGGGAAGAGCTCCACTATCAGCCGTCTCTCCTCTCCGCCGTGCTCGAAGGTGAACTCCAGGAGGCGGTCGAAATCGCTCTGTTCGATCCTAACCAGTCTTCCGCCGGAGACGTGGCTCCTGAGCATGGTAGGAAACTGGGGCGGCGTCTTGGTGGGTGGCCTCTCCTTGTGAGTGATGTGAACCCTCTTTCCCGCCTCCATGAGGAGGTCCAGCCTCCCTTCGACGGGAGACTGCATGCTCAGCCAGATGGTGTTTCCCGACTGCTGGTAAGCCTTTCCAGCATGGCCCCCAAGGAGACGGTCCCTCAGCTCATCAACCATGGCTGCGACATCTACATTGCTCATCGCCTTCTTCATTCGCCTCGAAAACCGCTCTCAATCGATAAATAGTTGCGGATTCTATCTTAATGAGTGGACCGTTTTTTAGCAGATGAAATGCTCATACGTCTAGGAAGGTGGCTCAGGATGGTGGGCCTGGATGTGGCCAACCCCGAAGGATCAGATGACAAGGAGCTTTTAGATAGGACAAAAACCGAGGGAAGAATTCTTCTAACCAGGGATAAGGCCCTGGCCGATGTCTGTGCCACAAAAGGAGCCAGGTGCATCCTCATCAAGTCCCAGAGACTGGAAGGACAGCTTAAGGAGATGGCCGATGCAGGAGTTGCCATGGAGCTCAATCCCCAGAGGTGCACGATCTGCAATTGCGAGCTAGAGGAAGTAGAAGGAGAGAAGTGGCAGTGCAGCAGATGCGAAAAGCTCTACTGGCATGGGTCCCACTGGAGAAATATCGAAGGGGCCCTGGATAGAATTAGGAAGAATAGAAAGGGCGAGGATAATTAGGTGACAGATAACGGGACAGGTAACGAAAATATAAGCAAAGACTGAGAGAGGTAAGTGAAAGATAATAGGGGGAAGGGGCTAAAAGAAGCTGAAACTAAAAGGCCGTCCTGAAAGCACCGCCAGTCTTCATCCCCCGGATCTTGACGTAATCGGCCATTGAGGCCTTCACTGGAGATACCCACCACAGATGGGAGGAGTTGAGGCAGAACTGGGGCTGATACTGGCTCTTTGTCCCGGGCATGCAGCATGTATCCGCCGGAACCAGGATCTCGGGCACCGAGTCCAAGGTGGCCTCCAGTAGGCACCAGGCTCCGGATTCATTCTGATATACGACCCAAGCGTGGCCGAAGTTGCCGGTCTCGGTTATAACCTTTCCCAGGACTACCCTCACGCACTGCTCGCTTATGCCCGCGGCCAGAAGGAGGGTGGCCAGGAGGAAAGATGCATCCTCGCAGTCGCCCTTCTTGAGGGTCAGGGTCTCCTCGGGGAACTGCCAGAAGTCATCTATGCCGCAAGCATTCTTATCCTCTATGTATTCTATGGCTTTGGCTACATATTTCCATATCATCCAAGCCCTGAGGTCAAAGGTGCCGGCACCCCTGGTGGTGGGAAGATCAAGCTCGGCTATGGCCCTGCGGATAACCTCGCTATCGGTCCTGCAGACCCACTCTCGTATATCAGTGGGGATATATACACTAGGATATCCTAATACGGCACGCTTATCCCACATGATGGTATCCCGAATTATCGTATCCCCTGACCAGTTGTATCCTCCAACCAAATCTTTCTACCCCCTAATTCTTTAGTATTAACTTTAGCTAGTTATACTTATAGTTTTCCAGGAGAATGAAATTGATGGCTGTTGGCTCATACAAAAATCGTATCAATTTCCGTTAATGGCATTGCCTTGATTTGAATTAGATTAAAAATGATATAAATAGACTGGTAATTGCTAATTTAGAGTTAGGAGGATTACTAAAAACCCCGGATTTAGCTATAAAATGGGATTGTACACTATTATGCTGCAAAGTACATGTCATCCATAAAGGTAGGCTTTTAGGATTAATCTTAGAACTTATTAAAATTTAAATATTAAGCGATCAGGCTGCCTCACCCAGCAGCCTGTCCACCAGCCACTCAGGCTCAAACTTCACTAGATCCACGTAGGTCTGTCCCACTCCCAGGAAGAGCACGGGCTTTCCTGTGATGTAGGCAATGGATATGGCTGAGCCGCCCTTGGCATCAGCATCGGTCTTGGTCAGAATGGATCCCCCTATGGGCACCGACTCATTGAAGAGCCTGGCCCTCTCCACGGCATCGTTGCCTGCTATGGCCTCGTCCACGAAGATCAGAAGGTCTGGCTCTGTTACCCTGTTGATCTTCCTCATCTGATCCATGAGGTTGATGTTGGTATGAAGCCTTCCTGCGGTATCCGCCAGGACTACATCCTTGTTATGGGCTTTAGCATATTCAATAGCATCAAAGATCACAGCCGCCGGATCGCCACCGGTCTTGTGCTTTATGATCTTTACCCCGAGAGCATTGGCGTGGACCTCCAACTGCTCTATGGCCCCGGCCCTGAAGGTATCGCCGGCTGCCAGAACCACGGAATAACCTTTGTCTTGGAGGTACTTGGTTACCTTGGCGATGCTAGTGGTCTTCCCAGTGCCGTTGACCCCCACAAAGAGTATCTTTACCGGCTTTTTAGCGGACTTTATCCACTCATCGAAGTCCAGGTGATTCTCCGAGAGCATTTTTATTAAGGCAGATCTCAATGCATCTTCTGCCACATCGGTTGTGTCAGCGCCTATCTTCTTAGTGCTGCCTGAGAGCTCGGCCTTCACGTTTTTAACGATCTCCTCTGCCACAGGCAGGGCGACGTCACTCTCCAAAAGAGCCATCTCCAAAGCCCATAGGGGCTCATCCAGGTCCTTCTCGTCAATAACGACTTCCCTCTCAAAGACCAGGGACTTGGCCCTGTCCAGAAAAGATAGCCTACCCTTGTTCTTATTTTCCTTAGTCTTATTGTTCTCGGGCTTGGCCTTGACCTCGGTCTTAGCCTCAACTCTGACTCTAGAGGGCTTCTCCTTTGCAGCCTGAACCATAGACTTAGTGGACTTGGAGGCAGCAACCGCTTCCACAGGCGTCTGCTCTTCAGAGGTCTCTATGACTTCGGGTCCCTCTTCTAAAGGCTCAGGGGGCTTCTCCTCCTTTTTCACCTTCTCCTGGATTTTAGTGGATAAGGATTCTTTAAAGCCCGCTAGCTTCTCCTTGAACTTGCTGAACAACCTTCATGCACCTGGCATAAATGGTATTAGTTGATATCAGCTCAGGCCCCAGGTCCTATGGGTCCGGGTCCCGGCTGCTGCCCGCCAACGCCTCCAGCGCCCGGCCTTGGACCGGCTCCTGCCTCGACCTGCTCCTGGTACATGGCCAGGATGGACTGGATCCTAGACATCTCCTGGTCTAGCTTGCCCAAGACCTCATTGAGCTTCTTGGACCCCTCGGCCACTTCGGCCCTGCGGGCGACCAGCGTCTGCTTGGCGTCAGCGATGCACTTCTCGATGCTCACACCTGCGCCGACATTGATGATCACTTTCTCCTTGGAGGCAAGCTTGGCGTGGACAAAGGAACCTGATCCTATAGGGACCATCATGTCCTGCCCCTCCGCCGCCCCCACCAGGGCATTTATGGCGCTTATGGCCCTGTCAAGCCCCTCCATGGTGAGCTGCGTCAGGCTCACCTGGCGCACTAGGGCATCAGCCTGGGCCTGGTACTGCTGATAGGTAGCTATCAGTTGCCCGACCT
>Ga0181520_10013666_pt1 | contig 10192 bp, 12 predicted proteins | sample PEATcosm2014_Bin_29_FD_132451 | JGI IMG/M metagenome (GOLD analysis project Ga0181520, IMG submission 132451) | Peatland microbial communities from MTU Mesocosm Facility, Houghton, MI, USA - PEATcosm2014_Bin02_30_metaG | ecosystem: Environmental > Terrestrial > Soil > Wetlands > Peat | place... | reverse complement strand
GATTGAATAAAGCTGATTAGATCATCCCAGATTTGTTGTCTGCTGCCGACTATGAATCTCTGTGCACGCACTTCAATAAAGGTTTCAATTGACGCGTTCTCTTCCTCATATTCGTTAAGGAAACCAGTTGGTAGATTGCCAAATTCATGGACAATACTCTGCATTAAGTCAGAATAGATTCGTTCTCCAAACTCATTCAGCCCGATTAATCGTTTTGTCTCATTATTCCATCGAGCCGGGTAGACAAAAGGATTCAACCCGGCTTTTTCAATAGCCTGCTTCAGCTCAGCAAGCTGTTTTTCATTTGTGCTTCCCGATAATTCCCGGAATTCACCCGGGATCTTTTCAATCATCGCATTAGTAACCGTTGGCTCTCGAAAATAGAAAAAAGCATAACCCTGGTGTCCGAGGCGATCCAGTACACCATAATATACTTCGTCGGCAGTGATGGAATATTTTCTACCCGGGGGAACCCAGCCGTATCGTCCGCCGAGGATACAAATAAACCGGGGGCGGCAATCATCAATTACTTCGCGGCATACTGACAATGCATCTTGGTTTCCGGTTACCCCCCAGCGAAGGTCTACATCTACGAAATGAATGCGGTGAAAGAGCAGTTCTTCGCGAAGTCTGGGAAAGACGAAGCGGACGAGATGATCACGCTCTGCTTGCATATCGCGGAACGTGGATGAAATAAAAACACGGACCGTTTTCCAGGAGATGGATAAATAAGGTTTGAAATTATTCGCAGATGAAAGAGACGGGATGTAAGAATTTTCATAACTGGCAATCTTCTTTTCCTGAGTGATTTTTTCGGTTAATATCCTTTCACATTCAGAAGGACTTGGGAAATTCATCACATCTAAAATCGGTATTATTGCATCAACAAATTGTGTTATTCCAAGATAATCTGTTTGATTTTTTGCTTGCTCGGTATCCACAATTTTGAAAGGAATAACAATCTGTCTGTTGTTAATTGCGTGATTAAGTTCGGTTATGATTTGTGGGGATTTATTTGAATTCGATGAAAGAATTATCACGAACATCTTTGAATCATCTATGGCCTCGAAAATCATCTTTGATGCATTTTGATCCGATATTTTATCCCTTGAAGGGAGATAGCAATTCAAACCTTTATCTTTAAAAAATGAATGAATGGCATATGCGATAGATTTGTCTTCAGAGGTGAATGATATGAAAACATCATATGCCATGTATCATAAAAAGATGGATTGATACAGTATATTATCTTTCATATTTCTTGTTGAATGTAATTGTATCGGTTCTTGCTATTATAATCGCGATTATTCGGGTAGAGAAAGAACGGCCGGCACTCATCGATCCGGCCGAGGCAGCCCTTTACTACGTTTTTGTGTCGGGTTGCGTCCTCTTCCCTCACCCCTCAGCGGAGATCGATATCCACTAGCCGCAGTTTCCACTTCTCACACCATTCCCGCAGATCCGGGAAAACTCTCTTTACAAGATAATCCCGCTCGGCATGCATATCGTTGAACGTGCTGCTGATGAAGACGCTGACGGTCTGCCAGGATGTGGACATGGATATTTGAAATAAGTAATGGAGACATAAAAAGAATAGGATTTAAATCAATAAATTTTATATGCCGCTCCTCTGGATATAGCCTTTTTAAAACAGCATAAAATTATAAGAAATCGTTTAATTGAATAAGATTCATTGTAAACGTAGCGATGGATCAAACCGTATATATCGGTTATGCAAGCAAGGACAAACCACTGGCTGATGCAGTATGCACCTACCTGGAAAATTGCGGGATAAGATGTTGGATTTCTCCTCGTGATATCCTTCCCGGTGCTCATTATCAGGACTCAATTGTTAAAGCGATTAAAGGAAGCCAGATTTTTATCCTTATCTTTTCCTCAGCATCCAATAATTCACCACACCTTATTCAGGAATTGTCAAATGCAGTCAGTGAGAGTTTAATAGTGATTCCTTTCCGGGTGGAGGATACCCCGCCATCAAATGAGATACAATATCTTATCGGATTTCCCCACTGGCTTGATGCATTAACTCCTCCTATGGAAGATTCACTGCAGAAATTGATGGTGGTAGTAGCACGCCTTCTAGAGAATAATTTAAGGAATATTAATGTCAGGGCCATCAATTCAGATATCTGCTCTTACGAGGGAACTGTAGCGGTTATTCGGTATAACGCTTCGATTCAGGGAGGAATCGATAAGGTAGTTATTAACCGGATGATGGGCGGGGGGATTGATCTCACAACCCACCTCTCGGCCTCAACAGAATTCCTTTTTATTCCAACAAAAAGGATAATTGGTTCAAGCTTTATTCTGCTTATCAACGGGGGAGAGAAACGATCATGTGACCTGGAGGATGTCAAAAGATTTACACAACGGGCCTGCACAATATTGTCTGAAGATGTGTATCCCATACGGGATATCGCAATAACACTCCAGGGATTGATTCAGGGACTGGACGAAGTTGAAATTCTCAAAGCTGAACTCGCCGGTTTTCTTGATGCAATCAGCGAGCAGAAATACCCCCCACATCTCGAAACAATATCAATAATCGAACCGGATCCTGAACGGTTCGAACGTATCAGGAATAGTTTGAATAAATGTTACCCGGAAGGAATTCTGGGGAAAGTCCCGGTAGTAAAGCCCCAAAACAGCACCCAGGTTCCGCCGAATATCCTCGGCGATGATGCCCAGAATCCTGCAATCTTTTTATCGTTCAAGAATCTGGATTCCTCCGGAAAACCTACACCGGATAGTACCATCGCCGGGCTACTCTATCATTTCCTTGAACAGAAAGGGCTCTCTGTATTTAACAGCAATTTCTCGCTTGAAAAACTTGGTGCATCCGCATACCAGAAAGCAATCGACACAGCACTTGATTCAGCGCAGATTCTTGTTGCTGTTGGTACCTCTGAAGAAAATATTTCTTCGCAATAGGTCCGCTATGAGTGGGAAAGTTTCTATAACGATATTTTAAGTGGCAGGAAAACAAACGGACGACTCTTTGTCTATATCGAAGGACTTTCTATTTCATCCCTTCCAAGGATCCTGCGACAAAACCAGGTGATCATCCATGGCAGCGACTCACAGGAAAAGCTCTACAATTTTATCGTAAATGCACTTCCTGAGAAAGGGAGTGATTCATATCAATAGTGACGATATTCTCAAGTTTTATGTCATTTAATTCAGCATTCTGTGAAATCAGGCACTGATAATCTACCAAAAGGTGACATGGATGAAAAAATGCAGATTGTTGCGTATTAGTATGAATTTTGGCAAATCGGAAAAGACGCAAAATAATTCATGGTTCTTTGATCGTATAGTTACCCTCTTCGGTAAAATCCGGTATTGCCTCGACAACCTTTTTTAGATCCAGTCCTTTTACCGGGTCTTTTTCGTCACCGTTTTTCTTGATTAATCCGGTAATAATCGATTTGATCTCATTTATTACATTCAGCCGTGAATTCTCATGAGTCCATCCGGCCTTATTCAGTAGCTCATCAAACTCCTGGTCAAAAAAGTCAATCCTTGGCTGCATGCTTGGGGCATGGCGGGTGAAGAACGTCTGCCGAAATCCCTGACCCAGTTTCGCGGAATAAGACTCTGCCTGAAACCAGTCCCCGACAATCGTTACGCTTTCGCTCTCGCTCAACTGGTCGTTGAGGGCAACTTCAATAGCGATCTCAGCTTTTCTCAAAAACTGGATGATGCTGCAGAGACGTATAATCCGTGCAGTGAAACCATATTTTTCATAGTCCATCCAGGGATTTATGATCAGCCGGCACCCGGCAGTGCGGGCATGTTTTTCAAGAGCGATACGTTCTTCCCGCAGGGTTCTCCGGTGAAATTTGCTTTTTGTCACAGGGCCATACCGGTTTTCCCATATCTTATGACTTAGAGAGATGTCCGGGATGTGGAATGAACTCAGGCCACCTTTCTGTCGGACAAGCCCATGGGATCTCATCCAGAGCACATAATTTGCATAATTGGCCATCATTATCGCTCGGTCCTCAGCAAATTCTGCGCACTGGTATAACGCAAAATTCGGGTTCCGGTAGTGGCACATCAGGTTTGTTATGGTTTCTTTTGTCAGGATATTTGAAAGTCCGGTGAGATTCTCATTGATTTGGATTGCATGAAGCTCCCGGATCATCTCTCCGGGTAACTTGTCAATGGCGATAGGAAGAACAGGAATATTAAGTGCCATTGCATAGCCGATCTCCTCGTGGACCCAGCCCCGTTCGCTTGAATCCTTGGTAATGATGGGAAGAAAAACATGAGAATGCGCAATAAATATCTTAATCTGGTCGTGAAACCCATGGCCAAAATTGAACTTCCGGTCCCATATAACCTGGAAGCCTGCAGATTCGAGGATTTTTACGATTTTTTCTACGATATCTGTATTATGATGAGAGTAACTGATGAACACCCTGAACATTTTCTTTGGTTCAACCGGCATGCAATTCCCTAATTTTGAGTATGCATCTTTGATAAAATAAATCTGTTTGAATAATGGGAGAACGCATCCTGCATGGCCCTGCAGCGCCCTGATTTGCGCCCCGCCTCCTAGAACCGGGGAAAATATGTGTCAGTTTTGTAAAAAACCACGTCAGATTTTGGAATTTTGTCCGGTTTTACAGAATACACACATGCGAGTGGCAGCAAAAGACAATGTGTTCTCCTTTGCCTGTGCTTCTCCGTCGATCCATAATCCGGGAACATTTTTGGTTCTCCAAAAAAAAATCCTGCCCCGCACCCGGATAACCCAACAGACAATAAAAATCCCCCGGTTCCCCAAAAGAATAATTTCATAATCAAAGCACATCCCCCCATACATCCCATAGAGATATGTCAAAGGGGCCCCCGGAACAGAACCGAAAGAAGAACAAAGAAGGGAGCGACAAACACTCGCCGGCTCCCGCCGGAAATATCGGCACGATCCACCTGCCAGCGTGCAGCCGGGAATGTGCCAGCCTAACTGCCCATCCACGCCCATGGTCCGGAGGATCACAGGGCCCCCGGGCAAAAACGGCAGCACAACAAAAACCCCGGCTGCACCGGGGCGGATCGGAGAGCCCGGCAATTCCGAACACCATCACAAACAAAGGAGTGATTAATATGGGAGATTTCATCCAGAACACCGCAGTAAAGACCGCAACAAGAACGCTCGCGACCCCGATCCCGGATGTCGCAGCATTTGCCGCAATCGTTGATTCGGTGGTAAGCACCAACCCGTTCGGCTGCGTGTCGTACATGACCGCCGGCACGACCCACGCGCCGGTCGAGAAGACAAAAGAGAGCTATGTCGCAAAGATCGTCTACCAGGACGAGGATGCAAAAGTCGTGGGGAACGACTCCGGCAAGTACAACACGATCGCCGGCTTTAATGCCGGGGCCGCAGCCATCCTCGCGAGCGCCCCGCTCACCGCAGCCCACGGGGGCACGCCCGCCCGGGACACCGACACCGAGACGTACTCAGTGACCCTCAAGTGCCACGACCCGAACGGCGAGATCTACATGATCACGTTCGGCCGCGACCAGATCAGCCTCACCTCGTACGAGGATGACGCGATCAAAACAAAGGTCGAGACCTGGGCCGACACGGTCGCAGCGCTTGCCTGAGGGTGACAACGATGGACAACGAACTCATCATTGTCGGGGCATTCCTCGGCGCAGGCCTGCTCGCCTTCGTGATCATCCCCGGTCTCATGGTCATCTGGGACCGGGTGCTCGACCACATGGAGTGGTAAAAATAAAACAGCAGGGGCACGGCCCTGCCCCTGCCCTTTCATTCATGTTTTTCACATTCCCGTAACGGGTGAGGGCCTTCTCCCCTCATCTGTATTTTTTAGAGAAAACAAAAGGGGTTTTGGGGAATATCCTGTTTTTAACGCGCGGCTCTGTCAACGGATGTACGGTTGTCCCCCGGGAAACCCTGGTTTTAAAAATATACGAGCCCCCCTTACGCCAGCCCTGCCCCCGAGGGGGCGGGGGCGTATACGATGATGCTGTATTACCGGTAATCAGGGATTCCCCCGATGCAGGTAATACGGCGTTATCGCAACCGGGGGATGCCCACGCGGCGGGGGCAGGGCCCCCAAGAGCGTTTTTACAAAACACCTCTGGCATTTCACCAGAGCATTTTTAAAAATTCTAACAAGAGAACGAAATGGACCCGGCGGGATTTGAACCCGCGGCCTCTACGTTGCGAACGTAGCGATCTACCCCTGATCTACGAGCCCGCTGCGGTATTACAATTCTCCCGCGGATGGAATATAGTTGTTGCTGTCGGGTTACAAAACCACGGGAAAAAGAAAAAAATTTAGAGAATGATCTCGATGTCGAGCTTCTCTGCGAGCTCCTTGTACCGGTTCCGTATGGTAACTTCGGTGACGCCGGCCACTTCCGCAACTTCGCGCTGGGTGCGCCGCTCGCCGCCAAGGATGGACGAGATGTAGATAGCAGCTGCCGCGACACCGGTCGGGCCCCTGCCGCTCGTAAGCTCGCGTTCCCCGGCCTGCCTCAGGATTTCGACTGCACGGCTCTGTACCTCTCCTTTGAGCGTGAGCCCGGAGCAGAAGCGCGGGACGTAGTCGATCGGGGAGGTCGGGAGGAGCTTTAAGCCGAGTTCTCTTGAAATGAACCGGTACGTCCTGCCGATCTCTTTTCTTGAAACACGGGACACCTCGGCGATCTCATCGAGCGTCCGGGGCACGCTGCACTGCCGGCATGCCGCATAGAGCGCCGCTGCTGCGACGCCTTCGATGCTCCGGCCCCTGATCAGGTTCTTGTCCACTGCATCACGATACACCACGGCGGCGGTCTCACGTACGTTTCTTGGGAGGCCAAGCGCTGATGCCATACGGTCCAGTTCCGAGAGGGCAAAAGCGAGGTTTCTCTCAGTCGCATTGCTCACGCGGATCCGGCGCTGCCACTTGCGGAGACGGTAAAGCTGGGCCCGGTTCTTCGATGATATCGCACGGCCGTACGAGTCCCGGTTGCGCCAGTCGATCATCGTGGAAAGACCCTTATCGTGGATCGTAAAGGTCATCGGGGCGCCGACTCTTGACCTCTTCATGCGCTGGTCGTGATCAAACGCACGCCACTCGGGGCCGCGGTCGATGAAATCGTCATCGATCACAAGCCCGCAGCTCTGGCAGACCAGTTCCGCCCGCTCGTAATCGTGCACCAGCTGCCGGCTGCCGCACTCGGGACAGACCGTCTCGGTGTGGTTCTCGGCTTTCTTTTCTGACTCTTTTACTTTGATACGCGATTTGAGCGCTTCTCTCTCAGTCTGAAGGAGTTTTAATTTTTCAATTTCCTGCATCCGGCTTCACCATCATTATCTTACTGTAGTCCTGAATGATCCAGAACGGGTCGTTTTTGGGGTACTGGATTCCCTTGCAAATACTTTTTCACCCGGTGCGACACTGCACGGGCCATGGGTGAGGACAAGGGCATAGGGGGACTTTACGTTCCCAAAGACGTCCATGATCTTTCCCACCGACTTTGTCCTCCGGTCCATCACTTCGCTGTACAATCCCGGGAGCTGGGCGGCATCGCACTGGATAATGACCATCCGGCTGCCATAGGTGCTCATCGCTCGACCAACAACCTTCACTTTAAACAACCCCGGGGAGTATAACAAAGTACTAAATTAATTTAGTAATCTATATATATGACACCTTACGGTATTTAAACGTTCCGTGAAAGTATAAATAGAAATTTCAGGAACGGAGAAATTGATCGATATTTAAAGACATGATGCCCGCAGATTCAGCAACGGTCAGCCCGGCACCCTCCGCCACGATCTGTTTGCTTGATCTGTCCAGCAGATCGTGAGGTGCATGAGCATCCGAATCCACGACAAGCTGGCACGAAGTTTCGCGTGCGATGCATGCCACGTGGCCGTTCGTGCGGTTGTGCCCACCCCGGGAAGTGAGCTCAAGCGCGATCCCGTTCTCGTGGGCCAGCCGGGCATCATCGTGCGTGATAAGCCCCGGGTGGGCAAGCACGTTGACGTCCTGGCAGGTGCATGCCGCGTGGTTAGTGCCGGGTGCAACCGGCTCGACGGTCGTTTCCCCGTGGACGAGTACGATCTCCGCCCCGGCCTCGCGGGCCTGCCGGGCGACCGCGGCGATCTGGGACGGGGGCACGTGAGTAATCTCGACCCCGCAGAGGAGCCGGACCCCGAAGAGCCGGGCAGATTCCTGCACCGCGAGAAGCGACTTAACGACCGATACCGAATTGGACGTATCGACATGATCGGTGATGGCGATGGTGGTATACCCGAGTACAGCCATGCGCCGCACCAGTTCGGAGGGGATCATCTCGCCATCGGAAAGGATCGTGTGGGTGTGGAGGTCGTAGAGGCCGGTCACCGTTTCACCACCATGTTCCGGGCAACTTTTTTGATGAGTGCCTCTTTTTTGCCGGTCCATGTGGCGAGGACCCGTCCTTCATGCCGGGCCCAGTGGGCCGGGTGGTGGCGCTCCTCGATCTCGCAGGCAATCCCGAGCCGTTTTAATGCATGCTCGATATCGCCAGCCACCGGTCCTTTCGCGCCGAGCGTGCGCGGGACCCGCCGTCCTTCCTCCCGGGTGAGGGACACGTTAAAATAGCAGGGATACAGGATGCACTCGCCTTTTTCCATTGCATGAAAAGTATGGGGGTCAAGATATAAACACTGTCCGCTCAAAAAGTAATGGTATGCACCATATCGACGTCAGGATGGAGAAAGATGTTTACGACGTCAACAACGGGATCGCGGACGGGAACGCCCGGCACTTAAAGGAACACGGCATACGGGCCTTTGATCTGCTTGGCGCGATCGGGTCGGGGAAGACTGCGCTCATCGAACGCCTCGTCCCGCTCCTCGCCGCAAAAGGGTTCCGGGCCGGCGCAATCGCTGGCGATGTGTACGGTGATGACGATTTCCGGCGGATCGTGGCGACCGGCATCCCGGCTTACAACGCGAACACCGGCAAGGAATGCCATCTCGATGCCCACCTTGTGGAGCACGCGATCGAGCACCTCCCGCTGGATGATATCGACATCCTCTTTATCGAGAACGTGGGCAACATGGTCTGCCCGACCGATTTCAAACTCGGCGCGGAAAAAAGGATCGTGATCGTCAGTTCGACCGAGGGGGACGACGTGGTTAACAAGCACCCGATGATGTTCCGCGACTGCACGATTGGTGTTATCAACAAGGTCGACCTCGCCCCGCTCGTGGGCGCAAACATCGCCCGGATGGAGTCCGACATCCACCGGTACAACCCGAAGATGCCGGTTTTTAAAACCAACATGAAGACCGGCGAGAACATTGCACCGCTTCTCGATGCAATACTCGCCTAATAAAGGCGCAATCGGGAAATAGTATAAATAACCCTGAAAGGAATATATAGAGCACCATTCTCGGAAAAGGGATTTTTCCGGAATACACGAATACAAAGGAGTAACACCATGCAGTGGCAGGGAGAATCAGTACGGAAGGTAACCGGCGGCAGGCGCCGGCCGGCACAGGGTAAGCGGAGATTTGAAGTCGGGCTTGCACCCGCAGACACGCACCTCGGCGAAAACCGGGCAAAGATCATCCGCACCACGGGTGGTAACACGAAGGTCCGGTGCATGCGTGCGGAATACGCGAACGTGACGAATCTCTCCAACGGTGAAACCAAGAAAGTAAAGATTGAGACCGTTCAGGAGAATGGCGCAAACCCGAACTATGTCCGGCGGAACCTCCTCACCAAGGGAGCGATCGTCAAGACCGAGATCGGACGAGCCCGGATTATGAGCCGCCCTGGACAGGATGGCATCATCAACGCGGTGTTACTCGAATAAACCAAAAAAAAGAGAAAATCTCTTTTTTATTCACATTTTACGAAAACGTTTCGTTTCATCAAGTGCAGTATTGTGCACCTTTTCAGATGCCCGAACCTGAACAGCAATTGTTTTTTTAGGTTTGGCTCTCCCATAGTGTAATTATGCGAAGGATCTATTATCGTTACCCGCAACGGGTGGATCTCTCGTTTGCGATGGGAATGACGTTTCCTGAAACGCTGAAATACATCGCAGATCTGAACGGACAGGAATCCACCAAGACCACCGGCAAAGAACTGGTCCGGGTCAAGGTCAAAGTGGAGATCGCGACAAACCGGGCAGAATTCGGCGATAT
>Ga0181520_10013665_pt1 | contig 10193 bp, 4 predicted proteins | sample PEATcosm2014_Bin_29_FD_132451 | JGI IMG/M metagenome (GOLD analysis project Ga0181520, IMG submission 132451) | Peatland microbial communities from MTU Mesocosm Facility, Houghton, MI, USA - PEATcosm2014_Bin02_30_metaG | ecosystem: Environmental > Terrestrial > Soil > Wetlands > Peat | place... | reverse complement strand
GTGCCGGCCTTGACGCGGCCCACGCAGGTGCCGAAGGTGTTCTCGATGCCTACCGTGCCGGCGATGATCGACTGGTAGTCCATGGTCGGAGGCTCCGCAAAGAAGTGCTTGGGCAGGTTCGAGCAGTGGAAGCAGACGCACTTGTTCGGGTCGGAGCCGTAGTTGTTGTTCCAATCGAGCAGCGCCGAGGGCGAGCCCGAAGCCAGTTGCATCATGTACATGCCCAGTACGCCGGGGACGTCGACTTCGCAGGCCGAGGGGATCAGATCGTTCGACATCATGCTCATGATGGTGCAGGGCACCACGCCGAAGAACTCTTCGAACGAGGTCCAGCACTGCACTGCGGTGACGGTGACGTTGGTCTGCTTCATCCAGGTGTCGATCACCGCACCCAGTTTGGCCATCTTGAGCAAGGCTGCCTCGGGGACCTTGCCGGTTGCAACGTAGCTCTTGATCGCGGCCAGCTTGGCCTGGGCGGCATCGTCGTTGTCCTTCATCTTGGCAATGCGGCCGAAGATTTCGGAGAGGTCGATGGGCTCGATGGAGATGCCGCTGCCCTCGTAGATGCGCTCGGAGAAGCGGACGGTATTGAAGGCCGCGGGACGCGCGCCGATGGCGCCGATGCGCAGGTTCTTCAGACCGGAGGTAATCCGGCAAACGCCACTGAACCACTCCAGATCGGCGGCGAACTCCGGCGAGGTCAGGCTCTCGGTGTGCAGCTTGGTGAGAGAGTAAGGAATGTTGTACTGCATCAGGTTGTTGCAACAGCTCATCTTGCCGCAGAAGCTGTCGCGGCGGACAGCGATGGTCATGGCGTCTGAGCGGTCGGGCGTGGCCTGCACCAGCACCGGCACATCGAGGCCGCTCAGGCGGATGGCATCCACAATACCGCGCTCTTCGCCGAAATTAGGCAAGGTGATGATAATCCCGTCGATCTCATCCGCGTGCTTCTTGAAAAGCGCGGCGCACTTCTGCGATTCCGCATAGGTCTCCACCGCGCCGTGCTTCGACTCTTCCGGGCTCAACACCACGACATTCGCGCCCGCCGCTTCCAGAACTGAAATGATCTCTTCGCGACCGGTCTTGGCCAGATGATCGAGGAAGAACCCGCGATTGCCAACGATCACGCCAAACGTAACTTTCTTCTGTGCTGCCATGTCTATTGCTCCTTCAAGCTGCGCCGCTTGCGCGGCAACTGAAATGGTTATTAGAACTGCCCAAAACTGCCGGATTGGAAGAGACGAAGTTCAGCCCGCCTCTTTGCCTCCGATTACGATCTCCGCATCATTCTCTGAGAGAAGGCAACTAATCCTAAGAACCTTCTTTCTGAGACCAAAACAACGAGCAACTCGACCCATCGGCGCCACGGTTCATGCCGTGCCCCGATGCGAACCCCACCCGCTTCGTCAGATTGCATGGGCGCAACGCCTCTCAGGCGCGGCCTGGGCGGAATTTAACGCAGTAGAGCACGCCAAGCGCCGTCAGCAATCCACCCCACCAGATGGGTGTGTGCAGGTTGGTCAACTGCACACCAACTGGATAGCTTCCGGTGGCCAGCTCAAAGATGCCATACCCAAGGATCAGCACCCCGTAAATAAGCAGCAGCACTCCAATGAAAAACCAGATTTGAATTCCCGAACCATGCATAAATCGTGATCCTTTCTTCTCTCCTCAAGCGGAGAGGGCGAACCGCTCGTTACCAGAACATGATGTTGAGTGCGGCAAAGATGCAGACCGCCAGAAGCGCCCACACCCAGACCCGTTTGTGGAACGGAACCCACTCCTCCTTCGCCAGAACGGTCGCGCCATAGACTAGACCGTCCAGCTCAGAGACGGGCTTGGGCTTGGTGACCAGGCTGACCAGGAAGATGACGAGAACCGTAATCGAGAAGGCCCACCATGCGCGGTAGAGATTTGCGGCCATATCGGTGGCGTCGGGATAAAGCGCCACAATCCCCAGCGCCGCGTGGTCGAGTTTGACCCAGACGAACATGCTCACCGAGGAGACAATACCGATCAGCAACCCCAAGAATCCGGCCGGCGCGGTAGCCCGCTTCCAGAACATCCCCATCAGAATGGCGCCCAGCAGAGGCGCGATGAAGAAGCTGAACAGAGCCTGCACGTAATCCATGATGCCGTGCGCGTGCTGCACCAGGTAGCCCGCACCGATGGAGACCGCGACGCCTATGAGGATCGACAATCGGCCAACCAGCACATAGTGGCTGTCCGAGCCTTTCTTGTTGATCAGCGGCTTGTAAATGTCATAGGTCCAAACGGTCGAGAAGGCGCTGATGTTGCCGGCCATGCCGCTCATGAAGCCGGCGATCAGCGCGGTGATGCCCAGGCCCAGCAGACCGGGACCGAGGTAGCGGACCATCATCAGCGGCAACGCGTCGTTGTAGCTATGCAACTCGGTTCCCGGAGCGCCGGTCAGCACCTTCGCCTGATACGCCGCCGATAGGTTGCTTTTGGTAGACATCGCGATGGCGCAGCCGCTTGGATCGGCGATCTTGTCTGCCGATGCATTGACCGTGCAGGACTTGACAACATCCTCGCCGACCAGTTTCATGGGGCTCTTGTCGGGATTCTGCAACAACACCAGGCCGAGCAGGCCGGGCAGAATGACGATAAACGGAACCGCCATCTTGAAGAACGACCCAATGATCGGAGCCATGCGCGCGGCGCGCAAGTTATGCGCCGCCAGCACGCGCTGCACCACCAGGAAGTCCGTAGTCCAGTACCCGAAGCTGATCACGAAGCCCAGCCCCAGCACAATGCCCGTCCAGTGCGTACCCATGGGGTTCGCGGCAAAGTGGCCGGTGTCGCGCCACATGTGGAAGTAGCTATCCGTTCCCACGTTCTTGATGATCTGGGTCTTCAGGCCGCTCCAGCCGCCGGCTTGATAAAGGCCAAGGATCGGCACCAGCAGCGCTCCGCCCCAAATCAGCACGAATTGCAAAACTTCATTGAAGATCGCCGAGCGCAATCCGCCCAGCGCCACGTACAACGTGACCGCGCAGGCCGAAACGACGATGCTGAACGTCAGACTCCAGCCCAGAACGATCTTCATCACCACGGCCATGGCGAACATATTCACGCCGCTCATCAGAATCATCTCCAGGGCAAAGGAGACGGCGGCCAGCACGCGGGCATGCTCGCCGTAGCGCAGGAACAAATAGCCCGGGACCGAGTGGGTTTTCGAGACATAGTAAAAAGGCATCATCACCAGCCCCAGGAACAGCATGGCCGGGATGGCGCCGATCCAGTACCAGTGGGTGGCGAGAATGCCGTATTGGTAGGCGGAGCCGGCCCAGCCCATCAGTTCCAACGAGCCGAGGTTGGCCGATACGAAGCTCAATCCAGCAATCCACGCGGTCATCTCGCGGCCGGCCATGAAAAACTCTTCGCTGGTGTTGGAGCGGCCCTTGAGATAAAAGCCGATCCAGATCACCATGCCAAAGTAGACGGCAATCACGACCATATCGAGAAGGCTAAGATGCGCCATCGGCGCTGCGCTGAAGGCCAGAAGGGCCGGGAGTGGACTGACACTGCCGGCGGCGATGGAAACGGGGAGCAAACCGAACATTGCGTCACCTGGGGGGTGAATTCGGCCTCGAAGCCCGAGGACGTTCGCCCTTAAGTAAATGGGTTTACTGGAAGGTTTGTCAAGCGGCAAACCACATCTTGGAGCAAAATCCTCAGCATGCCTGTGCCACACCGGGCGAAAACCTTGGCGCCGAGAATATTTGAGGCAATCGAAACCAGAGTAAGCGTTTACCCGACGAAGTGTAGCACATCTGGCGTACAACGCAATACCCCTATTTCTCGCCTCTCATGCGGATCTCTGGCTGACTCCAGTTTCTGCAACGCCCCCGCTGCTACGCCCGCCGCCAAGCTGTCTCAGCGCACGTTTACCCAGCACCCTTCGCTGGCAGATCCTCCAACCCCGAAAAAACAAAAGGCCCCGCCGTTTGACGAGACCTCTTTCGCTTGAATTGTCTCGCCCCGAGGCTTCTGGCCTGCGACCGAGAGTGTCTTGTCTCCAAAGTCCCCTGCAAAACTGCGGCTGTCATTCGGAGCGAACGAGCCCCGAGCGGTCTTGGTTCTGTGGCGATGAGCGAAGAATCCGCTCTCCTCCCGCCCTGATTTCCGATGCGAACCGTAGAGACAGGACACGAGAGGCCGGTCAGGGTTGATGCTCGCGCCGGAGGCTCAGAGGCGATTCACTGCGCGCACGCCGCAAGAGCATCCTGCCGCGACTTGCAGTGAGAAATGTTGCCAGCGGCGGCCTGCACGAGGTCGACAAGCCTTGAGAATGCGCAAGGGCCTCGCCGTCGGCGAGACCCTTGCGCTTGAGCCGCCTCGACGAAAGGCTCTTACCCTTTCGCCGTTAGGCGCCATCGGTCATCTGTTCACTGATCGCTAGAACGTGAGGTGCAGCGCCAGTTGAATGCTGCGCGGACCGCCGCCACCCAGGTAGGGGTTGCCGCTGCCCACATCCGGTGTCGCGGTGGTTTGCAAATACTGTGTCCCGTTCACGGTCGGATCGGCGCCTGCAATCAGGCGATTGCTTCCTGCCGGCGTATAGCTGTTGCCGAAGACATCGATGCCGAAGCCGGGCAGCAGCGGGTTGCTCAAATTTGGGTGATTCAAAATGTTGAAGAAATCTGCGCGAAGCTCCGCCTCAACCTTTTCGTTCAGATGCGTGGTCTTGGTCATCGAGAAGTCAAAGTTCGTGAAGTTCGGCGAATTGAAGGCGTTGCGGCCCTCGCTGCCGGGATGTCCGTTGATGCAGTTCCCGTAAGTTGGGCTGCTCGGATTCGTGTCTACGGTGCAAGGCGCGGCAAAGGCAGCCAGATTCAGCAGGTTGCCGCGGCCGCTCACGTCCTGATGAGGATTGCCGACAATGTCCGGCCGACCAAAGTATTCGCCAGTGCCGTTGTAATCGGCCTCAAAAAGGTAGCTGACCGTATAAGGCTGGCCGTCGGCAAAGTTGAACATGCCGTCCAGCGCCCATCCGTTCAGGATCTTCTGCGCGTGCTCGAATTTCGGAAAGTTGTATGTCCAGTACCACTGCACGCGCTGCCGCACGTCGAAGTTGGAACTGGCGCGCTCGGCATGAGGATTGAAGCTATTGTCGGGCATCGCCGCGTTGGGAACAAAGTCCAGGCCGTCGCTGGCGTTATCGATCGAGTGGGCCCAGGTGTAGTTCAGCGTTGAAGTCAGATTGTGCCAGTTCTGAATCTTCAGCGTCGCCTGCAGCGAATTGTAAGTGGACATCGCGCTGGTCTCGATCTGGTTCACGTAGGAGAGAGGAGTATTGACGAACGACCCGTAGGTGTACGTCGGGAAGCACTGGTTGCCATAGGTGATCGTTTGCCCGTTCCCGCACTGGTCCACGCTACCCACCACGTTGTTGAACTGGTTGAGATCGCGGAAGTGGAAGAGATGACGTCCCTGCGAGCCAACGTAACCGAGTTGGATTGCAACCGCCTTGGCCACCTGCGACTCAAGATTCAGGTTGTAGGAGCCGTACCTTGGCGTCACCAGTTTCTGATCCACGGTGAAGACGCTGCTGGGCGTGTAATCGCCAAAAATCGCGGTGCCGGAAGAAATTGTCGTGACCACCGGCGATGCGAAACCGATGCCGTTAAATGCCGGCCCTGCTTCCCCGGCGTTGGTGTTGTACGCCTGGTTGCCCACAAAGAAGTCCTGCGACGCGCCGTCGTAGTAAATACCGCCACCGACGCGGATCACCAGCTTGCCATTCCCCATCACATCGTCGGCCACGCTCAGCCGAGGCGCAAAGTTGGTCAAATTCCTCGGATAGAGCGACGAGGGTGCGCCCACTGCGCCCACCGTCTCCAATCCGCCGGTCTTGACGTTGAAAAGGCTGAAAGCATTGTTCTGCGCGCCGATCACGCCGAAATAGTCCCAGCGGACACCGTAGTTGGCCGTGATCTTGCTGCTCAAGCGCCAGGAATCCGTGACATAGGACCCCATGCCGTTCTGATAGGAGTAGCGCGTACCTTCCCCTTGAGCGGACGCGCCACCATCGATGGTGCCTGCCAGGAAATCGTTCAAGCTATTGAAAACCAGTTTGCCGCGGTGTCCTGAATCGATAAAGCTGTTGATGAACGTGCGCCGCCACTCGTAGCCCGCCTTAAAACTATGCCGGCCTTTGGTCAACGAGACGTTGCCAAAAAGCTGGTAATTGGTGTCGACGCGCCCGCGCGAGTCGCTGGCGGTGGCGCCAATCGGGCTGAAGCTGCTCAAACCGGTCGGATTCGAGATTGCGATCGTGGGCAAACCCAGGTCCCGGGTCGAAAAACCCGCAGGCAGCGTGTTCAGACCGTACGCGGTGTCCGGGTTGAGGCCCATGTCCTGGGGCAGGAACTGCTGCAAGAAGCGGTTGTAGCCGCCGCGAACCTCGAAGATCAGGTTCGACTTCGGAATCGACGTATAGGACAGCGAAACGATGTTGACGTGCGTCGGAGTCAGCGTGTTGTACCCAGGCGCGCTGCTGCCGGTGAACAGCATGCCCAGCGGGAAGCTCTGCATGCCGTGGGCATAGAAGTAGCGGGCCGTTAGCAGGTCTCCCTCGCTGAACAGCTTCAAGTGATGATCCACCTTGGCGATGACGTTGTCGCTGTTGTTGGTGAAGGGCGTGGTAAACGTCTCGCTCTCGTTGGTCGCCGGCAGGGTTCCCCACGGCTTGGCGTTCAACAGGCTCTGGATCACCGGGTTGATCTTGCTGAGATTGCCCTGTGGGGCATCTGCTAGCAGGTCTGCCGTCGTGGGCACCGTGCCCAACTGGGGCAGTCCGCCATTTTCTCTTTGCCCCTCGTAGGCCAGCGTGTAGAAGGTCTTATCTTTGAAGATTGGCCCGTCGACCCGGCCGCCAAATTGGTGATTGGTAAACGAGTTCTTGGGCTGATCGATGGTATTGAAGAAGTTGCGCGCCGTAAGTCCACCGTTGCGGAAATACTCAAAAGCGCTGCCATGCACTTCATTGGAGCCGCTCTTGGTCACGATATTCACGGTGGCGCCCGCGCTGCGGCCAAACTCGGCCTCCGGGCTGCCGGTCACGGGAATCTCGGCCAGCGCATCCACGGGAAGAATGGTGGAAGGCGCGCCCCACACGCCGGCCTGGTTCACCGACGGCAGGTTGCGGTAGCCGTCGTTCATGTCCGTGCCGTCCAGCAAGTAATTATTTGACCGGCCGCGATTGCCGTTCAGGCTGAAAAGTCCATAAGAACCCGCCGATTCGGTCGAACCCACCGGATCGCTGGTGGCGCCTGGAACCAGTTCCAGCAGCTTGGTGTAGTCGCGTCCGTTGACTGGAAGTTCTGCGGCTTCTGAGGCTTCGATGGTGCCGCCGGTCGTGTTGGTTGCCGTCTCCACCAGCGGAACATTGGCATTGACCTCGATCATTTCCTCAACCATGCCGGTGGCCAGCTTGACGTCGGCGCGCGCCGGCGCACCCACGCCGACGGGAATGTTGGTCAGCGTGGTGCTGCGAAAGCCACCCTTTTCGACCGAGACGCTGTAGGAACCCAGCGGCAACTCCGAAGCCACGTATCCGCCCAGGTCGTTGGAGGTCACGGTACGGGTCAGTCCCGTGCCGGGGCTGATGATCTTGACCTGGGCTCCCGGTATGGCCGCTCCGGTGCTGTCGGTGATCGTGCCTTGGATACTTCCGCGGAACGTCTGGGCAAAACTGGCGGCGGGCAGCGCAATAAGCACGGCAATCGCCAGCAACAAGACTTTGAATACACTCCGAACTGTTCGATACTCCAAGGCGCCAATCCTCCAGAAACTGCAGGTAGTGCTGATCTGTTTGCGCCCGTTGGAACTGGAAATGAATGCAGATGAGCGGGCGCTTGCCAATGCGAGAATGCTTAGGCTTTGTTGAGAACTCTAAATGGGAGTGAAGTAAGCGGACGTACCGCCATTCTCAAATATAGGAAGAAAACACATAAGGAACCCATGAAGATTTGAAAGAAATCCCGGCGAAAGCGAAAAAATAATGAACTCCGGGCCTGAAGGTGGTCAGAGACGTGCTGCAAGCCCCCTCGCGCTGCCCGTGCGCCCCGGCCGCTCCTACCTGAATAGGCTCTTTCCACCGCGGCGGATTAGAATACTTCTGTTCCTCATCACCCAGGGACGTGCGCCCTGGCACATCGGGCGCTCGCCTTCGGTGACAAACTCGTCAAACACGAGGTGTGCGCCATGCCGCAGTCAGGAAGAGATTGCTGGAGCCAGCCGCGGGTGATCCTGGTCGCCACCGACCTGACCGACCTGGACCGCCTGATGCCCTTCGCCTTGAAACAGGCTCAGGAGAGCGGCGGGCGGCTGATTCTGCTGCATGTGCTGGCTGCTGGCGTGGGCATCGCGATGGACGCCGCCGGAATGCCCTACTACAACCCCACCGGCGCGTTGGAGGATGCGCAGCAAGCCATGACGCCCTGCTGCGAGATGGCGCGCCAACTCGGCGTAGCCTGCGATGCCATGGTCCGCGAAGGAAACGCCGCACAGCAGATCGAGTCCGCGGCTGGCCAGTTTCAGGCCGATCTCATTCTGCTCGGAACCCGCGGCCGGGGCAAGCTGGGAAAGCTCTTTCTAGGCTCCGTGGCGGAACAGGTGCTGCGCTCGGTCGATCTGCCGGTCATGACCGTGGGGCCCGAGGCCCATCTCCCGCCGGAGGAGCCCGGCGCGCAACGCGTTGTCCTATACGCCACCACGCTCAAAGACACCTGCCGCCCCAGCGCGGCGCTCGCCTGCCAGATCGCCGCCAGCCAGAGGGCGAATCTGGTTCTGCTCCATGTCCTGCCCCCCGTCGACGAGATGGAGCGCAAGGGCCTGCCCACCGGCCTGGAATCCGCCGCTCTGCATGAGCTGCGCCAGTTGGCCAGCGAAACCGACGCCGGTTGCTGTACGACGGTCGATGCCCATGTGGTTCATGGCAACCCTTCCATCGAAATCCTGGCCGAAGCCTCGGAGCGCAAAGCCAGCTTGATCGTACTGGGAGCCACGCAGCGCCTGACGCTTGAGAAACTGGCGCGTAACCGCACCATTTATCGCATTCTGGCTCATGCGCGCTGCCCGGTCCTCACGCTGCGCGAATGTGCCGGCAAGGCCGCCGAAGGCGCTGCGGTCGATTTGGCCGCACATAACTAAGCCAAGGCCTCCCGGCAGAGGCGGCCGCGCTCACTTGCCAGACTCCTGACTTCCGCATAGCCCGTCGCTCAACCGAAGCTCCGCCAGCCCCAAGAAGAACCTTGCCACATGGCGACTTTGCGGGAGTAATCGACTTCGGTGAATCCCTTGGCAATCAGAGCATCTCTCTCAAAGGTATAGAGGAGATTCGCGGGGTATTGACGGAGGGAGCGTGGGGCTTCAGCCCCAAGAGACCGGGGCGAATTGAACTGGCCTTCAGGCCCGGGGCTGAAGCCCGCGTGCTTTGGTCGCTAATTCAGGGGACTGAAGTCCCCTGCTCCCTCCGTCCTGTTTTTCCCCTCTACACGGATTGGAGAGCTGTCCTAGCCATCTGCGTGATATCTCAACTCAGCATCTCTCAGCGCCAGAAACTGTTGATGCCGGATTCCAAGGTCGTGGCCACGCTATGTCTGAGCGGGCAATTCCACCTCCGCACACCCCAGCGTGAAAACAAACGGGAACGGACCCGGATCGGCCATCCGATACATCCCGTCAAAGAAAACGAACCCGCGCCTACCCGTATCATTCGCGAATTGAAGCGATGGCTTCCACGGTCCCGAATGCCAATCGCGATCCTCACCCGCCATGATCTGAATCGGCTCGCCCCAGTCGGACAATGCCCCGGATGGATTCTTCGCGCGGCACCACCACAGTCCAGTCTCCGGCGGCATTTCACCCCTTCCCATCCAGACGCGAGCAAAGACAGCCTCGAATCCGCTGTCTCGTTGCCGAACGCAGAAATCGAACATCTTCGTCTCCGCCGCGGCAAAGACAGCGTGTCGGCTCCAGCTTGTGCACCCATCCGCGCTTTCCGAGTAGCCGTGGACCAAATAGTCTTCTTGGTTAGAACCCGCGACATACCACATCTTCCACTTGCCGTCGTGATAGACGAGATTGGGCTCGTAGACGCTTCCGTGCTCCCAGTCCTCGGTGGCCCTGAACGCTGGTTCCGGCTGATCCTGCCATTGCTCTCC
>Ga0181520_10013664_pt1 | contig 10193 bp, 12 predicted proteins | sample PEATcosm2014_Bin_29_FD_132451 | JGI IMG/M metagenome (GOLD analysis project Ga0181520, IMG submission 132451) | Peatland microbial communities from MTU Mesocosm Facility, Houghton, MI, USA - PEATcosm2014_Bin02_30_metaG | ecosystem: Environmental > Terrestrial > Soil > Wetlands > Peat | place... | reverse complement strand
GCACCCGGAGCTGCCCGCGATCATAATTACTGGTCACGGTGATGAGCATACAAGACAAAATGCCCTGGCAGGAGGCGCGGCCGCGGTCCTGTACAAACCTATCGACTCCGACGAGTTGTTCCGCGCTCTTCACTACGCGACAACGCGATCCAGGAAGGACAACTGAAATATCTTGCTGACTGTATGCAGGCCCGCTACGGCATTCCGAGAAATGCGAGTGATAGGGGTGAAGATATGGACAATCGGCTGGTGCAAGCGACGCAGTTCAGGCCGCCGTGGGCCGCGGGGGTTCCCAGCCCGAGATTTGGATGCCGCACTTCCCGCCCGAATGGCGACCTCGGTTCGAGGGCGGCACCCGAAGTGGTCTATCTCATAGATGACAACCGGCAGGTGCGACTAGCGCTCTCAGCGCTTCTTGCGTCGCACCAAATGAGGGTGATCAGCTTTGAGTCGGCAAAGGACTTTCTTGCTCATACAAGAGCGGACTCACCTGCCTGTCTGGTTCTGGACCTCCGGCTGCCCGATATCGGTGGGCTTGAGCTGCAGCAACAACTTACCGGGAAAAGTACTATGCCGATAATCTTCATCAGTGGTGACTGTGACGTTCGGTCATCTGTTCATGCCATGAAGGCCGGAGCACTCGAGTTCCTGACAAAGCCGCTAGACGAAGACGTCTTGATAACGGCCATCAAGGGTGCTCTCTCGCGCGATCGGAGACTGCGTCAGAAACGCGCAGCCATGGCGGATCTCCAGTCCCGCTTCTCTAGTCTCACACGGCGCGAGCGAGAGGTGCTCCCTCTCATTGCGGGAGGCTTGCTCAACAAGCAAGCAGCAGATGTTCTTGGTATTAAAGAAGTGACTATAGCCGTTCATCGCGGTCAAATCATGCGAAAGATGGCAGCCGGAACGTTTGCAGACCTTGTGCGGATGGCCATAAAGCTCCGCATCCCCAAGCACCTTGAGCAGGATTAGATTCAAGCCCACGCCAACCTCCGCCCCGAAGCCTCGTAGTTTTACCTGCCAATCAGGGTTCATTGAGTCTGCGGGTGATAGCTATACAAACCTGTAATTGCGTAGCGTTCTTCGCGCCCTTAGCTTGAATGTATTGCGCAGGCGTTTATGCTGAGGGCCCGCAAAGGAGCCGAACAATGTCGCAGAGTCTTCAGAGCATCCTCATCGTCGAAGACAACGATTCGCTGCGTCGGCTCCTCTCGATGATCTTCGAAGGGGGCGGATTCCGTGTTTGCTCAGCTCCGGATGGCATCGAGGCATTGGCGGAATTGAGACGAGGTATCCCGAAGGTCTTACTCACCGATCTCGAGATGCCGCGCATGTCCGGCTTCGAACTGCTCTCTGTCGTGCGGCGACGATTTCCGACGCTCCCACTTATTGCGATGAGCGGCGCCTATTCGGGATGCACGCTGCCTCCCGGCGTTGCAGCCGACGCATTTTATGAGAAAGGAAACGCGAGTGTTGATCCGCTGATTGAAATGGTCGATACGCTTGCGAAGCGTGGCGTCCTCCACCCTGGGAGCGGCAGATATCCTGTTTGGATCTCGAGTGAATCGATGGACCAATCGAACATCTTCGTTTCATGCCCAGAATGCATGCGACCTTTTTCTCATGCGCCGACTCAAAGCAGCCGAAGAACCAACGAGGCAAGTTGTCCACACTGCAAGGCCCGGTTCGAGTGTGCCCTGTATCCCTACGCGATCGGCAGACCGGTGGATTTTGTTACTGCCTAGTCACCAATCGTTCACATGATGGCTCTTTGCTTAGTATCCGACTTCAGGAGGTTTTTATCGTGATCGACCTCATCACCCTAGCCATATCAATGGTGGCTGCTTTCGCTCTCCGAGTGCCACGGAGCACAGAGACAAGGAGAGGGTTGCGGCGGTTATCCCAGATCGAGTCCTATAAGATCGGCGAGACAACCTACATCCACGACTGAACTGCCTTGCGTATCCAGATCGAAACTCGCCCGGCATACATCCGTGAATGGATCGATGGAGAACAGGGCAACATCGAAAACGGAGAGCTCCGAGGGGGACGAATCGGGAGGATATCTTCAGAGAATGCGACGCCAGCCAGGAGAATGACCGAGGAGGTGGAACCATGAACAGCGATTACACAGCGGTTTCGGATGAACGTCACGGGATCGCATTCCGCTATCTCGACAGCGATCCGCCGCTAGGCGATGCGTCGTCGGATCTGGGGATCGGGGCAGACTCGGCACATGTGACGCCTTACTCGTTCCTCAAGGAGTGCGGGCGCGAGCGTGAGGGATTTGAAGGGATCGTCGGATCGAGCGCCGCGCTGATGGACGTATTGGATCTTGTCCGCACGGTCGCGCCCACTGACTCTACAGTCCTCATCGAAGGAGAGACGGGCACGGGCAAGGAACTCGTCGCGGGATCCATCCATGCCCGCAGCAAACGCAGGGACCGACCTTTTGTGAAACTTAACTGTGCAGCAATCCCATTAGGGCTGCTCGAGAGCGAGCTCTTCGGCCACGAAAGGGGTGCCTTCACCGGTGCGGTAGCTCGCAAGATCGGTCGCTTCGAGGCGGCCGACCGCGGCACCCTCTTTCTGGACGAGATCGGCGACATTCCGCTGGAGTCACAAGCGAAACTACTGCGTGTGCTGCAGGAGGGAGAGTTCGAGAGACTTGGCAGCAATCTGACCCAGAGGGTGAATGTGCGCGTTGTGGCGGCAACTCATGGGAACCTTCTGAATCTGGTCTCCGAGAGGCGGTTTCGCAGCGATCTTTACTACCGCCTCAATGTCTTTCCCATATCGGTGCCGCCCCTGCGCGAGCGTGCGGAGGACATCTCTTTACTGGTGACGTACTTTGTCAACAAATACGCAAGAATAATGCAAAAGCGCATCGAGGAGATACCGCTGGAGGCAATGAACGCACTCTGCGGTCATTCCTGGCCGGGAAATGTCCGGGAGTTGCAGAACATCATCGAGCGGAGCGTCATCTTGACCACTGGGAGGGCACTATGTCCCCGGCTCGACGGATTGAGGCGGACGACAAACAATGACCCTCCGGAAGCCACCACGCTCGAAGACGCCGAACGGAATCACATTCGCAAAACCTTGAAGCAGACGAATGGGGTTGTCGCTGGCTCGAACGGCGCTGCTGCTCGCTTGGGAGTAAAACGCTCCACCCTGTATTTTCGTATGCACAAACTCGGGATCTCGCGCGCCAGCTTCTCTATATGAGACGATCGCGTCCGGGTCTGGGATGGTGCCTGCAGATCACTCAACCCGTTGCCGACCTCTTTGGTACGTCTCTCTTGCAATTTCTTGGCTTCCTCAAACCCCGAGCTTCTCCACGAACACCGTACATATCGGGTTCGAAGAAGTCTCTGCGCTTTTGGAGGATACTTTTTGTATGCAAGCTTTCGACGAATCAAGACTTGAGAGCAGTGCGTTGAAGAAGTGACTAGGCTGTCATCCGGCTTGTCGCACGAAATTCTTCGCCATGGAGCCTTTCGTGGTCCAGACCGTCCACGGCCCACACCATGCTCGATCCAACACGTCCGTATCTGCAACATGAAGTCATCGCAGCTGGCTTCCTGAAGCCCGAAGGCGTAGTTCATGATCTGACTGATATCGAGCAGATTTGTTCACAGCTGAGAATCAGCCGATGTCAGACTAGATAGTGACGTCGCGGGTTGCAGAGTCAGTTTAGATTGGGCGGGATTGCTTCGCCCTACGCCCAATTAACGCATCTAGTACCATCTCCAGCGTAGTATGCCCCTTCACGACGGCCGATCTGTTTTCGAACTCGATCCATCCATGATTGAAACCGTCAAGCATCGCGATACGCGGAGCGGGGTTTTTCATCCCGTGGGACCGAAACAAGGATTCCCATTGGGTGCGCGGGAGCGTCTTCAGTCGTACTTCATGCTCCAGCAGACGAGAAAACGTGGCAGCGATCTCGTCCGGCGTGTACCGCTTTGGCCCTTCCAATTCGACCACGCCAAGCCCCTTCCATGTTGTTCTCAGTAGCTCCGCCGCCTGCAAACCTACATCGCTCGTCGCTACCATCGGTACCGGCTTGTCACCCGGTTGCAAAAAGCTCGTTATTTCTCCTGCAGTCTTTGCGGGTTCGATATCCCAACTCGAATTCTCCATGAACCATGCGGGGCGCAAGAAGAGCGTGGGGATTGGGAGATTTGTCAGTTCCGCCTCAAGCATGTGCAGTTGACTCAGCAGATTCTCTCGGTCTACCTGGGCCCCTATAGTTGAAAGCACGACGACCCTGCCTGGCCCGGCTTCGCGAAGAGCTGTGGACAGATTGCTAATAAATGATCGTGCCTCAGTGAATCCCGGCGAAGGATCAAAGATCGGCGGCAACATCACAAACACGCCATCGGTCGCCGCAAACGCCTGCTTGAGCGAAGCGGCATCGTCGACGTCCGCGACCTTCACCTCACACCCTTCGTCCTGCCAGGTCGTACCCTTTTCGATGCTTCGCACGATTGCCCGCACCTTCGCGCCTCTCGAGAGCAACTCTCTCGCGGTTGCTCCTCCTACCTGCCCGGTGACACCCATCACTGCGAACATTCAGCACCTCCGCGTTGCTTCTCGAATCGATTCTGCGACCTTAATACGATCCGTCTTTGAATATGATTCTAAGTCGGTGTTAGCCCGCCGAAAACTATATGAACTTACAATTGGCACCGGGCTCCCGAGCACCTAGCATCGAACACATAGTTTGGTCGTCGACTCGATAGGAGAGCAAGCATGGTAGATTCAAACCCCATCGTCCCGCCCTTCGACCGCGAAACAGCGCCCCTCAAAGTTCGCCGCGCAGAGGATGGTTGGAACTCTCGCGACCCCGAGAGGGTTGCACTGGCTTACACCTTAGATAGCAGATGGCGCAATCGTTCCGAATTTGTGACCGGACGCGAAGAGATTATCGCGCTCCTGACGCGCAAATGGCAGAGGGAACGCGATTATCGACTCATCAAAGAATTGTGGGCCTTCGACGGAGCCCGCATTGCCGTTCGGTTCGCATATGAATGGCATGACGCCAATGATCAGTGGTTCCGATCCTACGGCAACGAAAACTGGGAGTTCGATTCGGCCGGCATCATGCATCATCGCTACGCGTCGATCAACGATCTTCCCATCGCTGAATCAGAGCGAAAGTTCTTCTGGCCATTGGGCCGCAGGCCTGAGGATCATCCGAGTCTCTCGGATCTCGGTCTCTAGCCCGTCCCATTCCGGGGAAATCGATCATGGTCAAAGGGACATCGAATGCTTGTCGATAGGAGATTACACAGATTATGCCGGAACCCCTTTAGCTTTTCTGGCATATATGAAGTTTGTTCGGAGGACTCAGTGTATGGAACAGGCGACATCGCGATTCGAAGACAAAGCCTCGATCAGACGCGCAGGGCAGCCTTTACTCCCAAATGGAGAGACCGAAATGCTGAGCGCCGGAAATATTGAGCTGGATCCGGCCCGACGAACTGTAAGAAAGTGCGGTCGCCTAGTTCACCTCACTCCAAAGGAGTTCGAGTTGATGCGACAGTTGATGAGTCATGCCGGAAGGCCGATTCGGCACACGCTACTGCTGGGCGCGGTCTGGGGATCTGGATTTGGACGAAGACCCGAGTATCTTCGGACGTATATGCACCAACTCCGCAAGAAGCTCGAGGATGACCCGGGCAATCCGCAATACTTCCTGACCCATCCGCACTTCGGCTATTGCTTCGCGGAGTTTCTTTGACACATACGGAACTCGTGCCGGCAGCGATAACGAATTTCTGTAGGCGCCGCTAAACAGATCGACACAAGTCCTTCCTGCCGAGTGGTTCCGGTCCTACGGCAACGAAAACGGGGAGTTCGATCCGGCCGGCATCATGCATCACTGCTACGCGTCGATCAACGACTGTTTCGTCTTTGAATCAGAACGGAAGTTCTTCTGGCCATTGGGCCCCAGACTCGAAGATCATCCGAGTCTCTCGGATCATGTCCTCTAACCTGGAGCTGTCCGCCCCATAAGAATCGCCAAGAGGAACTCGAATGTTTGTCGATAGGAGATTACACAGACTATGCCGGTAAACGCACTCAATAAGCGAACGACCAGGGTTGGATTTATAGGTCTCGGACTCATGGGCAGCCGCCTGACTCAGCGATTGCATTCATCGGGCTGGAACGTTCAAGCGTGGAACCGCAGTCAGGGGCCAGCCAAGGAGATCAGCTCGAAGGGTATACGAATTGCCGAGTCCGTTGTGAGATTGGTGGCCGATTCGGACGTGGTTCTTTCCTGTCTAGCTAATGATAAAGCTGTGGAGGCCATGTATCGCGGCGCTGACGGTGTCCTATCGGCGGCAAAGCCAGGCACTATCGTGCTTGAGATGAGCACCATTTCTCCGGAATTGTCACGGCTGCTGCATCGGGAGGCTTCCAGCCAAGGTATTCGCCTCCTTGATATGTCCATCTCAGGATCAACGCCGGCAGTCGAGGCGGGGTCTGTCACGCTGTTTGGGGGTGGCGACCGCGACACCTTCGACTATTGCACCCCTATTTACGAGGCGATTGCCAGACAGTGGTTCCTCATTGGGGGACCTTCTTCGGGGGTCCAGATGAAACTTGTTGTGAACCTCCTCGTCGGTGTCGGGATGCAGGCCATCGCAGAAGCAGTTTCACTAGGCGAACACTTGCAAATCGATACGACCATTCTGTTGGACGTATTATCGAAGACCGCAGTGATCCCGCCCGCATTTGTAGACAAGTTCCAGAAGATAAAGAACGACGACTACTCTCCGGAGTTCCCTTTGCGGCTCATGAGCAAAGACATGGATCTGGTATTGGAGACTGCTGCGAGCGTTGCTGCGTCTTTGCCAGCAGCTGCGGTTGCCCAGTCCGTACTCGCTTCTAATCTTTCCTCAAAAGGCGACCTGGATCTGTCTGCAATCACACCCTACGTCGTTGGATAGTCAACCATGTCATTCACTATCGAGCGAAGACTACGTAATGGGAGAACCTATGAAAGGTCAATCCATTCAGATTATTCGTCCAGGCCAGTTCGACTCTGCGACGGCCCAGACGTACGGATCACGCCGTATTGCCGCTGTGCATCCGGGGGCGAGCATGGAATCGCTCATGTGGGGAGGACTGTTCTTCGTCGAGCCCAGCGCTCGAACGGGGATACACCATCACGGCGAGCAATACACGATTGCATACGTACTCAACGGCTCCTCTTACATTCGGTGGGGAGAGCGGGGCGAGTTTAATGCTACCGCGCACGCTGGCGACTTTCTCTATGTTCCGGCATGGCTTCCGCACCAGGAGATCAATCCTTCGAGTGATTTGCCATTTCAATGGGTTGTAGTTCGTAGCACGTCCGAACCCGTCGTCGTGAATTTGCGAGATGACTACTGGGATGACATCAATTGGATTACGCCAAATCCCCGCGCTGACGCCTAACAAATACTTGGATCAAGAGATGAGGACAGACATATGCAGACGAGTTATGTTCCCGATACGAAGCGTTACGATGGGAAGCTGTTTCGGAGATCTGGCAACTCGGGACTCGTATTGCCCCCGATATCACTTGGCTTGTGGCAGAACTTCGGTGGAGTCAATGTGTTTGAGACAGGCCGCGCGGTCATTCGGCGAGCCTTTGACCGGGGCGTCACTCATTTCGATCTGGCAAACAACTATGGTCCGCCATATGGATCGGCCGAAGAGAACTTTGGGAGAGTGCTGCGCTCGGACTTTGGCAGCCTACGGAATGAGCTGGTGATCTCAACCAAAGCAGGGTGGGATATGTGGCCTGGCCCATACGGTGTGGGCGGCTCGCGCAAGTATATGCTGGCGTCCCTGGAAGAGAGCCTGGTGCGCATGGGCCTCGACTATGTGGACATCTTCTACTCCCACCGACCTACGATGGATGTGCCGCTTGAAGAAACTATGGGCGCGCTGATCCAGGCGGTGCGGCAAGGCAAAGCGCTCTACGTAGGGATTTCGTCGTACAGCCCACAGCGAACGCGCGAAGCAGCTCAGATATTGAACAGCGCAGGTGTGCCACTGCTGATTCATCAGCCTTCGTACTCGCTGCTCAATCGCTGGATCGAGAAGGAGCTCCTCGACGATCTCGAGAGACTCGGGATGGGCTGCATTGCCTTTTCACCTCTTGCCCAGGGCCTGCTTACCGACAAATACCTGGATGGGGTGCCCAAGAGTTCGCGTGCAGTCGAGGGAGTCTGGTTTAGCAAGGAGTTCCTGAATCAGAACAACCTTGCCCGGGTAAGGGCTCTCAACCAGATCGCGAAAAAGCGAGGGCAGTCCCTAGCGCAGATGGCAATCGCATGGGTGCTGCGCGACCAGAGAGTAACCTCTGCCTTGATTGGCGCCCACAATGTGGATCAACTTGATGATTCGCTCGATGCGCTGAAGAACCTTCAGTTCACCGATGGTGAGTTGGAAGAGATTGACCGCTATGCGCAAGATGGGTCGATTGATCTTTGGCGAGGTGTCCGTGAGGGAGCGGCATAACTCTTCGAGCTTCCGCCTATAGGAACATATAACAACGAAGCCTCCTTCTGGTGAATCCTACTCAACACTGTAAACGCAAACTCAGGAGGCAGCTTGACTATGCGGTGCATGAATTGGATGGCGTTCCTCTGCTGTAGCGTTGTTCTTCTGGGTGCTGGCGCGGCCAAGCTCTGCACTCAGACCCTGAACTACGCGCCCCCCCCAGACGTCAAGGCCGGCGAGGCTGTCTACAAGAGCGGATGCATTGCGTGCCACGGGGCGACAGGCAACGGCGCTTCCAAGTCGATGACAGTGTTCAAGAGGCCGGATACATTCCCGGACTTTACCGACTGTTCTGGAACGACGCCTGAGCCGGACGGCAACTGGAAGGCCGTAATTGTGCATGGAGGTCCATCGCGAGGACTGTCGCAGATCATGCCGGCATTCGGAGACTTGCTGACGGACTCGCAGATCAATGATGTGATCGCGTATATGCGAGGGTTCTGTAAGAACGTCCACCATGATCCTCCGGGCGAGTTGAATCTGCCGCGCGCGCTGGTCACGGAGAAGGCATTTCCCGAAGATGAACTCGTGGTGTCGACTGCAGCGAGCGCCTCGGGAGCGCCGGCTTGGACGACGGACGTGATTGATGAGCGGACCATCTTCGATGCGCGCACGCAGCTCGAGACTGATATTCCTGTCAACTACGCTGATCAGAATCACAATTGGACGGAGGGATTTGGGGATATCACGCTTGGGGTCAAGCGGGAGGTGTTCTCCAGTTTGCGGACCGGTTCAATCCTCAGCTTGCAAGGCGGATTTCTCCTGCCAAGCGGCGACAGCAAACGCGGGTTTGGCGCCGGGACAACGCAGTTTGAACCCTTCGCGGCGTTCGATCAGCTGTTTCACGACAATACGTTTCTCCAGTTCCAAGCTGGGGCAGACCTTCCTTTCCACACGAGTGTGGCGCCGCGCACCATGTTCTGGCGGTCGACGGTGGGTCAGGCCGTCGCTCCCGACCACATGCTTGGACGCATGTTTACGCCAATGGTCGAGGTGCTGGCTACGCGGGACTTCAAACCGGGCGCCAGCACTGATTGGAATGTATTACCGGAGATGCAGATCACAGTCAGCCGGCGTCAGCACGTTCGCGCGGGGTTTGGCGTGAGCGAACCATTTACAAACACCAGCGACCGAGCCCCGCAAGTGCTCTTTTATCTGCTGTGGGACCGCGCGGACGGCAAGCTATGGGAAGGTTGGCGATGAGAGGCCGATATGGATGTGCTATGGTCGCGGGGCTCGCGGCAACTTTGGTCCTGCCAATGTTGCGGGGCCGTTCTGAAACGAAGACCGAGAACGCGAAAGGCGATAAGCTGTCTTCCAGCATCGTCTTCCGAACGTCCGATCGCTGCGTCGCGTGCCACAACGGACTGAAGACGAGCCAGGGCGAAGACATATCTATCGGGTTGCAATGGGGCGCCAGCATCATGGCAAACTCCTCGCGCGACCCTTACTGGCAGGCAAGCGTGCGGCGAGAGTCGATCGATCATCCGGAGTCGAAGCAGACTATTCAGGACGATTGCACCATCTGCCATATGCCTGCCGTGCGCATGGCGGACCGGACCGCGGGAAAGCACACGGACCTGTTCACCAGGCTTCCGTTCAAGCAGTTTCCCAAGGGAGACAAGGCT
>Ga0181520_10013663_pt1 | contig 10193 bp, 9 predicted proteins | sample PEATcosm2014_Bin_29_FD_132451 | JGI IMG/M metagenome (GOLD analysis project Ga0181520, IMG submission 132451) | Peatland microbial communities from MTU Mesocosm Facility, Houghton, MI, USA - PEATcosm2014_Bin02_30_metaG | ecosystem: Environmental > Terrestrial > Soil > Wetlands > Peat | place... | reverse complement strand
GTCGGAAATGGAGTCCGCAGTGGGCAGCGGAGAGAGCGCGGCGAAGCTGGACAAGCACGAAGGAATTGCGCTTTACAACGGAGCTTCCCTATTGCGGGAGACCGGGCGCAACCCGGCTCAGGCGGCAAGAATGCTGGAGAGCTATTTGGCCGGCAGCGCAAAGACTGAAGAAGGACCGTCGTTTGTGGCGCATGTTTGGCTGGCTCAATTGAAGGAACAGTTGGGCGATACAGCGGCAGCGAAACGGGAACGGGCAACCGCTCTGGCGTTGGCAAAGGAGTACAAGCCAGCACAGGATCTGAAGTACTGAAGGGTTGAGCGCACGTGAGGAACGGAGACAATCCGGTGAAGTGCTGGGCGCTGACGCTTATCGGCATGACGTTGGCGTGCGTGCCTGCGATGGTTTCAGCGCAGGTCTCGCTGGCCACAGTGGTGGATTTGGCGCAGCGCAATTCGAGCACGGTCAGGCTGGCAGAGGCGGATGTGCAAAAGGCACAGGCTGCGCTCGGCCAGACTCAGGATGCGTACATTCCGAATTTCGTGATCGGCTCCAATGTCGGTTATTCTCATGGCTTTCCTACAGGCCAGCCGTCCGTTGGAAGCGCAACAATGCAATCGCTGGTGTTCAGCTATTCTCAGCGAGAGTACATCAAGGCCGCCCGCGCCGGGATTGACGCTGCCAATCTGCGACTCAAGGATGCTCGCGAAGAAGTTGCTCTCGATGCTTCCAACACGTACATCGAGCTCGACACGGTCAACCGGGAACTGCAGGCCGCCAGACAGCAGGAGTCTTTCGCCGCAGATCTTGTCAAGATTGAGCAGCAGCGTGCCGAAGCGGGAGTTGACCCCACGCTCGACCTCCTCCAGGCCCGTCTTACCGCCGCGCAGCTTAAGTTGAAGCGACTTCACCTTGAAACCCGCGCCGGTATACTCACCAAACAGATTGCCGCTCTAACGGCCATGCCCATCGGCTCGATCGTCCCGGACCGCTCCAGTATCCCCGAGATTCCGGCGGTCACAGCGAATGCAGCGCCCCGCCGGCTCTTCGCAATTGACGCTGCAGATTCACTCGCACACTCCAAGCAACTCCAGGCCAGAGGAGACGACCTTGCGTGGCGCAGGCCCCAGATCGGATTCGGTGCCGTGTACAACTACGACTCCGACGAACTGAACAGCTACAGCACATACTACAAAAGCTTCACACCCAACAACGTCAGTTTCGGCATCCAGATCACGATTCCGTTTTTTGACTTTGCGCTTCGCGCAAAAGCCAAAGAAACTGCGGCTGAAGCCCTGCGTGCCACGGTCGAGGTCGAACAGGCGCAGCGGCAGAACGAGATCCAGATTGCCACGCTCACCGGCAACCTGCGCGAGCTTGACACACTGGCCGAGATCGCGGCCTTGAAACAGCAAATCGCCGATGACCAACTCAAGTCCGTGCTGGCGCAACTGGAACTGGGCAACGGGTCGGGAAGCGGGCCGGGCGCTCAACCAGAATTGACGCCAAAGGCAGAGCAGTTGGCACGCATTGACGAACGCGAGAAGTTTCAGGACGCGCTTGACGCCGGATTCGACCTGAGCAAAGCGCGACTGAGCCTGCTGCGCGCCCTTGGCCACATGGAAGACTGGTTGGGCGAATTGCACGCAAAGTGAGCCCAGTGAACGAGATTCGCCGTCAAATGATTGTCGGCCAGTTTGACTGAACTTCCTTCGGGGGCTAAAGTCCCGTTGATTTTGTTTGGCTTATGTGCGGGCCTGTACCCTTCGATTTGACCGATTTCCCAGCCAGACCTGCCCGGACCGGAGAAAAAGCCGAAATGTTAGAATAAAGGGGATGACTATGCCTTTGAAGACGCTGTTTCTGAACCCGCCCTCGTTCGAGAAGTTTGACGGTGGCGCGAGCTCGCGCTGGCCGGCTACGCGCGAGATTGAATCGTACTGGTACCCGGTGTGGCTGACGTATCCGGCTGGGCTGCTGGAGGGCTCGCGCCTGCTGGATGCTTCCCCACATCACGTTTCCGCGCAGGAGACCATTCAGATCTGCAAGGACTACGAGTTTCTGGTGCTCTTCACCTCGACCATCGGTTGGAAGAGCGATCAGATGCTGGCCGCGGCCATCAAGACGGCCAACCCATCGATCCGCATTGCCTTTGTCGGCCCGCCGGTGACCACGGACCCGGACCGCGCGCTGAACGAGTGCCCGGAACTGGACTTCATCTGCCGCCGCGAGTTTGACTACTCGGTGGTGGAGTTTGCGCAGGGCAAGCCGCTCAACGAGATTCTCGGCATCAGCTACAAGCTTGACGGCAAGGTGGTGCACAACCCAGACCGCCCGCAGGTGGAAGACCTGGACGCGATGCCATGGGCCACCAAGATCTACAAGCGCGATATAGACGTGACGCGCTACAACGTGCCTTTCCTGCTGCATCCGTTTATCGCGCTCTACTCCACGCGCGGCTGCCCGGCCCAGTGCACCTTCTGCTTGTGGCCGCAGACGCTGAGCGGACACGCATGGCGCAAACGCTCTACCGATGATGTCGCCGCCGAGTTGGCGTGGGCCAAGGAGAATTTCCCCGATGTGAAGGAATTCTTCTTTGACGACGACACCTTCAACATTCAGAAGCAGCGCACTATAGAGTTATGCGCCAAGCTGAAGCCGCTGGGGTTGACGTGGAGTTGCACGTCGCGCGTAACCACAGACCGTGAGACGTTGAAAGCGATGAGAGAGGCCGGCTGCCGGCTGCTCATCGTGGGCTTTGAGTCCGGCGATCCGCAGATTCTGAAAAACATCAAGAAGGGCGCCACTGTGGAGCGCGCGCGCGCATTCGCGAAGGACTGCAACGACCTGGGCCTGGCCATTCACGGAGACTTTGTGCTGGGTTTGCCGGGCGAGACGAAGGAATCGATTCGCAACACCATCAACTTTGCCAAGACGCTGGACGTGGAAACCATTCAGGTCTCTATCGCCCACGCGTTTCCCGGCACCGAGTTTTACGATTACGCGAAGGCCAACGGCTTCATTGTGAACACCGCGGCGATGAGCGATGAGGGCGGCCACCAGATGGCGCACATCGAATACCCCGGCCTGCCCACGGATTACGTGCTGGAGATGGTGCATCGCTTTTACGACGAGTATTACTTCCGGCCCAGGGCGGCCTTCCGCGTGGTCTGGAAAGCGTTTGTAAATCGCGATCTGCCCCGGCTTTACGTCGAGGCCAAGGCCTTCCTGAAACTGCGCTCGCAGCGCAATCAGATGGTAAAGACGGCGCGCAGCAAGCCAGTGGAGCCGCCCACGCCTGTGAACGCATAAGTTCCGCCGGGCAAACCTCAGATGCTTCGGTCATTTTGAGTGGAGCGCGGAGAAAGCCAAGAATCCGCGCTCTGTTTCCTGCCATAAAGGTTGGAAACCACGAACCATAAACTGCGTCCAACTGTCAGGACCAAATCACCCATGTCCCATGCAAGACTTTCGCCGCGACAATACATGATTCTGGGGCTTGTTTCCCTCTGTGCACCGCTGGGCGACACCTGCCTGTCGCGCGGCATGACGGGACTGCCTGACATTACTCTGGCTCATCCCGCCACTCTCATTGCCGCTGTCTTTACACCTTGGATTGGTGCGGGCATCGCACTACTCATCGGTTTTTTCGCCAGCTATCTGACTGCTCTTTCGTGGGCTGATCTCACATTTGTGTTGCCGGCAACGGCCTTCGGCAATGTGATCGTCGCGCTGCTGGCGCGTTTTTGGCTGCATGAGCCGATTTCATTGGAACGCTGGGCCGGGATTCTCCTGATCACTGTGGGCGTGGGATTTGTGGCGCGAGGACCGTCGCTGACCGAACGACCGGCGACTGAATCGACCATCGCTGAACCAGTGACTATAGGAAAGGAGCAGGCGTGATGACGATTCCCTACCCTGCCCCGCAACCCGGTTTCTGGGCCTCGGCAGCGATGATCTCAGCCATCATTCTCACCTCGACCGCCGGCGAAGTGCTGACTGCTGCGGCGATGAAATCCATCGGTGACCTTGATGAGATTCGCGCCCACTCAGGATTGAAGGGCGCTATTCGCGCGGTTCTCACCTGCCCGCTATTTTTTGCGGGAGTGAGCTTCCTTGCGTTGGCTTTTTTTGCGCTGCTCTTTGCATTGAACCATCTGAACCTGAGCCTGGTGGCTCCCGCTTCGGCATCGTTGACGCTGGTTACAAATGCCATCGCCGGAAAGATTTTTCTGAAGGAGAATGTAGACCGCAGGCGCTGGACCTCGGCCGTGCTGGTTTGCATTGGCGTCTATCTGCTGGCGCATTGAAAGATCAGGGAATAGGGAATAGGCGATTTCGCAGTTTGATGCGGTATTCAAGTACCAAAATTAATTGACCGAAAAGCAAAAGCCAGTTGAGATTTGTGCTTTCCCACCCATTCCGCAAAAAGACGCGGAATGGATGGTGCACCCAGTTTGGCAGGCTCGGAGAATCGTTCCCTATGCCCTGTCTTTTATAGCCACCGCATCAGGCCTTGCGGCTTCAGATCAAGCTCATAGCACTTGAGCGGCTCTTCGGCTTGCATTCCAAGCGCTTCCGCAGCCAGGTGACCGGAACGAGCCGCACTCTCCATCGTTGAAGGCCAGCCTGTCTGCACCCAGTCGCCGGCAAGAAACAGATTTGGCCACGGGGAAACAGCGGCGGGCCGCGCAGAATCTATCCCCGGCGCGACGCCAAAGGTTGCGTTCACTTCCTTGACGAGCGCGACTTTCTCCAGCTTCGCATCATTCACTCGCGGGAAAAACTCCGCGAGCTCGGTGAGCGCCTGTTGAATCGCGGCCTCTCGCGAAAGCGCAGCAAAGGAGCGCGTGGCGCTGACGACCAACTCCAAATAATTACCGCCGCGTCCCTGCAACTTCGACTGGTTGTACATCCAGTGAATTTCGCGGTCCAACAACACCGCGTGTTCGAGACTGGTAATCTCGCGGTCGAACCAGAGATGCACGCTGCAAATAGGCCAATGTTCATGGCGCTCAATCTGGCGGGCCAGCTTTTCCGCGCCTTCTTCGACGGGCAAGTGCGGCAACAACTTCTGCACCGCCTCAAATGGCAAAGCCATGATCACGAAGTCAGAAACCAGCTCGCCTGTGCGCGTGCAAATCAGCCACTGCAAAGTTTTTTCATCCCAGGCCGCGCCTTCGACGTGTGTGTTCAACAGCACGTTGCCGCCGCGCCGTTCGATGAAAGGCGCAACACCTGTATAGAGATCGCTGAGCGGAACCGTACTCATTCCCATGCTGCCCGCTTCCGCCGAATTCAAAAACAACTCGCGAATGACTTTGGCCGCGTAGGGCAAGGCAATTGAATCAAGCTCCGCATTCAAGGCACTGGCAATCACCAAACGCCAGAAGCGATTCACCGCTCCTTCGGTCTGCTTATGCCTGCGGAGCCATACGCCAAGAGACTCACGCGTGTCGATGAGCGCGTCCGGCTTCATCATGGCTCTCATAGCGCGGCCCAGCGATATTTTGTCGGCGAACGAGAGTGACTTTGCGCTGAGGAAGCTGGGCGCGCCATGCAACGGCGGCGGCAAGCGCAACGGACCGAATTTGAAAGGCTCAAGCCGCGAGCGGCGCCCGCCCGGCTCGATCATCGTCATCTCGCGGGTCCAGTGAATGCGATCCGCGACACCGATGCGGCGATAGAAGCCGAGAAGATTGGTGCAGCAGCCGAAAAGCACGTGCTGGCAATTGTCGATGACTTCATTCACGCCCGGATGCAGATAGGAGCTGGCACGCCCGCCAAGATAACCGCGGCGCTCGACGAGTTGCACTCGAAACCCTGCTTCGGCCAAAGCACCGGCCGCGCTCATACCGGCCACGCCAGCGCCAATGACGGTGACGGTCTTCTGCGAGTTTTTTGACGATCCGATCAACTTCTCTTCACCGTCCGAGTGAAAGGCTATATCCAATTGCAACTATTTCGAATCCGCACTGATGGTGCGAATTGCTTTACCGCTTGCGTCGAGAAATTCCAGGACCGGGGTCCCGTCCGCCAGGACACGCGCGACAAGGCGCTCGTGGCCTTGTTGATCTTTGAGGCTAAGGCTCACGGACTTGTCGAGATTGCGCCCGAAATAGCCACGGTTGACGATGCCTCCAGGGTACTTGTTGTGCCATGCTTTGAGTGCGGCGACGCGCTCCGGCCCCGCCGGCATCGCTGCTACGCGCTGCCACCCGGCAGACACTTCCGGCGTAATAGCCCAGGGGGTATCGTCGTCATTCAGGGCGTAGTAAGTGTGATGCGAGTCGCCATCGCTGCTCGACTCGACTACCATCGTCTGGTCGCGCTGGTACTCATCAAAACTGAGGTGTCCCCAACTGTGAGTGACACCGTCCTTGTCCTTCTTTCCGCCGAAGATGAGACCGCCGTTTTCCGTTCCCTCTTCATCATTGAAGAGCATCCCCGTGGCATCCCGATCGGTGCGCGGATACTCCTTGCCCATGTAGTAGGCGCCGGGAAATTCGGCGTGGTCAGAAATGACCATGCGCACCGTACCGTCGGGTTCAATGACGTTAATCCGATGCACTGTGATCTGATCGTATGTGGCATTTGACGGCGGCTTGCGCGCGCCGAGCAGGATGACCGACGCGAACGCAATCGTGAGAATGCCAGAGTAGGCCATGAGGAGCTTTTGAGGTGTGAGAATACTCATCCTGAGACCTCCTTGGGTTAATTTCCGAACTCGTTGTCAAGCAAACAACCGTGCCAAGCCCATCTTCGCCATTCCTGCGACCATGATGGCAAGCTTCTGCAGCATGGGCACATTGGCGCGGCGTGAAAATACATCGTAATCCGCTTCTTCGATGCGCCTGAGCAGGGCGTGATAGATGGAAACCAGCACCCACAGCGCGGGACGGCTCTCGCGGTCAATCAAGGGCAGCAAGGCTTCAGCTGATTGATAGAATTTTTCCGCGCGATGGGCGATGGCTGCGAGCAGCGCACGCTCGTCTGCGGTGGGCGGCGCGCTGGGCGCACGGTGCAGCAACGAATCCAGCACGACGTTGTAGGCCGCTAAATCTTCAAGCGGAAGATAGACGCGATTACGGCTAGCATCCTCGGCCACATCGCGCAAGATGTTGGTGAGTTGAAAAGCGATGCCGGTCTCTTCGGCCAGTTTCTCGGCGCGTGGGTCGGAGTAACCAAAGATGCGGATGCAGACCAGTCCCACCACCGATGCCACAAGATAACAGTAGCGATAGAGATCAGCAAAGGTGGCGTAGGTGTCAGGCGCATCGTTTCCTACCCCTTCCGCAAAGGACGCGGAAAGGATGGGGCACCCAGCATTTGAGGATCTATCGAGGTCCATGGTCACGCCGGCGACCAATTCATCCAAAAGGCCGAGCGGAATACTGAAGCGTGATGTGCAATCGCGAACGGCAAGAAAAACCGGATCGGCCGTAGCTCCGCCGGCGCAGACACCGCGCCAGTCAACCAGCCACGCGTCCAATTCCCGGCGGCGCTCATCGCGGGAAAGCGATTCGTCGTCGGCCAGATCGTCGGCGCGGCGCATAAAAGCATAGATGGCGCAGATGGCGTTGCGGCGCGGGGTAGGCAGCGCGACGAAGGCATAGTAGAAATTCTTTGCCTCACGGCGCGCGATGGCGCGGCAGACTGCGTAAGCCTTGGCCAGCGTGAGCTCGCTCGATTGAATTTCCTGGGCCACGCCGTCCCTCAGATCCGGCTGCCGAGGCGCAGAAAGGGCAGCAACTTGCCGCTGACGGCGCGCAGAGCCAATGCGATTTTCCTGCGCTTCGAGATGGCGGGCCGTGCGGAGAGCACATCGTAGCCCTGGCGCTCGATGGCGCGCAGAACCTCAAGGCCGCCGCGGCTGAAGAGATCGAGATCCAGCGCCAAGTCACGAGAGACCTTGCCTATCAGCGGAAGTCCCTGCTCAAAGAGCGAACGGGCATAGTCGACCTCGCAGCGCATCAGACCGCGAAACTCCGGTGTGACGATGCCTTCGGCAATCTGCGCTTCGCTGACGCGAAAGACTTCCATATCGTTTTTCGGAATATAGATGCGGCCGCGCGCATAATCTTCGCGCACATCCTGCCAGAAGTTGGCTAACTGCAGCGCGGTGCAGGTTGCATCGGAGAGACGGAAGTTCTCTTCATTCGACTCGCCGCAAGCATAGAGCACCAGGCGGCCAACGGGATTGGCTGAGTAGCGGCAATACGCCAGAACGTCGTCGATGGTGTCGAAGCGCGTGACTTTCTGGTCCTGGCGGAAGGCAACGAGCAGATCGGCGAATGGCTCCTTGGGAATGAAGCAGTCGCGAATGGTCTCAGCCAGCGCGACAAAGACAGGATGACGGGTGCGGCCTCCGTAGCAGGCATCAAGCTCGCTGCCCCAAAAATCAAGGAGCGCAAGAGCCTGCGCGGGGTCGCCCACTTCGTCGCCCAGATCGTCCGAGACGCGGCAGTATGCGTAGATGGAGTGAAAATGCGGGCGTAGATCCTTGGGCAAGAACCACGAGGCGACGTGGAAATTTTCGTAGTGCGACTCGGCAAGTTGTTTGCACCAGGCCTGAGCTTCTTCGAGCGTGGGCGCGACGTCAGGAATGCGATAGTCGGCTGGCAGAGCTGCCCAGCCACGCGCAAGCAATTCGTCCTGAGACAGCGCTTTCTCGCCGGGCGTTTCGTTCTTTGGTTCAGCCGTCTCTGTTGTCATGGCTTTGCCTCAGGGCACAATGGCAGTTTTGATTTCGCTGCCGCGCTTCATCAGCTTCTCAAAGACGCGGTTGAGTTCGTAAAGGTGAGCGTGGCCGGTGATGAAGGCCCCCGCCTGGAAGCGTCCGCTGGCAATCAGATCGAGCGCCTTGCGGCACATGGCCGGAGTGTGGTGAAAAGTGGCGCGCATGGTGATGTCGGAATAGTGAACGCGATTGGTGTCGAGCGTGACGTGAGTACCCACGGCGCAGCCGCCAAAGAAATTCACCGTCCCGCCCTTGCGCACCATCTCGACGGCTTCTTCCCACGATTCAGGTACACCGACGGCCTCGATGGCGATGTCGACGCCGCGATCCTTCTCGGTCAGTGCACGGGTCTCCTGGATGGCCTTGCGAATATTTGTGGTCTGCACCACATGGGCCGCACCCAACTGGCGCGCGGCCTCGACCTGGCCGTCGTGCTTGACGATGGCTATCACGTTATAGCCGGCCAGAGCCGCCACGTGAAGAATCATCAAGCCCAGCGGGCCGCCGCCGATAACGGCCACCGTGTCGCCGGGGTGCGGATGCGAGTCTTCAAAACCATGCACGGCACAGGCCAGCGGCTCAGTGAGCGCCGCGTGCTCCAGCGGCACATGCTCGGGAATACGAAGGGTATTCTTGGCCACGATGCGGGCTGGAATGCGAATGAACTCCGCGTATGCGCCGTTGTTGAAAAGCAGATCGTCGCAGAGGTTCTCCTGGCCGTGAGCGCAGAAATAGCACTGGCCGCAAGGGGCGGAGTTGAGCGCGACTACTCGGTCTCCGGTAATAAAGTTCGTAACTCCCTCGCCGGCCTCGACAACGGTTCCTGCCTGCTCATGGCCAAATAGAGCCGGAGGCACAATCATGCGCGCATGGTATCCCCGGCGGAAGACTTTCAGATCGGTGCCGCAGGTGAGCGCCGCGCCGACGCTGACAATCAATTCACCAGGCCCGGCCTGGGGAACCGGCACGGCCTCGATGCGAACGTCCTCGCGTCCATGCAGGACCGCGGCCTTCATCATCGTGCGGTCGCGGAGAAGCACGTTCTCGACGGTCACGCGACCCTGATGGACGGCAGATTCGACCCTCTTGCGGCCCTCGACGACCACAGTCTCGACAGTGTTGAGGCCAACGCCAACGACCGTTTCGACTGTATTCAGGCCCCCTTCGACGACGTTCTCGACTGTTTTGCGGCTCTCTTCGACAACATTCTCAACAGTCTTGCGGCCCCGGAGGATCACGTCTTTTACGGTGTTCGCCATCGAACTCCTATTTGGCACCTTCGCCAGGCACAGGTTCAATCATAATCTTCATGGAGTCGGCCTGGGGGTTAGAAGCGACGTCAATGGCATGAACCGCATCTTCGAGCGGGAAGCGGTGCGAGATCAGTTGCGTCAAATCGAATCCGCTGCGATAGCCGCCGAGAACCAGACCTGCAACCTCGTCAAGAATTGCGGC
>Ga0181520_10013662_pt1 | contig 10193 bp, 3 predicted proteins | sample PEATcosm2014_Bin_29_FD_132451 | JGI IMG/M metagenome (GOLD analysis project Ga0181520, IMG submission 132451) | Peatland microbial communities from MTU Mesocosm Facility, Houghton, MI, USA - PEATcosm2014_Bin02_30_metaG | ecosystem: Environmental > Terrestrial > Soil > Wetlands > Peat | place... | reverse complement strand
CTGGTGCGCACGATGGCCGACCGCCTCGCCCATGAAATCGGCAATGCCATGGTGCCGCTTTCCACCCACCAGCAGTTGCTCGCCGAAAAATTCCAGGATGTCGAATTCCGCGAATCGCTGGATCAGGCCCTCGCCGGCGGCGTCAAGCGCGTTTCCCGCCTCCTCAACCAGATGCGGTTCCTCGCCCGCGACGGCCACCTCCAGACCGAGATGTTCGCGGTCGGAAAATTGATCGAAGAAGCGTATCAGGACGCCACCCAGCAGCAGTCCATTGAAGGCGCGCAACTGAAATTTGAAAACAACGGCCAGCCGCTCATCGTCACCGGTGACCGCGCCGCCCTGAAACACGCCTTGTCGGAAATTCTGCTCAATGCCCTCCAGGCCAATCCCAAAAGCCCCCAAGTTGGCGTGAAGCTGCAGGCTGTCGGCGACGGCGACTCCAGTGGTGTGACCATCGAAGTGCAGGACACGGGCGGCGGTTTCACGGCGGAAGCCGCCCGCAAAATTCCCTCGCCCTTCTATACCACCCGCAATGTCGGCCTCGGCCTCGGCCTGGCCGTCAGCCAGAAAATTATCGAGACGCACCACGGCAAGCTCGAAATTGTCCCCTCCCCGTCCGGCCTCGTCCGCGTCTCCCTGCCGGCGGAATCCGCGCTGGCGGCCAGCGTCTGAACCCCTTTTTCACCCGGTAAAAAAAACCCGCCGACATCAGCCGGCGGGTTTGTCTTTGAAAATTCCGGCGGACTATTCGCCGTTGTCGCCGATGGCTTCCACCGGGCACGCTTCCTTGGCTTCCTTGCAGCGCGCCTCTTCATCCGGCGAGGCGGGTTGTTTGTAAACGAAGGAATAACCGCCATCCTCGTTGCGTTTGAAATTGTCCGGTGCGGTTTCGCGGCACAGGTCACAGTCAATGCACTGGTTGTCCACGTAGTATTTCCCGGCGATGTTCTCGGCGTATTTGTTTGCAGCGTCAGCCATAAATTTATTGTTTTAAATTGAGCTGGGAATATGTCCGGCGCGGGCGGATTTTGCAAGCCAGATTTATTGCCTAAATTTGCCTTTTATTGCCCTTCCTTTGTGTGCCGGTTTCAAAATCCGCTGGAACGCGTTGATTGGCCGGGCCTGAATTATTTTTTACCCGCTGAATTCGGCCGTCAGCCCATGCGCTTTTTGTGCTGGTGATAATCCTTGATGGAAATTTTCCGGTCTGCTTTTATGAACTCATGATAACCGTGGCGGCCCTGCAGCCATGCCGGTTGCAGTTCCCGCCGAATGAGCGCGGGCGGTGTTCCCCAAACCAGGCAGGCCCGGTCGGAGCCGGAAACCATCGCCGTAAAAATGGCTGAAGGCCCATTTCCTTGACCCGTTGGTTGACCCGGCAGTTGCTCAAAACCGGCCCGCTAAAAAAATTATGGATTTTAAAGAATACAGCCGAACCCAAAATGACCACCGGTATCGCGCGCCGGAAGATCTGGCCGTTTCCCGGCCCGAGCTGGGCAGAGGGCTGGTCATCGGATCCTGTTTTTCAGAATGGCTGGCGGGCACGTTCAACGCCCACGGCCAGTCCGTTGACCACATACTCTATAACAACGTCGCGGTTCTTCCCAAGCTGACCGCGGAAAAGGCCCGTGAATACGGCTATCAAATCATTATCCTGGGATTAAGGAACATCACCCACGAGACGCCTTACATCCACATCCAACCCGGCAACGAAACCGCCTACAAAAAATATTTTGATGAATCCGTGGCCCGCCTGCGGCAATTTTTGGTGGGGGCCATGCAATATAACAAGGAGCATCACCTCCCGGCTTTTGTCAGTAATTTCATGGTGCCACAGCAAAACCAGATTGGCCGGCTGCTGCCGCGCTATCGCTTCGGAAATTTCGTTTATTTTGTCGAACAGCTCAACGAAAGTCTCGCTCAAGAACTCGAAGAGTATCAGGATGCGTATCTGTTGGACATGGACGCGATTGCTTCCTCCTTCGGGAAAAAACATATCTCCGACGACAGTGTGTGGATCAGCACCCACCGCACCGAATTGACCGATACGGACTATGTGGTGGATCAAAACCGGATTACCAAGCCATTTCACATCACGGAATATTACGACCTGCGCACGCCGGAATTTCGCCTGGCGATCCAGCATGAATTCCTGGCGGCTTACCGCACGCTGCTCCAGCTTGACCAGGTAAAATTAATTGCCATAGACCTGGATGACACCCTCTGGCGCGGCGTGGTGGCCGAAGAAGGCTTTGGCGCCAAGCCCCCAAAGGATGCCTGGCCGGTGGGCTTCGCCGAGGCGTTGCTGAACTTTAAGAAACGCGGCGGCCTTCTGGCCATTATCTCCAAAAATGATGAAGCTAAAATCATCAGCCTGTGGGACCAGATCTACGAGGGCTTCATCCACCTGGATGATTTCGCCATCAGAAAAATCAACTGGCGTCCCAAAACCGAAAACATGGAAGAAGTGCTCAAAGAGGCCAATTTGCTGCCCGGCAGCGTCGTTTTTGTTGACGACAACCCCGTGGAACGCGCTGCCATGCAGGCGCATTTCCCGGAAATGAGGATCTTGGGAGAGCATCCTTATTACTTGCGGCGCATCGTCCTGTGGTCCCCGGAAACCCAGGTGCGGGCCATCACCGGCGAATCCGCCAAACGCACCCAGATGGTGCGCGCCCAAATTCTCCGGGAACAAACTCGCAAGGTCATGTCCCGGGACGAATTCCTGGCCACTCTTGGCCTCAAGGTCAATGTTGAGATCATCGCCTCCGAGCGCGACAGTGATTTCCCGCGCGCCTTCGAACTGCTCAATAAAACAAATCAATTCAACACCACCGGGGCGCGCTGGCGCAAAGAGGATCTCCTGGACGGCTTTGCGCAAGGGATGGCCATCTATACTTTCGACGCCACCGACAAATTCACCAGCTACGAAATTGTCGGCCTGGCGATAGTCGTGCAAAATAGAATTAAACAGTTTGTGATGAGTTGCCGGGTGGTCGGGCTGGATATTGAATACGCGGTGTTGCCAATCATTGAAGGGTGCATCGCACTTGCTGGCCATCCCCAGGTGCAGGCCGATTTTGTGGAAACCCCCGCAAACAAACTCTGCCACGAACTTTACCAGCGGGCCGGGTATCAACTTACAAACGGCTTTTGGACAAAGTCAACCCAGGCGGCTCCCTCCGCGCCAGCCCACATCAAAATCTCCGTTGAAAACCGCAATAACCGCCCGCGCTAGGAAATGGCCCCTTTCAAAACATGTGATTGGCCAATGGCCTGGCGGGTTAAAGTGGCTGTGAAAGAACGCTGCCCAACCGCTCCCGCAAGATTGGGTGCGACAGCCGCGCCCATTTGCGGTAGATTCGCTTCAACAGTTAACACCAACAAAGGATTCAATGATGCAAAAGCGCGAGCCTGGCACCAGGACAATGTCTGGCCAGTTAGGATGGCCGGGACGTAACCAGCTGTGCATTCGCCTGCGCCAGCAGTCGGCGCATCTTTTCTGCCAGGTCATGTATGAACGGTTCCTTCAAAAATGAAACGTGATCGCCCTTCACGCGAATGACCTCCACCCCACCCCGGCAAACCTCGCCCCAGCCATTGAACGGATCAACCTCGGAAGCATAGCGGAATCCACAAAAGTGCGGTTCCTCAACTTTAACCAGTGTGACCTTCCCGTTGAAAACCCCGGGACGGTACTGTTGGTTGGCTCTCTTCAGAACCTGCTCCATGGAATCGGCGCCACCCTCAGGCATTGCGTTGGCAGACATTCCGCGATTCCAGAGAAACCGCGCTTTGTTCACGGTTGCCTGCAGGACAAGGCCCCCAAACGAGAACAAACTTTTGTCGGATGCCCGGTCACGGAACGCCTTCAACAGTTCTTTGACCGAGCGTTTTCTCGATCGGACCTCGCGATTGATGCTGTCCAACAAGACCACGAGAGGCACCTCCCGCCCTTTTGCCTGGAGTTGACGGGCCAGTTCAAACGCGACCGTTCCGCCGAAAGAATATCCCGCCAGCAAACAGGGCCCTTCCGGCCAGACTTTTTCAAGTTGCGGAACCAAACTCGCGGCCAGCTCCTCGACCCGCGCCGGAATCGGCTCCGCCCCATTCAATCCGGGATATTCAAAGCCGTCATAAAACCTCCCCGTCTCGGCGACCCGTTTTGCAATCAACTCAGGCAGGAACTCAAATCCGAAGACCCCGGGAATATAAAACAAGGGAATGCCCGCTCCGGAGCCGCGAAAGTGATTGACCGGCGGCAATCCGACAGACCCCTCAGGGTTCCCAATCAATCTCGCCATCTCCGCGATGGTTGGGGCGGCAAACAAGGCCGCCAAGGAAATTTTGGCGCCAAATTGTTTTTGCAGCGCGGTGACCAGCCGCATCGCCAGCAAGGAATGCCCGCCCAGGTCAAAAAAATTGTCGTGGATGCCGACACGTTCCTGGCGTAGCAGGTCCTGCCAGAGGGCGCATAGTTTATTTTCCAGGTCATTTCGTGAAGCCGACACCGTCACCCCCGTGAGCCGGCGACCGGTCGATTTCTCCAGTGCTTTGCGATCCACCTTGCTGTTGGCGTTTAGCGGCAGCTTGTCCAGCACCGTAAAGTCGCTGGGTATCATGTATTCAGGCAGCCATTGCGCGAGTTCCGACCGCAGCCTGGAAAGTGTTAACTCCTGATCCGGTCGGGCCACAATCCAGGCGGCCAATTCCCGTGCGCCGTCACCTGCCGGTCGTGCCAGCACCGCGGCGTCGGCTACCGCCGGGTGGCGGCGCAAGGCCGTTTCCACCTCGTTCAACTCCACGCGAAACCCGCGGATTTTTACCTGGTCGTCGAGCCGTCCGAGAAATTCCAGACGGCCGTCCCAGCGCCAGCGCACGAAGTCGCCCGTCCGGTAAAGCCGGGAACCGGGCTTGCTGCTGAACGGATCGGGCACAAACCGTTCGGCTGTTAGTTCCGGTTGGTTCAGATACCCCAGCGCCACGCCGTCGCCGCCGGCATACAGCTCGCCCGGCACGCCCACCGGAACAGGTTGCATTTGGCCGTCGAGAACATAAACCTGCGTATTGGAAATCGGCCGGCCGATCGGAACGCTGGGCAGTAAGTCGCTGTCAAGCTCCACGGTGTGGCAGCAAGTAAACGTCGTGTTCTCGGTCGGACCGTATCCGTTGATAATCCGGACGCCAGGCAACGCCTGCCGGGCCCGGCCCACTTTTTCGGGCAATAGCACGTCACCCCCCGCCAGTAATTGACGCAGCGTCTTCAGTTCATCCAGCCGCTCGTCCACCATGAGATGAAACAAACCCGCCGTCAGCCATAAAGTCGGCACCCCATCCCGCCGGATCGCCTCCCCGATATCCCCCGGCGTCGGCGCCCCTTCGGGCATCAACACCAGCCGGCCTCCGTTGAGCAAGGCACCCCAGATTTCAAAGGTGGAGGCATCAAAGGACAGCGTCGAAAGCTGCAAGAATGTTTCGTCCTCACTGAAGGAGGCGTAATGGGAATTCTTCACCAACCGGACCACACCTCGATGCGGCACCACCACCCCTTTGGGCTTCCCGGTCGAACCCGACGTGTAACTTACATAAGCTGCATCATCCGACGTTACCGCTGCCGCCGGGGCTTGGACCACCGAGGCTGGCTCGGCAAACAAATCCTCGATGCCAGCCACGATCCCCGCGCCCAGCAACGTTCTCTCCATCTGTGCGACCATTCGCGGGACCTTCGCCTTGTTCGTCAATAGAACTTTCGGCCGCGCCTCGGCCAGCAATGTGCCAACCCGTTCCGCAGGCAAATTATCCTCCAGCGACAAATAAGCCGCGCCCGCCTTGAGCACGCCCAGCACTCCAGCAATCAATTCAAACGAGCGTGCCATACGCAACCCCACCAGCGCACCTGGTTTGACCCCCAACTTCACAAGCTGCCACGCCACCTGGTCGGCCCGTCGGTTCAGTTCACGGTAGTCCATTTGCTGCCCTTGGTAGATCAAGGCAACGGCGTCCGGCGTCCGTTCGGCTTGGACCGCAAACAACTCATGGACACATTTGTCCCGGGGATATTCCCGCCCGGTCCGGTTCCATTCGACCAGCAACTGTTGACGCTCCGCCGCCGACACCATCTCCACCTGCGCCACCGGAAGGCCCGGATCTGCCAGGAGTGATTCCAGCAGCACCAGATAATGTTCCACCATCCGCTCAATCGTTGCGGGTGCGAAAAGGTCGGTGTTATAAATGAGCCAGCCGGCCCAACCATCACCCCGCTGCCACAGGTGCAATTCCAGATCAAAATGCGTGGTGGGGGCCGAAACGGTCTCGACGGAAGTTTCCAGCCCATCCAATTGCAGCGGATATTCCGGTGCGTTTTGCATCGCAAACAGCACTTGAAACACGGGATGCCGGCTCAAGTCCCGGACCGGATTCAGTATTTTGACCAGTTCCTCAAACGGCAGATCCTGATGCTCGAAAGCATCCAGCGCCGCCGTCCGCACCCGCCGGACGACTTCACGAAAGCTGGGGTTGCCGGAGAGATCCCCGCGCATTACCAGCGTGTTCACAAAAAAGCCAATCAGCCCTTCCGTCTCCACCCGCTGCCGGTTGGCAATGGGCGTTCCCACCACGACGTCCTCCTGCCGGCTATGGCGGGACAAAAGAACTTGAAACGCCGCCAACAAGCTCATGAACGGCGTCGCGTGGGCGACCCGATTGAAGGCGGCCAGCTTCCGGGCCAGATCGGCAGGGATGGAAACCGGTTGCTGGGCGCCGGCGTAGGTTAGCCGGCGCGGGCGGACAAAATCCGCCGGCAACTCCAACAAGGGCGCGTTGGCAAGCTGTCGTCGCCAGTAATCGGATTGTTTTTTGAGTTCCCAGCCTTGCAGCCACTGCCGCTGCCAAACCGCGTAATCCGCATACTGCTGGCGCATCGGGGAGAGCTTGATTTCTTCTCCCAAACGTAACGCGGCATATATGGCGGAAAGTTCGCGGCCGAAAACTTCCAGCGACCAGCCGTCGCTGACAATGTGGTGCATGTTCACCAGCAACAGATGCTCCAGCGGGCCCAACCGAAATAGACTGGCCCAAATCGGCGGTTCGGCGGTCAGGTCAAACCGGGCCTGTAACTTCTCGGCCATCAGCCGCCGGGCCTGCGATTCCACCTCCGGTTTTCCGGCCAAATCCACCACCGGCAGTTGAAATTGCCCGGGCGGCGCAATGACCTGCACGCCCCTGCCCCCGCGCATCTGGAAGGTGGTGCGCAAGACCTCGTGCCGTTGGATTAGCTTCTCCAGTGCCTTTTCCAGCAGGTCGGCTCGCGCGTCTCCTTTTAGCCGCCACGCCAGTGGCAGATGGTAAGCCGTGCTCTCTGGTTCATACTCCGCCAGAAACCACAGCCGCTCCTGGGCAAAAGACAACGGCGGCTCTGAACTGCGAACCCCTTGGGCGTGGGCGTCTGCCGCGTCTCCGCCCGGATTTTCTTGCTGGAGCCTGGCCAGTTCCGCGATGGTTGGCCGTTCAAACAGGTCGCGCACCGACAATTTAGTCCCCAAGATTGGATTGGCCCGCGCTATGACACGCACGGCCAGCAGCGAATGTCCTCCCAGTTCAAAAAAATTATCGTGGATGCCGACCCGTTCCAATTGCAGCAACTCCTGCCAAATGCCACAAAGCTGGCTTTCAACGTCGTTACCCGGTGCCATCGGTTGCGTTCCGCTTTCCAGCCGCCCGCTTTGCGTGCCAGCCAGCGCCTTGCGGTCCACTTTGCCGCTGGGCGTCAGCGGCACCGATTCCACAGCGTAAAATGCCGAAGGAACCATGTAGTCGGGCAGTTTCTGCGTCAGCCAGGTTCGGAGGGCGCCGCTTGTCACCGTCTTGCCTTTATGCAGCACCACAAACGCCGCCAGCCGATCTTCGATGCCCGCTTCGCTTTGCCTCACGACGACGGCGGCGGCCAGTTCCGGAAGCTGGCCCAATACCGACTCGATTTCTCCCAGCTCCACCCGGTAGCCCCGGATTTTTACCTGCTCGTCCATCCGCCCCAAGAATTCGATCTGGCCGGATGGCAACCGCCGAACCAGGTCTCCCGTGCGATAAAGCCGCCCGCCGGCCTGCAAACTGAAGGGATCGGCGATAAATCGTTCCTGAGTCAGGCCTTCCTGGTTCAGATAGCCGCGGGCTGGCGCCACCCCGCCAGCATACAACTCGCCCGGTGTACCCTCTGGCACGATCTGCTGTCGGTCGTCCAAAATATATAACCAGACGTTTTGGATGGCCTCACCGATCGGCGGCAGCGCGGGCCAGTTCACGGCTGGCCCGCTCAATTCAAAGCTGCTGATGACATGCGTCTCGGTTGGACCATATTGGTTGACCAGACGGATGCGCCCGCTTTCAAACATGGTCCGGATGGCGGGCGTTATTTGAAGTTGTTCTCCGGCGGTAATGACTTCCTGCAACCCCCCCGGCGCATGGCCCCGCTCGGCGACCAGCTCCGCCAGACGGCGCAACACCACAAACGGAACGAAAATCCGGTCCACGCCGGCCTGCTCGATGAGGTCAAGCATCCCCGAAATGTCACCTTTTGAACCGGCCGGAAAAATCACCAGGGTGCCGCCAAAACACAAGGTTGAAAAAATTTCCTGAAACGACACGTCAAAGCTGGGAGACGTGCTGTTCATGGTCCGTTTCCCGGTTTGATATCGAGATTGTCCTTGCTGCCATTCCAGGAGATTGAGCAGCGGCCCGTGCGGCATGCAGACTCCCTTGGGGCGGCCGGTTGAACCGGAGGTATAGATCACATAAGCGAGGTTCTGCTCGCAGGTCTCAACGGCTGGTGCCACCGCACTTTCCTCCGCAATTCGGCTCCATTCCGAGTCAAAGCAAAGCACCGGCGTTTCGCCCGCCGGCAGCCGGCTCCGCACCGCATCCATCGTCAGCACAACCCGGACATTTGAGTCCTGAAGCATGAACGCCACCCGTTCGCCGGGATAGTCCGGATCAACCGGAACATACGCGGCTCCAGTCTTCAAGACTGCCAGTACAGCCACCACCATCTCCAGCGAGCGGTCGAGAAACAGGGCGACTCGCTCATCCCGCCCCACTCCCCGACGGAGCAGGTGATTTGCCAGGCGATTGGCCCGCAGGTTCAACTCCCCGTAGGTCAGGCTTTGCCCCTCGAACTCAACCGCCGCGGCATGGGGCGCTCGCTCGACCTGTTCTTCAAAGAGCCTATGAACGCAACGGCCTTCCCCTGGACGCCGGAAGTATCCCAATTCCCCTGCTGGCGGTCCACCCGGGCGGCTGCCCTCCAAAATGATTGCCAGTTCGGCGATGGTGGGCTTGGCAAACAAAGTGGCCACCGTCATGGGGACCCCCATGAATCGTTCCACGCGGGTCGCAACCTGCATGGCATGCAACGAGTGCCCACCCAGTTCAAAAAAATTGTCGTGGATGCCAAGCTGCTCCACCGCCAGGACGTACTGCCAGATTTCACACAGCCGGCGCTCGCCATCGTTTCGCGGGGCGACATACCCGGTTCCGGCTTTCAGCGGGATGCCTGCCGTCTCCGCCAGCGCCTTGCGATTCAGCTTCCCGTTGGCGGTTAGCGGCAGTTGATCCACCTCCACGAAAACCGAAGGCACCATGTGCTCCGGCAGCCGCTGGCGGATCCATTCCTGCAGTTTGCCGGCCGATAATGCGGTCGGTTCATGCACCACTATAAACGCCTCAAGGCGCAGGTTTCCCTGCGCATCGGCTCGCGCCGTTACGGCGCAGGCATTCACTGCGGAATGGGTCCCGAGCACGGATTCAATTTCCCCCGGCTCAACCCGGAATCCCCGCACTTTTACCTGCTGGTCGGCCCGGCCCAGATATTCGAGTTCACCATCTTCGAGCCTTCGTGCCAGATCACCGCTCCGATAAAGCCTCCCGCCCTCCATGAAAGGGTCGGCAATAAACCGCTCGCGGTTCAATTCAAGGCGGTTGAGGTAGCCGCGCGCCACGCCGGCTCCGCCCACGAAAATTTCCCCCACCACGTTCGTCCCGACCGGTTTGAGCGTTTCATCCAACAGGTGGATTTGCAAATCTGGGATGGGCGCCCCGATTACGCTTCCCCGGCCGGCTGCAACGTCCCTCCGCGTGATCCGCCGCCAGGTGACATGGACGGTGGTTTCAGTAATGCCATACATGTTCACCAGACACGGATG
>Ga0181520_10013661_pt1 | contig 10195 bp, 10 predicted proteins | sample PEATcosm2014_Bin_29_FD_132451 | JGI IMG/M metagenome (GOLD analysis project Ga0181520, IMG submission 132451) | Peatland microbial communities from MTU Mesocosm Facility, Houghton, MI, USA - PEATcosm2014_Bin02_30_metaG | ecosystem: Environmental > Terrestrial > Soil > Wetlands > Peat | place... | reverse complement strand
TCATCGCCCTGGCGCTTCTGTCCCCTTTGCGGGGTCGAAATTCCATCCCAGATTCCATCCCAAGTCCAGGAACAGAATTCTCCAGCCGAGTCCGAGAAAGCGCCCATGCGTAGTGCGTTCAGCGGCCTGTTCCTTGGAGTGATCGTCGCGCCCATGTGCATCATTGTCGGAACCATGCTTTGCCTCACCGGCCTTGGTGCAATTCTCGGAGTTACAGTGATTATCGGCGGTGTGCTTGCTCCGATTCTCGGCCCGATGATTGTCATCGGTGAGCCCAAAGGCATGTGCCCCTGGTGTGGAACCAAGGTGAGCAATGGATTCCATGCGTCTTCCATTGACTGTCATCAATGCGGCAAGAAGATTGACGCTCAGAATCGCCACTTCATCAAGGCCGCCTGAGACGCAGTACACCAGAGCTGCTCCCGTTGCGCAGCCACAAGCAACCTCTGCCCGCTGACCTCAACTGGGTCAATTCCGCTTTTCTCGTTTGCGAAAAGAACAACTCCGTAGGTAGTAGCCAGAAGCCAAACGCTAGCAGCTAAAGGCTGGCCCTTCCCCAAACTGCTCCCTCACCAGCCGCAACGCCTCATCCGCCGTTGCAATCGTTCCCTCTAGCTGCGCATCCTCGACCGTCCGCAACATCTCTTTGAACTTCGCGCCCGGCATGTACCCCGCTGCAATCAACTCCCGCCCAGTAATCAGCGGCTTCGGCCGCACCGTCTCCTCCGGCATTGCCAGCAGCCGCTCTCGCACAAACTCCCAGTTCTCCAGATTCCCGCTTCCCGCCAAGCAATCCATCCGGTGCAGTGCCAGATGCTCTTCAAACCCATCCAGCCGGAAGAACCGCTTCATCGTCGAAGTCTTCATCCGCCCCGCATCCATAAATCGCATGTGATTTTCGACCAACGCCACAATCCGTCGCGTCTCTTCATTCGAAAACCGGAACCGCCGGCAAATCTCCGCTGCCATCGGCACGCCAACCTCCACGTGCCCGTCGAATCGAATACGATCCGGTGCTCGCCGAAATGTCGGCGGCTTGCCCACATCGTGCAGAAGTGCCCCCCACGCCAGCGTCATGCTGCACCCTGGTTCCAACTGCTCCAGCAGCATCAGCGTATGAATCCAGACATCCCCCTCCGGGTGAAACCGCGGCGGCTGTTCCACTCCCTTCATCCGCGCAACTTCAGGCAACACCTCCACCAGTAACCCGGTCTCATCGAGCAACTCAAATGCCTTGCGCGCCCGTCCCTCCGTCAGCATCTTTGTAAGTTCATCCCGCACCCGCTCCTTGCTAACCAGCTCGATCTTCTTCGCCAGTGAGCGAATAGCGGCCTTAGTCCCCGCCTCAACATCAAACCCGAACCGCGCAGCAAACCGCACCCCGCGCAGCATCCGCAGGTGATCCTCCTCAAACCGCAGTTCCGCCCGCCCAATCGCCCTCACAACCCCAGCATCCAGATCCGTCAACCCGTCCACAAAATCAATCACCGCCGAGCGCATCTCTTTTCGCGTTGTAATTGAATTGTCATCCTGAGCGGAGCGAAGCGAAGCCGAAGGACCTGCTTTTCGGAGTAGGATCGGATCCAGCAGCAACCCATTGATCGTGAAATCCCTCCGCCACACATCCTCCTCGACACTCCCCGTATACCGCACCGCATCCGGATGCCGCCCATCCGAGTAAGCCCCGTCCGACCGGAACGTCGCCACCTCCGTCGTCACATACCCGGCCTCATCTCCATCCGCTACCAGCACAACCCCAAAGTGCGCCCCCACCGCAAACGTCCGCTTGAACAGCCCCAGCACCACATCCGGAGTCGAGCTCGTAGCCACGTCATAATCCGTCGGCTCCCGCCCCACCAACATGTCCCGCACACATCCGCCTGCGAAATAAGCCTCATACCCCGCCGCGCGCAGCCTCTCCACAATCCCCGATGCCGCTTCGAATTGGCGAGTAACCGGCAACATAGCTGTTTCCATTCTCACCGCCACAATCGCCGCATCGCAACTTCGTCCGCGAACTTGCCAACTTGTTCTGTGCCGCGCCAGCGGAACGCCAACTCGCCAATCCCTCTCCCACCCACCCGCTAAACTGAATAGATGGGCAACGGCCTGATCCTCGCCATCGAATCCTCCTGCGACGAGACCGCCGCCGCCGTCGTCGAGCGCGGCTCCCGCACCCTCTCTTCGGTCGTCGCCTCCCAGATTGCCACCCACGCACGCTACGGCGGAGTCGTCCCCGAACTCGCCAGCCGCGAGCATCTTCGCGCCGTCGTCCCTGTCGTTCGCGCCGCACTCGCTCAGGCCAATGTCACCCTCAACGACCTCGACGCCATCGCCGTCACCTCCGGCCCAGGCCTCGCCGGAGCCCTGCTCGTTGGCATCACCTACGCCAAAGCGCTAGCCTTCGCACAGAACATTCCCCTCATTGCTGTCAACCATCTTGAAGGCCACATCCACGCCGTCTTGTTGAATGAACGCGAGACCTCAGAAAGACGATCGTCCCTGGATGACGCGTCGGGTGTCCCAGATCTCGCTTCTGAGACTTGGGAAAGCACAAATCCTCAAGATGAACCTGCCTTGGCCTTGGTCGTCTCCGGCGGCCACACGCACCTCTATCTCGCCCGTCCCGCCCACGACGCATGGACCTACGCCCTCATCGGCCGCACCGTAGACGATGCCGCCGGAGAAGCCTACGACAAGGTCGCCAAACTCCTCGGCCTCGGCTACCCCGGAGGCCCCTGGATCGACTCGCTCGCCCAATACGGCAATCCCCAGGCCGTCCCCTTCGCCTTCGCTCAAATCAAGACCAAACTCCACCTCGCAGGCAAGCCCCCACGCACGAAGGCCGCAAAAACCGCCCCCATCGCGAACCTCGATCCGCACTTCCTCTTCTCTTTTTCGGGAATCAAAACCGCTGTTCTTCGCTACGTCGAGCTTCACAACCTCCGCCCCGAGGCCGAGGCCCGCCGCGAATCGCTCTACACCGGACCCGATGCTCCCGCCAAACCCACAGTCGAAGCGGCGCTCGCGACCTGCGATCCGCAGACCCTCGATCTCATCGCCAGCTTCCAGCACGCCGTCGTTGGCGACCTGATGAAGAAGACGTTCGCTGCCCAGGAATCTCTGGGCGCCACCCGCATCCTCGTCACAGGCGGTGTCGCCGCCAATCGCGAATTACGTAGCCGTTTCACTGCGGAGGGTGTGCGTCGCAACATCCGCGTGGCCTTTCCCACCTTGGCTCTTTCAACTGACAACGCCGCCATGATTGCCGCCGCCGCATGGCCCCGCTTCAAAGCTCGCGATTTCGCTACTTCAAGCCTCTCCGCTGACCCGTCACTTGCTCTCGGTCGATAGTGTCCGAACCTCAAACCGTCTCCATTTGATGGATGCTATTTGCGACTTCTGAGGCGAGAGTTGCGAGATCGGGATAGAAGAGCCTCCGTTCCCTTGCGGCGATTCTTTCAAGCAATTCCTCATACGGGGTCGTCTCGCAACCTGGAAACGCCGGAAAGCCTGCCGAGTCGGCCATCCTGCAACTGATCTTCATCAACTCCGTCATCCCCCAGGCGCCATCCACACATTTGTCGCAGTGATGTTCCGAGGCAACCGCAATAAAGTCGAAAGGCAGCTTCCAATCTGAAATCAACTGCTGACCCGTCTCACAGTGGTCCCAGCCAAACAGCTCCCGCTCGCTCTCAAGGATGCTGTCCGGAGTTCCGCGATGTCTTCCCAATAGACTGGCGTATTCCTTGGGCTGAATTACCGCCAACGCGATGCGCCCGATATCGTGCAAAATGCCGGATGTGTATGCCGTGTCTTTGTCCAGGAAGCCTCCGGAAGCAATCCCTTCGGCAATGATCGCGCACGCCAGGTTGTGACGCCACAGTCCCCGCATCGAAGGATGGTTCATCGATTTGCCTAGGTAGGCTCTTGCTCCAACCGTGATGCACATCCCCTGAAGCGTGTTCGCGCCAAGCACTGCGATCGCCTGCAAGATACTGCTCGCTGGATAGCGCGGCGAATACAGAGCTGAGTTCGCGACTGTCAAAACCTCGCTGGCAAACGCCGGATCTGAAGAAATCAGTTCGCTCAGCTCGTGTAACTGCACGTTCTCATTGTTCGCCAGTTGTAGCACCCGTATGGCGACCTGGGGAAACGGCGGCAGGCGCAGATGTGCCCAGGGCAGAACGGCCAACTTTTCTTTATCCCTTTCCATCTGCAGCCTCAGCTCTCCCTTACTCGGGCAATCCGGCAAAGAACGCGGCTATCCTCCGCTCCAATGCAAGCTTCCACAGCATGCGTGCTGGCGATTTTGCGGATATCCCCGTGAGTACTATGTCGGCAAGGCCGCCACTTTTCTGTAGATGGATTGGGATTCAAAGAGCCATTCACCGATTCGATTGCGGGGAGCCCTTAAGAAATGACCAAAACGGAAAAACCGTTTCGGTTAGGAAATTCGCCGGAGGTGCAGGTGGATTCGCATGATTGCGGGGGACGTGTCGCAAGTAACTCTAACTTCGGCAACTATATACTTGCCGCACATAGCCGGAGGATGACTAAGCTCTTCCGCGTCCCGAAATCTCCGGCCGCGGAAGAGAAACCAAAACCGAAGCCCAAACCTAAGAAAGCCCGCAAGGGCTAGCGTTTGCGCTTGCCTCGCCCTTGCCGTTCATCACTGTGCCGTGGCACTGCCAGCGCCGGTCAGTTCGCTATAGGTGAGTCGCTTACCAAACACGTTGCGTATTGCCAGTTCGAACCGCGCCTGATCGTCTTTGTTCTTGCGGTTGTTATACCGGAAGGTTTGCTCCTCGAGGTACAGAAAAGGATGGAACGGTTCGACACTTACATACGTCCCGCTTATACCTCTCTTCAAGAGGGACCAGAAGTTTTCGAGACCGTTTGTGTGGACTCGCCCGTTAACATATTCAACCGCATGGTCTACAACCTGATGGGCGTAGTCCTGAGCCAATCCGCCGTAGGACGGAAGTGCATCGGTGTAGAGTGCCGCGCCCGCTTCAACATGCTTTTTAACTTCCGCTTGCCGGGTGCTCCAGGTCTCGCATTTGAGACCTGGGACTCTCAAACCCTCTGCCCCATCCGCGCCACTCGCGGAACCACGATCAAAGTGATCGCAAAGAGAAAAATCGACCCTGCAATAAACGCCAGGTGCCCGTGGCGCAGATCCTCAAGCACCAGCTTGAACGCAAGCAGCCCCAGCGCAGCGTAACTAATCCGCGTCAACTCCAACCGCCGCCAGTGCGATCCGCTGAAGCCCAGTGCAATTGCCGCCATGCAGATGGTCAATGTGCGGATGAATGCCAGGTGATGCGCCTCTGGGGTGACCTTGAGCGCAGTCAGTCCGATAAGTCCAAGCACCACCATCGCCGCCACAGCCCCAATTGCCAGCACGGCAAATAAGATTGGCAGAGCCTGCCTCTTCCAAGACTCTTCCTCGCTCGGCTTTTCAAACACGTAGCAGACAATCGCACATACGGAAACAAAACAAACTCCCCAACCCGGCGCACCGGACAGCGACCCTGCCATTGTGTTGAAGATTTCATTCAGCAGCCCGGAAATCCATGCCGCCGCCAGCAAAAACACCAGGCCGTGAAACTCCAGAATCGACCGCCGCAGCCGGGTGCCCGCGAACGTTGCCCCAATCGCAGCCGCACCAATGCACACCGCTTGCCACAGGGACGGCATGCACGTCAGGCAGCCGGCTATCAAAAGGGCAGCGCTCCAACTCGCAAACACCAGCGTATTGCGCCGTTGTTCCGCGCTCTCGAAAAGCACAAACGCCACCGCGTAGCCAGCGCCCGACAGCACAACGCAAAAAATCCCCAACGCCGTTGCACTCGCCGGAGGCCCAAAATATACCAGGCTGCAGGCTGCCAGCAGGAAAGCAATCATTGTCTCAATCGTCTCAAAGACCGTGATCGTTTTTCCCCGCAGCACAGTTCTGAAAGTCAGGCTCGCGCCAAGAATCAGGAACAGTCCCAACCCCGGCGCAAGCAATGCGGCCGTTCCCAATGCCGGATAATCGGCGCGCGCGCTTTGAGGGCTTGAATACACATAGATAAGCGCCCAGATCGCAACATCGGCAGCCAGCGCCACCAGAACCCGCACACCCGATTCCCGGTTTTGCGCCGCTCCATATTCGACGATCAGGACCATCAGCAGGAGCGCAGCAATGAACGGCTCCATCTCATGCGTCGCAATCGCAAGACTCAAAGAGATTGCGATAGCTGTTGCATTGGCCACCCAAAGCACGGGCGCAAAATCCCTCTTCCAGGCCAGCGCTGAGGCTGCAACAACAAAGCCACACACCACCCCGGCCGTCACTGGCGCTGAAAGAACCTTGAAGCGCAACGTAAGTTCCCACAGCATGGGGGCCAGAATCAGTGCCGACGTACAGGCATAGGTTGTGCCCGCCAGCCAATCGCCTGCCTTCGCACGCGAAGCCCATATCAGCCACGCAAGTGCGTAAGCAATGGCCACCGCTGCCAGTGCCGTCCTCGGAAGCGCGTTCGACTCCGCCACCGCCCGCAACAGATACGCTCCGGCAATGCCGAGCATCGCTTTGCCCAGCACTTGGAACATCCCGCTCGTCAGCGGCGCTGAGAGTTTTTCGTCAGTCACACCCGCAGGCGCCGGGCTTGCCGCCTGCGCAGCAAGCCCGCTCGCCGCCACATGTGCATTCTCAAGAAAAAAGACCCGCCGCTCCAGCGATTCCAGGCGCTCCGCAAGCCGATTTAGTCCATCGGGAAGATCGCCCATAACTTCCACCCGATCTCGTATCGCACTCAGTCCGCGGCAACGGCCTGATGTGCGCTCTTCTCATTCCATGGAGGCAGCAGCTTTACCAGCGCCCAAAGGAAGAACAATGGGAGCATGGTCAAGGCAATCGAAACCAACAACCCCTCGCGTGTCACCAGGGCCATCTTGTAGGTTGTGTATCCCAGGAAGCTCTTCGAGAACAACTGTCCCCCGATCACCACGTTCCAGCGCATAGCGAAAACGCTTATCAAAATCAAGCTGCCACAGAGAACATAGATGCGCTTGCGCACAACCTCTGTAAATTTCACCACCTGCGTCAGGAACAACAGAACCAGCGGAACGAGGGTGCCAATAATTATTTGGAGCACAATCTGCGAAAAGAAAAGCTTCGTGTGAGCCATGAAGTTCAGACTGCGAAACGATTCGTCGGCCTCGTAAATGCGGTGAATCAGATCGAGCATTTCAAGGCTGAAGTCAATGATGAAGATATAGAACATGTACATTGCGATCGTGTCCACGCAATGCATGTCGATTTTTTGCTTCCGCAGCTTTGTCAGCGCCATGTACAGCAGCATCACCCCGGCAATTCCAGAAACCATCGCCGAAAAGATGAAAACCACCGGCATCAGCGGCGACGACCACCAGGGATTGGCCTTGATCGACCCGAAGATGAACCCGACATATCCGTGCAACAAAAAAGCAGAAGGAATGCCGATCAACGTGACAATCCAACCAACCTTCTCATCGATGACGAGTGAGCGCTCGCTGATGTTACTCGAGCCAAGCGTCATTACCTTGTAGATCAAGCGCAACAGGCCTTTGCTGGACTGCGACAAAAGCACGATATCGCGGCGGTATTCCAGCCATATCTCGAAAGTCAGCACAGCCATCAGGTACCACATGTACACATAGCCGAACATTGCCATGGCCGATGTGTCGTGCGGGGTAAAGTACATCTCCGGCGATCGGAATGGATGGCCCAGGTGCAATACCAGCGGCAGTGGCGCAACCAGAAGGAAGGCCAGGGCCGTCAGCAGCGCTAGCCGGTAAGTAGGCTTCACCGCCTCAACCCGGAACACACGCTCTAGTGACGCCAGAATGAATGCGCCAGCCACCAGTCCCGTAATGTAGGGATACAAAACGATCAGTACGCTCCAATAAAGCGTAATTTCGTTTGGATACATGTAACCTTCAACACCGCTCATATCTCGTCACCAATCCTCAGCCTGTTTCCAGTTCGTAGCCCTAGTCCCTGAGGCCCTACTCCCTTAGTTCCTGTCTTCCTTTAACGCACTGATCCGTCCAAACCGTTGTAGAAGACTTTTGCGCCTGTGGCCATCTGCGGCTTCAATACCTGCACGTTATGCGTCTTCAGAAACTCGTGTATCGGATCTTTCGGGTTCTTCAAGTCCACGAGCTGGCGCGCCCCCGTCGGACACGATTCACAGCACGCGGTGGTCAGCCCCTTGGTAATTCGGTGATAACAAAGCGTGCACTTGTCTGCGACCTCTTTCTGCGGATGAATGTACCTGCAGCCATACGGGCAGGCCTGCACGCAATAAGCGCATCCGAGGCAGTACTTCTGATCCACCAGCACCACGCCGTCAGGGGCGATGAAGGTTGCGCCCACAGGGCACACCTGCGTGCAAGGCGAATCCGCGCAATGATTGCACATCTTCGGAACAAAGAAGTACTTCTCACCATCTTCCTCGGCAACGGGAAACCCTTCCTTGCCTCCGTCGGGCGAAATCACATGGGGGTTGGTCATGTCCTCGTCCGACACGTTGTAACGCTCAACCCACGTGCGGAAATGCCCGTCCGGTACATCGTTCTCTGTCGCGCAGGCCCGCACGCAGTTGCCGCAGCCGATGCACTTCGGAATATCGATCAACATTCCCCACCAGTGATCGGACATCCTGTAATTCGGCGAGTCCTCCGGAGTGCCTGCAAGCACTGACTTCCACGCAACCGCCGCTGCCGGCAATAAGATCAAAATTTGACGCCGGGAAAGATTCACTTCGCACCTCCTGCATCCATTGCCGGACTGTGTGGATTGTGGCAGGTCTGGCATGGAAGCCCATTCGAATGTTCTGCCGGCACAACCTGCGGAAACCCCTTCGGCTTGGCCGCGCTCGCCGTATGGCAGCGCGCGCACAAAACGGCCGTATCAGGCAGAACTGGCTTGATCGTCGGATCGTCCGCATGATTCGCCAATGCCCCGTGGCAGGCTTCGCAATTCACATGCGCATGCTTGCCCTTCGACTTCACATCCAGGATGTCTGTATGGCAGTTCTCGCAAGTCTGGTGACCGGCAAACTTCACCGGCAGGTTCCCAATTTCACCGATAGATGCCCCGCGATAATGCCCATACTCCCCAAAAGTCTTCGGCACAACGTAGTGCCGCACCACCAGAAACACCAAAAATGCGAGCACAAACAGCCCCGCAAAATGGAAGAGATGTCTAGCTTCCTTGAAAGCGCTCATTAAAGCCTGTCTCCGTCATTACCCAGCTACGAGATTCTGGAACCTTGCTTTATGTGATCTGGAACACTCACCGCATGCCACAATGTACCGGACCCTTTAGCCATGCGTATGTGAGATAAATCACGTGTCGATGTGACGGCCGTCTCACACTCCCTCCCAAGTCACTGAAAAAATGCAGTCGTCTCGCCAAAGGCTCCTTCATCTGCCGAACCACCCTCCGCTTGAAAGCGATACGATGAATCCAGGAAGAGTTGAATGCCGAGAATCCTCGACGGCGCGACCATTGCCGCCGCCATCAAACACGACGTCGCCGCGGAAGTCCGCGCCCTTGCCGCCCAGGGCGTCCGGCCTGGCCTCGCAGCGGTACTCGTAGGCAGCGTTCCCGCCTCTGAGATTTACGTCCGCAACAAGGCCCAAGCCTGCGCCGAACTTGGCATCTTCAGCGACCTCATCACGCCCCCCGACACCGTCACCACAGAGGAGATGCTCGACCTCATCGCCGCCCTCAACGGCCGCGACGATATCGACGGCATCCTGGTCCAGTTGCCCGTGCCCCATCAGGTCGATGCCAAAGTCCTCCTCGACGCAATCGCGCCCGCCAAGGATGTTGACGGCCTTCACCCCATTAACGCCGGCCGGCTTCAGGCTGGCCGGCCCGCTCTCGCACCCTGCACGCCCGCAGGAGTCATCGAAATCCTCAAGCGAAGCAATATCCCCATCGCCGGTCAGCACGCCGTCGTCGTTGGTCGCAGCGACATTGTCGGCAAGCCCGCCGCCATGCTCCTCCTCAACAACAATGCAACTGTGACCATATGCCACTCCAAAACCAGCGATCTCGCCGCCATTACCCGCCAGGCCGACATCCTCGTCGCCGCCATCGGCCGCCCCGGCTTCATCACCCCGGAAATGGTCAAGCCCGGCTCGACCCTCATCG
>Ga0181520_10013659_pt1 | contig 10197 bp, 9 predicted proteins | sample PEATcosm2014_Bin_29_FD_132451 | JGI IMG/M metagenome (GOLD analysis project Ga0181520, IMG submission 132451) | Peatland microbial communities from MTU Mesocosm Facility, Houghton, MI, USA - PEATcosm2014_Bin02_30_metaG | ecosystem: Environmental > Terrestrial > Soil > Wetlands > Peat | place... | reverse complement strand
TAAAGTGCTGTCTTGTGAAGTTTTTAGTACCTGTTGAAAATTATCAGCCGCATCCTGGTACTTACCCTGGGCAAAATAAACACTGCCAAGATTATTATAAACAGCTTCGAAATCAGGTTTGGCTGCTATAGTGCTTTTATAATTAGCAATTGCATCGTCCGGTTTATTCAGTTTTTCGTTAACTACCCCTAACTGGTAATAAATCCTGTAATCTTTAGAAGCAGCCAATGCCTGCTGAAAATCTGTAAGCGCGCCTGTAAAATCGTTTTTTTGTATTTTATCTAAACCGTCGTTAAATGGTTTTACGGCTGCTGAATCCATAGTTTGTGCAATTAATGCCGAAGTAATGAAAGATGCACACAGTAGGCAATAAAATAAACGGGCCATTTTTTTCATAGATATTTCCTTTTATGATGATAAAATTACACAGCAGAGGGCGTTTAATTTTTAACAAAACTGCTCTCTCTATGAATTGAGGTTAATTAAACTACAATTTAATTTTGGACTTGCACAAGATAATTTTGTTTTTAAAAAAAATCAATGATCTAATTAGCCCTTCTTTGCCTTTCACGGGCATTCTCTTCAATTCCGTGATACCGAACTCTTAAATTTTGTGACAAAAAAGGTCGAACACAATTCTTTTGGTAAATCATCTCCTTTATATAGCACTTTTTCTAAATATAGACCTGATGGCGGAGCCGTATATTTTGCCGGAATATCAGACTTCCGGCTAAGTAATTCTTTCAAATCACTTGCACTCATATTGCCTCGCCCGATCTCCGCAAGTATACCGGTCATTCTTCTTACCATTTTCCATAGAAAGTGTGAGCCTGTAATACGAATCAGTATAAGTTCGCCTTCCTCTTTTATCTGTATGTTTTCAATAAGTACTTTTGTTGACTTTTCAAGTTTATCTTCTTCTGCAAATGAAGAAAAATCATGCATGCCGGTAAATTCTTTTGAAGCATCCTGCATTTTTTTAAAATTAAGTTTGTCCTTAATCCACCAGACATAATTTTTACCGAATGCGGTGCGCCTCCGGCAAATTTGATAAATATAACTCCTTGAAACAGCATCGTGGCGGGCATGAAAATTTAAACCGGCTTTTTCTATTTCTAAAATATTAATGTCATGCGGCAGTTTGTCGTTAAATTTATATTTCATTATTTCAGGGGCCAACATAGTTTTAACTTCAAGATGAGCCACCTGGCAAAGAGCATGCACACCGCTGTCGGTTCTTCCGGAACCCTGCAAATCTAAGTTGGAACTGCCAAAGATTTCTTCAGCTGCTTTGATCAATGTCCCCTGGATAGTTTTAGAATTCTGCTGCTTTTGCCATCCGCTGTAACGCGTTCCTTCGTATTCTATATATAGTTTGAATCGGGACATAACTTAAATGCTTTTCTTTCTTCAATAATTACCTGTTGAAAACTAAGAGGCGCTTTATCATTAATACTGCGATTAATTTCGGTGTTAATGGTAATTAAAAAATTGATTTTAACTGTTTTACATGTCCGCCTCCGGAGGAACAGTTTACCACCCGGTTAACAAGGATCTAAACCATATACTTTTAATATGTTTATTCATGCAAAACGTATTTCCGCCCAAACTATTTATATTTAGTATTTTTGCTTTCTAAAAAAATCCGGATTTATCCGGAATAAAATGAACTGTGCGGTTAAATTCCTATCTCAATTTCCTCTTCGGCATAATCGTCCGGTGTTTCACAAACACGAACTTTAATCTTATGAATATTAGAAGGAAGTTTTAATTTGGTGATCTCCTGTAAAAAATATCGGGTTATATTTTCAACAGTCGACTGAAAATCTACAATAACTCTTTTCGAATTCATCTTCTCCAAAAATTCAATAACATTTTTATCATCTTTGTATACCAGAAAGGCATGATCCATTTTCTCAACGATCGGTCCAATAGCATCGCGAAGATGATAATAATCCATTACCATTCCGCTCTCCAAAACCTCGCCTTCTATTTCCACCAGCATCTTGTATGAATGTCCATGTATATTCTTACATTTTCCGAAGTGTTCCGGAAGTCTGTGCCCCATTTCCCAGTTAAATTCTTTTGCAATTTTCATTAAACGCCTTTAGCTGTCGGTTCCCAAATAAACTTATGCATTTGAAGCTGAAATCTTACATCAAGTTTGTCTTCAAGTATCCAGCCTGCAAGTGTAACCGGCTCAAGTTTGCCGAATACTACGGAACATAATACTTGACAGATTTTTGTCAGGTTGTATTGCATTAGTATGTCTTTAGTCCAGTTATAATCTTCCCGGGTTTCTATTACAAATTTTACTTCATCTTCCGGTTTTAAATATTTTATATTGTTATAAAGATTTTTCTTAAGCATGCCGCTTGATGGGCATTTTAAATCCATAATTATCTTTACGCGTTTATCAATGTCCTGAATAGGTAAACTACCGCCGGTCTCAAGCATTACCTCAAATCCTTCATCACTGAGTGATTTCATAAGCTCAAGGCTTTCTTTTTGAACTAACGGCTCGCCTCCGGTAATTTCAATAAGCTTGCATTCAAATTTCCTTACCTCGGCAAGAATTTCTTCAATATTCATCTCTCTGCCGTCGTAAAAAGCATATGCAGTGTCACAATAAGTACATCTAAGGTTGCAATACGTTAGCCTGATAAATATACAGGGAAGACCGGCTTTTGTACTTTCTCCTTGTATGGAATGATAGATTTCGTTGACTTTTAACATAATATGTTAGCAAATTGAGCGTTTTTTAGACTAATAAGGTTATAAAATTACAAAAGTTAAATTTGACATCAAACAGATGTTTCTATATATTTGTGCTTAATTTTTTATCATTATTAAGGTTTTTAGGATATGGCAAGCCACAAGTCAGCAAAGAAAAGAATTCGTACTAGCGCCAGGAAAAGAATAGTTAATAAAATAGCCGGATCTAAGATTAAAACCGTTGTTAAAAAAGCCCTATTAACATCCGAAAAAGAAGAAGCAGAAAAACTGTATAAACAAGCGGTTGCTATTTTAGACAGAAGCACTACTAAAGGAAAAATTCATTTGAATACCGCTTCAAGAAAAAAATCGGCATTGACGAAACACTTAAATAGCCTCACGGCGGCTAAATAGTTTTTTGTACTAACTTACCTTATTTCACTTAAGGCTCTTCAATTTTTGAAGAGCCTTTTTATTTTAAATATCACCTTAATTTTATTGGTTGCCTTTAAAGATCTTCAATAGCATCTATGCCTTCCGGTAATGGCAGGTAGAATCTGATCGGTTGTATAGAACCGTCGCGTTTTATTAATTTTTCAACACGTTTTTTGATTATTACACTGTGCTCAATTCTTACATCATCCTCAACCACAGAGCCAAAAATATAACTTGTCCCCCTGATTATTACATTATTACCTATTATTAAAGGAAAATCATCATTCCCGGTCATCGTTACACTGGATTCAATGATTGTATTGTCGCCTATTACTACGTTGCCTCTTATTATATTTCCTGAAAGAATTTCAACGCTTTCACCAATCTGTATAGATTGGCCCGGGAAACATGATAAATGAACATTTGATCTGACATTAACATTTTTACCGAATTTAATATTCCCGTTTACATATACGTTTTTAGAAAGGAATGTACTGTAATTCAATTTTACACCTCTGCCGATATGAACGCCTTTGCCTATATGTATATCAAGCGGAATATTCTGCTTGTCCAATTCAATAACATTTTTAACAACGGTTTCATCTATAAAAAAATCATCCGAGTCTTCAATATCAATTATATCTTTAACTTGTTCGTAAACTATTTTCCTTGCAAAATCTTCCATTTCCTTTAAAACTGATTTATTATTAAATCCCATAACCACGTATTGTTCATGAGGACTGACCGCACCTATTATATATCCTTTTTTATTAAACAATGAGATCAAATCGGTGATATATATTTCTTTCTGTACATTCTTGTTTTCGATAGAATGAATAAGTTCAACTAATTTTTTATAGTCAAATGCATAAACACCGGAGTTAAACTCATTATTCTCTACAAGTTCTTTCTTACTGAAGGAGTATACACGGTTATTGTATTTTGCTCTGTATAGTTTATCTTCAGGTAACGATAAAATATCTTTATATTCCATAATTTCAATTACCCGGTTGAAATCTTTTCCCGAAGGATTACCGTTTTCATCATCCTGCTTTACGCGTATTATCCTACCATATAGATTTTCGGAAGGTTTCCCTTGGAATATACCGGTTAAAACCATCATATCGCTTTTAGTATTAATGAATTCTTTTCGAAAGTTCTGTAAAGTAATTGAATCTATTAATCCCATATCGCCGGGTAAAACATAAACGATACCTTCAAAGTTTTTTTCATCAATGTTTTGAAGGGCCACTTGAACGGCGTGCCCCGTTCCGTTTTGAGATGATTGATATGCGAATGAAGTTGCTTCTCTTTTACCCAAAACCCCCATTACATCTTCAGCTTTAATTCCCACAACTAAAATTATGTTTATGTCTTTTATACCTGCCCGGCATGCATCAAAAACCCTTTCGACTGTAGGTATACCCCAAATTTTATGAAGCATCTTCGATTTTTGCGATTTAATCCTTTTGCCATGTCCTGCGGCAAGTATTATTGCTATCTCATTTGATTTATAATTTAATGGTGAGGAAAGATTTTTTATAAGTTCTGGTATTCCATTTTGTCCGTTAACTTCCATTGATATCTCTCCGTTTATTTTTTTAATATAATCTCTAATAATAATTATCTTAAGTTATACAAATAATATTTAAAGTAGCCCCGGCATTTACAGACTGTGTGAAAATTAGTTTCAAAATTATAAATTTTCATTTTATTGAATACTAAAGTCTTTAAATGCAAATAAATAAATATTTATTCGTCAATTTTGAATTTTCACCCGGCCTCTTTATGCCGGGGACCTGAAATTACTAATCAGTACTGGCTTTAGCCAAAATGATTTCAAAGTTGTAGCTAATGCCGCCAAAATTCGGGCCTCATTATTCCCCGGGGCTGCTTAAAAATATTTTAATATATCTGAGTAACTTTAGTAATTACAATATTTCTGATGTTAAATTCTATATCCTTTTCAAATTAGTATAATACGTAACAGCAGATAAAAGCGAAATTAATAAAGCAAAAACTATCGAAAGTACCGGCGAACTTATAAATCCTGCTGTTAAAGATGAAAGTACTAATGCTAAAGTACCCAGTAATATGCCTAAAAGAATATTACAGTTGCTCTTTATTAGCCCGGGTTTCCTTAAATATACAATCGGGAAATAAATAGTTATTAAGATCAATATTGTAAATGTAATCAGGCCAAGCGCACCGCTTTCAAAATACATCTGGATAAAATCGTTATGCCAGCTTCCGATTTTCTTATCACCCAGTTCATTAACGTAAGGAAAAATATCATGGAAAGTTCTCGGCCCGAAGCCTAGAAACGGATGCTGCAGCTTTAATGTCTCAAAACCTTTCCAGATTATATTTCTGTCCGAAAGCCCCGTAGGATTCTCAACTCTCTGAGATAAACTTGAACTATTATTCTGAAAAGACAAAAATGAAATCAGCGTAGTTAAAAATATTATAATAATTGCTTGCTTAATTTTTATCTTATGAAAAATTAAACCTGCAATAAAAAGTAAAGCTGCAATAATTATATTAGTTCTACCCAGCGATGTTATTATTGCGGAAAAGATAATCGACAGCCCCGCCGCCCATAAAACCCAATTAATTTGCTTTCTATCGCTGAACTGAAGAGCTATGTAAACTCCGGCTGCTGTTATAAGATATGAGGAAAATGTTGCATAACCGGATGAAAATGATTGGGCCCGGTCGACAAGTTTTAAATTAAATAAAATCAAACCTATAATAGCAACAGCAATAGATGAAATAGTAAATGTAAATGCTATTTTCCTAATATTTTCCTTGTCCATGGCTTTTAAATAAAAACCCATTGCTAAAAATCCCAGGTAAAAAAGAGCTTCTTTATATAATGATTGAACACTGGATGCCGGGTACAATGAAAAAATAATTGATAATATTCTTGTAAAGCCGAAAATAGCTATTAATAACGTGAAAATATCGAATGCCTTTTTCTTATTCTCGGTTTTTTCAAGAAGCCATAACAATACAAGCAGTCCTAGAAATAACTGAAGAAAAAATAGGGAAATCATTAAACTGCAAATTGATGCAGCTAACAGGTAAAATGGTATTCGAATATCAAACCGTGTGGATATCATAAAAATAAAATGTTATTTAATCTCTGAATTGCATTTCATAAAATTTATTATACATACCGTGTTCATCACGTATAAGTTCCTCGTGGGTACCCGTCTGTATAATTTTGCCTCTTTCCAGTACTATAATTCTTGTTGCATTTCTGATTGTGCTTAACCTGTGTGCAATAACTATTGATGTACGGTTAACCATCATCCTTTCAATTGCTTCCTGAACAAGTAGTTCCGATTCATTATCCAGGGCGGATGTGGCTTCATCAAAAATCATTAATTGCGGGTTTTTCAGGATAGCTCTTGCAATCGAAATTCTCTGCCTCTGCCCCCCGGAAATTTTTAACCCTCTTTCACCTATTACCGTTTCATAGCCGTCGGGCAGTTCCATAATAAAATTATGTGCGTTCGCAGTTTTAGCTGCCTCAATAATTTTTTCCAGGGGAAAATCATCAAGTCCGTATGCAATGTTATTTCTTATTGATTCATTAAAAAGAATAGTTTCCTGGGTTACTATTCCCATTAATGCTCTTAGACTTTGTACTTTTACATTTTTAATGTCTGTTCCGTCTATGAGGATCATCCCGTCGGAAGGATCATAAAATCTGGGGATTAGGTCTACAAGTGTGGATTTTCCGCCCCCGCTCGGGCCTACAAGTGCTACTATTTCACCCTTTTTTACTTCAAAATTAATGTTATTTAATACCAACTCATCTGAATCATCATAATGAAAAGATAAATGATCGAAAGAAATAGAATTAGTAAATGTTTTTAATTCTACAGCGCTGTCAGTGTCTTTAATTGCCGGTTTTGTGTCAAGTATTTCAAAAATTCTGTCGCCCGCGGCGCTGGATTCCTGAATACGGTTATTAACTGTACTCAGTTCTTTAATCGGCGGCATTGTTTGAAAAATCGCCAGGAGAAATCCCATAAATTCCGCAGCTTTAAGAGTATGGGACTGAAGTACTAACACACCGCCATAATAAATAATAACAGCGCCTACAATAACACTCAAAAATTCGGTTATCGGTGATGAGGAATTTCTAATTCTTACTATTTTCAGCATCATTCTGAAATAACGGTAGGTTTCTTTTTTAAATTTATTATTTTCATATCCTTCCATTCCGAAGGCTTTTACTATTTTAACGCCCGATATTGTCTCCTGCAGTATGCTGGTTATATCGGCCATCTTAGCCTGTATCGCCGTGCTGTATTTTCTTAATTTAAATCCTATACCTGCTATAATCAGCATGGAGAATGGCAGAACCACAAATGAAAGCAGCGTAAGCTTCCAGCTAATGCTTAAGGCAATTCCTATAAACACAACTATTGTCAAAGGCTCTCTGATCAGGTTTAAAAAACCTGCTGATATACTGCTTTGTACAACATTTACATCATTTGTAATACGTGAAATCAGGTTTCCAACCCGCTCCCTTTTAAAGTAACTCATGGGAAGCTGATGTAGGTGTTCGTAAGCAGCATTACGCATGTCCTTCATGGAGCCCTCTTCAACATAGGAAAGGAAGTATGCCTGCAGGTATCCGAAAATATTTTTTAAGAAAAAAGCAATTACTACAAGTAAACAGATCTTTAATAATGAATCAATCTTGTCTCCCTGCAGTACAAAATTGTTAAAAGTGTCGGAAATATTGTGACCGAGTTTATTAACCCATCCAGGCAGCATGCTTGTAGTGTTCCCTATGGGTGTTGACGAACTTATTTGTACGCTTGATTGCCCCTGGCTGCCTTGAAATAATGTATCAAGAAGCGGTATGGTCAGGTAAATGGAAAGCCCGTTAAATACGGCGAACAGTATAGTACATACTATAGATATTGAAAGATGTTTCCAATAAGGTTTAACAAATTGTAATATGCGTAAATAAGTTTTCATTTAAATCCGGTTTATAAAATTTAATGCTTTTTTCATGCCTTGTTCTGTATTTCCCATATCTTTATATAAGTAAGGAAATTAGTGAGAGAATCTATAAATGCAATACAAAATCCGTGAACTCCGTCTTTATATCCTTTTAATGCTAAAAATGATTTGTAAAAAGCTGCAATGCCGTGGGCCATAATTTTAATACCCGTGATCTTGCCCTTTTTCTCACACATTTCAATCGCTTGTAGCGAGGAATAATGGTTAATTTTTGTAATAGCCTTCTCCATTGAATTGTATGTAAAATGGGTCATCGGGTGTTTTAATTGGCCGATATTTCCGCTAACCTCAAAGCCTTCATGTACCAGCCGGTCCGTCATGGTTGTTTTGTCGCTTTTAAATAATCTTAATTGTGAATCTGTTCCCCAACCGCATGATGTAATATGTTTGTGTAAAAAATAATTTTCGCGCGGGATCCTGTACCCGTCAAAACGGCTAAAATCGTTTTGCATAATCTCATTTTTTAATTCATCGGTAATTCGTTCATCTGCATCAAGGCTTAATACCCAATCATTGCCCGCAAGGCTTAGCGCATAGCTTTTTTGAGGCGCATAACCCTGCCATTTTCTTATATAAACTTTATTAGTGTACTTTTTTGATATGTCAACAGTTCTGTCTGCACTTTCAGAATCAACAACAATTATTTCATCTGCCCAGGAAACACTTTTAAGACAATCCTCAATCTGCGACTCTTCATCCTTGGTTATTATTATTACGGATATTTTTTCCATTGTGTTAAAAATGCTGTTATTTAATTTAATCCCAAAATTTACTTATAGAATGCTTTTCAATCCGCATCCGTCCTTTAAATGTATTGAATAAAACCGCTCAAGAGTTTTATAATTAATTATTTCTATAAAAGAATTTTTTTGAATTCCATTATCGAAGATAAACAAGTCTCCTGTTATGAAGAAACTCTTAATTCCTCCCAGCTCGAAAGTATTAATGAGTTCTTTTTTATTGGTAGAATAAATAAATATTTTTGATTTATTTAAAATCCCGTCATTTAAATATTTACTTTTTTTCGAAGTATTTATCGTTGAAAATATGAGATATTTCTCATCTGGAGACCAGTCCGCCTGGGCTAGTCTTTGGTTTGTTGATGTAATTAGCTCTTCCTTTCCATCTGAATTGGATTGAAAATAAATGTAAGTTTGTGTTGAATCTACTGCAAATATTGAATATTTACTGCCCGGAGAGGATGTAATACTGCTTTTTTCTACTATCTGAGGGTAGCCTTCTTTTAATATATTAAATTTCTTTGAATAGGTATTAACAAGTTTACCTGTTTCATTAATGATAAATGTTTGCTGATTTACAAAATCTGCTGAATTTCTGTCAAATGAGTTTAGAATAATCCTGAATGTATTGTCCTGTCCCCATATTGTAAATACCTGCAGCCCGCTCCCTATTTTTTTTATAAATTTAACTTTAGACGAATCAGGGTTTATGCTGTAAAGTTTTATACCGTTTATAAAAGGTAATACATCTTTCTTGCCGAAATCATCGGCAGTTAGAAAAAATATTGATTTTTTGTCCGGTGAATATGAAAGTTTTACTACTTTTTCATCTTTTTTTGACCAGAATTTTGAAAAATTTTTCTCCCTTGTTCCATTCTGACGGCTCTTTGAAATAAATTTATAAATTGCGGGATCTTTACCATACATTCCAACAAAATAGAATTCGTTTAAATTTAATAACATCTTTGAAGCCGGATTGCCTGTGGTGTCATTTTGTCCGGATTTTCTATTGCTATTATTGGTGGAACATCCGGCAATGAAAATAATTGCGGCTGTTAAAAAGATAAAAAATATTCTATACATTAAAAAAATTAGCGGTTTTTATAAACAAACTTAGTATTAAGTTGATGAATTTCATAAAAAATGACCATAATGGGCTGTAAATGAATAACATCAGGAGAATAGACCCGTATATTCCTAATTTCATGAGCCTGGCAGTAAAATTATTTGGGAAAAGGTCAAAAATGATGTGTGAACCGTC
>Ga0181520_10013654_pt1 | contig 10199 bp, 2 predicted proteins | sample PEATcosm2014_Bin_29_FD_132451 | JGI IMG/M metagenome (GOLD analysis project Ga0181520, IMG submission 132451) | Peatland microbial communities from MTU Mesocosm Facility, Houghton, MI, USA - PEATcosm2014_Bin02_30_metaG | ecosystem: Environmental > Terrestrial > Soil > Wetlands > Peat | place... | reverse complement strand
GCTTGACGGACTGACGCTGACGAGGCTCGGCACTGCGGGATAGTCCACCAGGAAGCCGCTCATTACCTGCTCGGCGCCGGTGTTGACAAAGATGTTCTGCCATCCAGATGGGGATGGGGTCAGGACGCCGCTCAGCATGTAGCTGGTGTTGATTGTGGCGATCAGGTCCGTGGGGCTGTTGACCGTCACGTTGGTCACGGTGATTTGCGGGCCGAACTCGACAACAGTCGTTGCCTGGTTGAAGTGCGTGTTGAGGCCAACGATTTCAACATTGAAGCCAGTGGTGCTCGGCGCCGTGTGATCCGGGGAGACGCTGATAATGCCAACCGGCGTTTGCGTCACATTGAAATTGGTGGTGACAATCTCTCCGCCCGTTGTGAATGTGACCAGCCGCAGTCCTGTCGCCGTTGGTGTTCCGTTGGTGGCCCCGATGATGGTGATGGTGCCGCTGGCGCTCACCGGACTGTTGACCACGAAGTTGGACAGGGTGACACCCTCTCCGGCGATCACCGGCAGAGTGGTCGTGCCCCAGTGAGTGAACTGGCCGGTGAAGTTGACCGTGAATTGATTTACCGCGGGGGCCGTGGGAAGCAGGCCATTTGCCGGGCTCATGGTCAGAGTCGGTGTGTTGGCGGTGACGCACATTGAGGCGCTCACGACCTGTCCGCCAGTAGCCATATAGAATCCGTAGGTTCCCGGAGGTGTGGTTGTGGGCACAGCGACAGCAAGCTGAGCACTGGTCAAGCTGTTGATGATGACTTCATCGACTGCGGGCACGGGCACAGTTTCCGGATAGAAGGTTGCGGTGGTGGTGCCCTGCACCCAATTGGTGTTTGAGCCTGTGATGTTCAGCGTCAACTGGCCACCCTGCGGAATGCAGGCTGGCGAAACGCCCGTGATCGAGGCGCTGGAAGGTGTAACCGTGAAGGTGAACGGGAAGTTCGTGGCGTTCCCGGAGATAGTGTTGATGAGAGTCGCTGTAATAGAGCCAACGACGGCGTCCGTATGAATGGAGATGTTGACCGTCGCGCTGTTCGGGGCAGTTGGAGTAACCGAGTTCACCGTAATCTCACCAGTGAAGTCCGCCGACAGCGAACCTGTGGTGAAGGTCGTATAGGCGTTTCCTGTGATCACCACGTTCAGGTTTTGCTGGCCCTGTTGGCCTGAAGCCGGCACCACCGAGAGCAGCAGGGGTGTGGCCTCGCCAACGGTGAGGGCGTTATTCAGGGTGGCGATTTCGCCGCCAGTGGCAACGGTTGCGTTCTGGATGCCGATGGTTGCGCCAGGTGGCACGGCAACCTGGGCAACTGCGGTTGTCGGGCTGGTCACATCGACCGCGCCAACGACGACACCACCGGTGATGGAGAGCGTGGTGGCGCTCTGCAGGAAGTGGGTTCCGGAGGCGGTCACGTACACCGGGGCGCTGTTTCCCTGCGCGATCACAGTGGGCACGACAGGAGACAACTGGGGACTGATGCTGAGCAGAGCAGCGCCGTTCGGCCCGATCTGGAAGATGGGGTTGTTTTGCGCATTGAGCCCGGAGACGGCGAACTCTCCGTCGGTCTGCATGGTGACGGTGCGGTAGCCGATGGGCGTGGTGTTACTGATGGTGATGTTGGCCACCGCGTCAGTGCTGTCTGTGATGGTGAGGCTGTTCATGCTGACGCCGTCACCGAAGTTGGCGATCGTAACTCCCTGCACAAAATGCGTGCCCACAGCGGTAATGGCCACATTCAGGGTCTGACCCTGTGAACCGAAGGCGGGGTTGACCGCGGTGACCACATGCGCAAGCGTTGGATCGGCGATGGTGAACGCCGATATGAGCGAGGCGGTCTCGTTCCCTCCGCCGGACAGCGGAGACACAACACTGATATTGCAGGCGCCATAGATGCCGCCGCTCAGAGTCAGCGTGGCGTTGATCTGGTTGGGCGAGATCAGTGTTTGTCCGGAAACTGCGATGTTGCAGGCCGTGGTGGTGCTGGTGGTCTCAACAAAAGTGATGACCGAAGATGCGTTGAAGTGCGTCCAGCCATTGCCGGTGATGATCACGGGGACGGCGGTTCCGGATGCACCGGCTCCAGGAGATACCACGGCCACGGCAGCGGGCGGATTGTTAGCAGTTGCCCCACCGGTCAACGAAGCCGTCACCGGCGAAGTTCCGGGCGCATTGTTGCCATTGGTCGCCGAGTTCGCAATGGTCAGAGTGCCGATACGCGTGGGACTTGGAGCGATGGAAGTGGGAGAGAATTTGACATAAATCAGGCAGGTGCCCAGGGCCGGAATCACGCCCGTGGAGCAATTGCTGTTGGCACTGTAGTCGGCGGCTGCCAAGGCACCGGAGGCATTGACCGAGAAGGTCTCCGATTTAGTTTCGTGATTGGTCAGCGTGATGGTTTTGGAGGTACTGACGGTTCCCACTGTTTGTGCACTAAACGAGAGGGATGTAGGAGAAATCGTCAGTGGATTCGTTGCTGTACCGGTAAGGTTGACCACCTGCGGGCTGGTGAAGGCGTTGTCGTAGACCTGCAACTGGCCGTCGCCAATTCCACCGACCACCGGATCAAATTCCACCGAGACTGTGCAGCTTGCAATCGCCCCAGCTCCACCCAACCCGGCACCACCGATGGGGCAGGTTGTCGCCGACTGTATGTATGGGCCGGTGAGCAAGAACGGTGCAGGCGACGGGAAGATCACTGCTGTGTTCGGTTGTTCGTTAGTGATGGTGAATGTCTGGTAAGCGCTGGTGCTACCCACGTTCGCAATAAAGGGGGGATCCGGCGAGACGATTACCGGTGCATTGCCGGCACCGCCCAGCAGGAGGGTTTGCGGGCTTGTGAAGGCATTGTCGACAATGCTCAGCGTGGCCGATCTTGTTCCCGATGCGTGTGGCGTGAAGTACACGTTGATCTGGCAGGATTTGCTCGGCGGTAGAGAATTAGGCGCGGTTGGGCAGGTACCCCCAACTGAAAAATCGCCCGGATCGACGCCGATGACGTTCGCCGCGGAAATGACCAATGGCACGTTCTCGTTGTTGGTCAGCTTCGTGGTCAACACACCGCTCGTGACGCCCACAAATGTGGCTGGGAAGCCCAGTGAAGTGGGCGAAAGCGTAACCGGAGATGCGCCATACGCTGTAAGGCTGACGGACTGCGGACTACTGGTGGCGCTGTCGGCAACGCTAAACGAGGCTGCTGGCAGCGTTCCGGGCGTCGTCGCTGTCAGGTTGACTGCGATCAGGCAGCTATGGCCCGCCAGCAGCGGCGTGCTCGTTGAGCACGTGGTGCTCGTGGTGTTCAGCGAGTAACCACCTGTGAAGCCCGATATGGAATTGATGTTCAGCGAGACAGCCAGATTATTCGTCAGCGTCGCTGTTTCGGTGGCGACCTGGCCGAGGATCACGTCTCCAAAATTCAACGTGGAAGGAAGTGTCACAGCCGCGAGCCCTGTGCCTGTCAGAGTCAGTGACTCAGGGCTGGAAGTGGCGTTGTCTACGACGGAAAGAGAGGCAGCAGCGGCCGCTCCGGTGGTGGTGGGCGCATAGGTTATACCGATGGTGCAACTGGCGCCCGGTGCCACTGCTGTTGACAAAGAGCAGCGCGTGCCGCTCGTAGGCGCAACAACCGCATAGGGAGAGGGAGCTGTGATCGACGTTAGATTCAGCGCAACAGTCTGATAGTTCGTGAGTGTCGCGTTCAAGGTCGTGCTCGTAGTGTTCACAGCCACGTTGCCAAAGGCCAACGGGGATGGCGAAAGCGAAACTGCTAAAACGCCGGTGCCGGAGAGTCCCGCGACTTGCGGGCTGTTGACTGCAGAATCGAGGACCGTGATCTGTCCCGCGGAAACTGGGCCTGTGGCTGTCGGCGCAAAGTCGATCCCGATGTTGCAGCTTGCTCCCGCGGCCAGCACACCGGTCAGAACGCCGCCGGAATTCGGGCAGGTGGTCACAGCGCTCGTGTCCAGCACGAAAGTCCCGTTGAACACAACACCCGTGAAGGTCACCGCACTCGCCTGGTTGTTCGTTACCTTGATGGTCTTCGCAGCGCTGGTAGCGTTCACGACACCATTACCGAAGCTAATCGACGTGGGAGACAGCACGAGCTGCGCAGTCCCATTGGCGGAGAGTGCCACGGTTAGCGGGGTGCTGCTGGCGCTGGTAATGATGGTAAGCGTGCCGGCCGGCTGAGTTCCGGATGAAGTTGGAGTCACCGTCAGGGCCACCGTGCAGGAGGCTCCCGCGGCCACCGTGGGGGTCAGGCAGGTCGATGACGGACTGATCGCATACGGAGAGGCCGCAGTTACAGCCAGCGAGCTGACAGTCAGGCTGGTTGCCTGGTTGTTGGTCAGACTGACGACATTGAGCGGGCTGGTCTGACCCACAACTATGTTGCCGAAGTTTACCGCGGCTGGTGAAACCACGGCGGGAGCGATTCCCGTACCGGTCAGCGACAAAGCCTTTGGGCTGTCGGGAGCGTTGGTAGTTATTGTCAACGCGCCTGCCGAAACTGCTCCAACGGAAGTGGGGGTAAACGTCACCGAAATATTGCAACTACCGGATGCCGCCAGCGAGCTTCCGCATGTCGTCGCAGATACCAGGAACCCCGCCGAAGGAGTTATTGAAGAGATAGTAATGGACGTGGATTGGTTGTTGTAGAACGTAATCGACTTTGGTGAAGTGGTCGTGTTGAGCACGACACTTCCGAAGCCGATTGACCCTGCCGAGAAGGAAGTCGGCGTAACCCCGACCCCGCTCAACGGCAATGTGAGCGGGCTATTCGATGCACTGGTAATTGCCGTCAGCAAAGACGGAGCGATCGACCCCAGTGCCGTCGGCGTCACTGTGATCAGGATGGAACAATTGGAACTGGCGCCCAGGGTAGATCCGCAAGTCATTGAGGAAATGGAATAGGGAGCAGGCACCGTAATCGATGAAATGGCGATCGGCGTAAGTTGATAGTTATATAGAGTAGCTGTCTTGGCCGCACTGGTCGTGCCCTCAATAACAGCACCGAAGCTAATCCCGCCCCCGGCAAAAGCAGTCGGCGTAGCACCTGTTCCGGATAAAGCCACAGTCTGGGTGCCGCCCGTTGTTGCGGTGCTATCTATGGTCAGCGTTCCCGCCGGCTGTGCGCCGAGAACAGTTGGGCTGAGCGTCAGGCCGACATTACAACTGGCGCCCGCACCTAAAGAGCCGGAACTTGGGCATGGAGATGATGAGGCTGTGGCCAGCGCATAGGGCCCCCCGGCTGTAACACCTATCGAGGTAATGGAGATGGCGGACGATCCCGTATTCTTGAAGGTGACCTTTGCGATCGCGCTGGTCGTGCCAACCACCACGTTCCCGAAGGCAACGGCGGTGGTAGAAACCGTGGTTTGCGCAGCAGCGACGGCCGTAGATAACAGGCAGAGGATCGCCGCGAAGGACACCACAGTCAGGTTTTGAAATTTGCGCGCAAGATTCCAGCCACGATAAGACACGATACTACCTCCACAATTTGGCTAGGTGGTGCCAGAGGGGACAGGCCGCCTGACGTCATCTGATGTTGGCGTCCCCCTTCTGATATGCAACGGGGGGCATTACTCACGAGAGATCCGGACGATTCCGGTACGAATCCAATCCAGCGCAAGGCAGGATAGTGCATCAGCAGAGCAATTACATCCTCTTGGGCGCCGCGAAAACCGGCTGTCCTAAGGGAAGGAGAGGGAAAGTCAATTAGAACCGAAGTTTATGGAGAAAGAGTTAAAAAACGCAAGCAAAATCTTCTTAATTTTTCTCAATCTATCGATTTCCCATAGTTCCCGTAGTTCTTTGTTGCACAGTAAATAACCCCCTGTTCGATCACTTAAAGGGCTTCCCCACTTACAGGGCAAATCATAATACAAATGAAACGCGCTTTTGAATCGAAATCGTACTTGCATGCCGCTACGCGAACCGAGAAGTGAGGAACCAGAACACAATGCAGCCGCGGTCAAGTGATTACTTTTGGGTATTACTAGTTAGAAGCGAGTCCTCTATCGAAAGTAACTCCTTCCACCTTCGTCGGCTGGAGTTCTAGCGCACCATAGCATGTTGTTTGCTTGAGCGGCGCCACTAAAGTGAAGCTCCGCTTTGTGTACTTATAAGAAACTAAGGACCAGGGAAGCCCGCCAGCATCGTGTTGTGAAATCCTTGCGAACGCATACTACCTCTTGCTGTCTTTCATAAGTTCAGTTATGCTTTCTGCGGCCCACTTGAGAGAGCCTCGCTGGAGTCTCGCTGTGCCCGCGCCTCTTTTACCATTGTGATGAACCGTCGGGCCAACTCGTGGATACGATTTTCCTGGCGAAGCTGCAAAGACTCCTTCGGAAGCAGTTCGGCGCCCACTCCGATTGCGCTGGCTCCTGCCAAAATGAAGTCGAATGCCGTCAATTGATTTACACCGCCGGTCGCAATCAGCGGAATCTGTGGAAGCGGAACTTTGAGTGCGCGGACATATTGAACTCCGCCTACAGGAGCCAGCGGAAATATCTTGACGAAATCTGAGCCGGCTTTCCAGGCGGTAATAACTTCAGTCGGAGTCAGGGCTCCGGGAAATACAACCATGTCGATCTTGTTGGCACAGGCGACTACCTCAGGAACAAATCCAGGACTGGTCAAGAACCGGGCGCCTGCATCGATGGCGCGCCGAGCTAACTCTTCATCCAGGATGGTACCTGCGCCGATAGCAAGATCCGGATAGCGCTTCGCCAGATCCTTGATTACATTCAGCGCGCCTGGGACTGTGAGAGTGATTTCGACCACCGGGATTCCTGCCGCATACACCGTCTCAGCTGCAAAGCGGGCGTGCTCCTCTGTCGTCACTCGAACGGAAGGCAAAATGCCGATATCCTCAATCTGAGCGCGAATCTCACTTCTGTTCATTGACTCTCTCCGTTCTTCAAGCCCAGGTGCAGTCCGTACAGAAACCCAATGTGCCAACTACCTCCCAGGAAACGGTTGTTTCCAGAGGAGATGGTTGTTTGCTCTCGGTAATACTAGTCTGTTGCCCATAAAGTGCTTATAAGAACGGAGCGAATTGTCGATCCTAGGTGCGAGATTTGGATCAAGCAGGTTCGCAAGCGTTTATCCGGACTGCCCAGATCAAAGCTCGCCCCATCCTCCGCCACCGGGGGTCTCGATGCGCAGAATGTCTCCATTCGACAGTTGCCTACTACACTTTCCCGGGAGTTCATCCTCTTGGATAGCTCCGCTCTTATTGATCCACGCACCTCCGGGAGTTCCTTCCTCCCCGCCTTGCAAGCCATAAGGACGGAACCTCCTGCGCTCGGCTAGTAACGTCACCTGCGCATTGGTCAGCAATTCAATTTCGCGGATCAATCCATCGCCGCCTCGAGACTTCCCTTCGCCACCTGATCCATGGCGGTATCCATAATGTCTGATTCGGAATGGGTACGCATATTCGAGGGCTTCGATGGGGGTGTTGAGTGAATTCGTCATGTGGGTCTGCACGCCGGAGATGCCGTCAATCCCGGGACGCGCACCCATGCCACCCGCTATCGTTTCGTAATAGGTGAATGGCGCGCCGTCGCGGGGATCAACGCCGCCAATCGTCAGATTGCTCATGGTGCCGGCGCTCGCCGCCGGAACGCGCTCAGGAATTGCCTTAGCGAGCGCACGCAAGAGCACATCGACGATGCGCTGCGAGGTTTCAACGTTTCCGCCGGCCACCGGCGCCGGCGGAAGCGCATTGACGATGGTCCCCTCGGGCGCCAGCAATGTCAGGGGGCGCAGAATGCCCTCCGTGGCAGGCGCATCCTCATTGAGCAGGCAACGTAGAACATAAAAGCAGGCCGAGAGGGTGATGGCGCGAACTGCGTTCATGCTGCCCGCAACCTGGGGTGAAGAGCCGGAGAAATCCACCGTTACTTCCGCTCTTTCAGGATCGAAGTGGAGGCGCACACAAATTCTGATTGGAGATTGCGTCACGCCGTCGCCATCAAGCCAGTCCTCTGCGCAATAGTCGCCAGCCGGAATAGTGCGCAGTTCCGCACGCACCAGGCGCTCGGAATACGCGAGCAACTCTTCGATGAGCGCTTCCAATATAAACAGGCCATATTTCGCGATCAAGTCGAGGATGCGCTGCTCCCCCACACGGCAGGCACCGATTTGCGCATCCAAATCGCCTTCACGTTCTTCGGGAGTGCGCACATTTAACAGAATCAGGTTGAGCATCTCGCGGTCCACTTGTCCGGCGCGCACAATGCGCACAGGCGGGATGCGAATCCCCTCTTGAAAAATCTCGCTTGCGGGTCCCATTGATCCGGCAAACATGCCGCCGACATCGGCGTGATGCGCGCGATTTGATAGGTAGAATACCGGCGCCGGGTGGCCGGGAAGAAAGACCGGGAGCACCATGGTGATATCCGGGAGGTGGGTTCCTCCCGCATACGGATCGTTAAGAATCGCGATGTCGCCCGGAGAAAATTCAATGGCCTCAATCGCGGCCTGCACCGACATGGGCATGGAGCCGAGGTGCACCGGCATGTGATCGCCCATGGCGATGACTCTGCCTTTCGCATCGAAAACGGCGCAGGAGTAGTCGCGGCGCTCCTTGATATTGGGAGAAAGCGCGGTGCGCCGCAGTGCCGCTCCCATCTCCTCTGCAATGGAGTGCACGGTGCTTTGAAAGATGGCTAGTTCCACCGGATCTACGGCTCGATGGATCATTCGCGCTCCTTTTGTCCCAAGTGCAGAATGAGGTTTTCAAGACCGTCGACCTCGGCAGTGCAACCGGGCGGGAGCACCGTGGCCGCAGTGTATTCGGTAATCATTGCCGGCCCAGTGATCACATCTCCGGAGATCAACTGGTCTCGCCTGTAAAAGCGAGTTTGCAAAAAGCCGCCATCAAAAAACACTCTTCGCTGACCATAGCAGGCGGCGCTGCCATCTCCCGGAACTAGCTGCCGCCGCGCAGGCGCATACGGCTCCGCGGCAGCCGCGATGCGCACGCGCAGATTCACAATCTCGACTGGCCGCGTGACATCGCAGAACCCGTAGCGCCTCTGGTGGAGTTGGTGAAACGCCTCAACGGTGCGGACTGGAAACTGCGTGTCGTACTTGACATTTAATTCGTAACCCTGCCGCCGATACCGCATGTCTACTGTGCGCTGCGCTATTCCATCGAGGCCATCCGCGGTAAACTCGGCTGTGCCACGCTGCTCCATTTCCAGAAAGTCTTGTTCGAGATTTCCGATCGCGTCGCCAGGCAGCATGACGGTCCGCGAATAATCGCGAACAACATCAGCGAGCAGAATGCCAACCGCTGAAAGGGCACCTGGCATGGCCGGAACCAGCACCCTGGGAATGCGTAAAGAGCGCGCCAGCGTGCAGGCATGCAGCGGCCCTCCGCCGCCGAATGCAACCAGCGTGCACTCGCGCGGGTCGTGGCCGCGCTCGACGGAAATCACGCGGATGGCTTTCTCCATCTGCGTCTCGACGATGCTCAGAATTCCTGATGCGAACTGTTCGAGCGAAGCGAGGGGGCCTTTCTGGTCGCGCATGATCTGTGCGGTGCGATCGAGGTCCAGGTGCACTCCTCCGCCGAGAAAGCTCTCTGGATCCAATCGCCCGAGTAGAAAATTGGCATCGGTGACAGTCGGCTTTGTCCCACGACCGAAGCAGATGGGGCCCGGCTCTGCGCCCGCAGACTCAGGCCCAACGTGCAACATGCCGGCCGCATCGAAGCGCGCGATTGACCCGCCTCCGGCCCCGGCTGTGTGGATGTCGAGCATAGGTACGCCGATGGGAACCCCTGCCACCACGGATTCGCGCGTAAGCTCCGCGCCGCCAATTGATACATCGGCGAGAAATACATCCGTCGATGTCCCTCCCATGTCGAACCCGATAATGCGTTCGAAGCCTGCCCAGCGAGCTACCTTGCAGGCACCGACCACACCGCCGGCGGGTCCCGATAACACTGTTCGCACGGGCTCTGACGCCGCAACATGCGCTGAGATGATTCCACCGGAAGACTGCATCACGTCCACAAGGCCGCCGGCAGGTTGCGTGCTCACTCGCTCTGACAAATTACGCAGATAGCGTTCCATTCGCGGCGCCAGATACGCATTGACTACAGTCGTGGATGCGCGCTCATATTCCCGGAACTCGGGTAGGATGCGATGCGAGACGGAAACGGGGATATCGAGTACGCGCAGCGCTGCTT
>Ga0181520_10013652_pt1 | contig 10199 bp, 7 predicted proteins | sample PEATcosm2014_Bin_29_FD_132451 | JGI IMG/M metagenome (GOLD analysis project Ga0181520, IMG submission 132451) | Peatland microbial communities from MTU Mesocosm Facility, Houghton, MI, USA - PEATcosm2014_Bin02_30_metaG | ecosystem: Environmental > Terrestrial > Soil > Wetlands > Peat | place... | reverse complement strand
TGTCGGTACCGATACCGGAATCCAGCTCTCTGGACCCGGTGCGGGTGTGGGAAGCGGCGCTACGCCCGGTTCGCTGGGATCTCTGGCGCTGCCCGTGGTAGGCGCAGCGGCTGACCTCGACGTCCTCTCCGGCAGCCTTGCGATCACTGACTCTTCAGGCGTGACGCACACTCTTGTTCTGGGCGCAGGAGGCGTTCCCGATACCATGAATGCTTTGGCAACATACGTCAGCGGCCTTGGTTACGGCATCACGGCCACTTACACCGGCGGCGGCGCGGGCACGGCTGCAAGCATTTCGTTTACTTCGGAGAGCGCGAAGGCGGCTGTTGTGCCAACCAACGTGGAAGATACGACGGACGCAAATGCAACCGCGACCTGGACTCCGTCCACCGGGTTTTATTCAATCGGTGTCACCAACCCCGCGGGTGGAAGCACCATGGAAGATGCGGCCACTGGCCAGGCAGTGAGTTCTCTCCTCACCGCCGACCCGAACGGTCAGGGTGGCATCGCAACCATGAGTTATTCCGACAGCGCAGGCGAGGATCTGAGCAACACCAACCTTACCAACCAGGCGAACGCTCAGTCCGCGCTTAACCTGCTCAATCTCTCCATCAGCGACGTGGCCGCGCAAGATGGCTACATCGGCGCTCAGATCAATACTCTCAATTCGCTCAGCCAGGTGATGAGCACGCAGCAGGAAAATGTGGTTTCTGCGCAGAATGCGATCCAGGCCACCGACTACGCATCAGCCACCTCCAACATGTCCAAATTCGAGATTCTCTCGCAAACCGGCATTGCCGCATTAGCGCAGGCTAACCAAGTGCAGCAGGAAGTGACCAAGCTCTTGCAGTAAGAGTTTTCGTAAGCTTGCAGTAACTTCAAGACAACCCAGGGACAGGGCGGCGGCAGGGTGACAACCTTGCCGCCCATTTTCTATTGCCCGAAATTCGTCCCGGTCGCACGCTGCAGCTAAGAGCCGGCGTCTAACTCCCTCTTCCACTCGCCACAAGCAAGATAATCGTGGATCGATGAGGCAGCTTTGCGCCCCGCGCCCATTGCCAGAATCACCGTTGCTCCGCCGGTTACGATGTCTCCCCCCGCAAACACGCCGCGCTTGCTCGTTCGCATCGTCTCCGCGTCGGCCACAATGTAGTTCCATTTGTTGGTCGCGAGATCCGCCGTCGTGCTCTGGATCATCGGATTGGCGCTGGTGCCCACGCCGATGATGGCCACATCCGCGGGCAGGAAATATTCCGACCCTGCAATCGCGACCGGACGCCGCCGGCCGCTTGCGTCGGGCTCGCCCAGTTCCATGCGCACGCAGCGCGCGCCGGTCAGCCAGCCTTCCTCGTCGCCCGCAAACTCCACCGGGTTGGTCAGCATCCTGAACTCGATGCCCTCTTCGCGCGCGTGCTTCACTTCTTCGGCGCGCGCAGGCATCTCGGCTTCTGACCGCCGGTAAACCAGAGTTGCCGTTCGCGCACCCAGCCGTCGCGCCGTCCGCACTGCATCCAACGCAGTATTTCCGCCGCCGACTACAATCACATCGCGATCGCGGCAGTCGTAGATCGGCTGGTCGAACTCGGGAAACTTGTAAGCGCGCATCAAGTTCGTGCGCGTCAAAAACTCGTTCGCGGAATACACACCGTTCAAGTGTTCTCCCGGCACGCCAAGAAACACCGGCAGTCCCGCACCGGTGGCCACAAAAATCGCGTCGTAGCCTTCCACGCGCATCAGCTCATCGAGCGTCACGCTCTTGCCGACGACCACGTTGGTCTCAAACTCGACCCCCATGCGCCGCAGGTTGTCCACTTCTTCTTTCACGATCGACTTGGGGAGCCGGAACTCGGGAATCCCATAAACCAGCACGCCGCCCAGCTCGTGCAGCGCCTCAAACACGCGCACGCGATGCCCTTTTTGAATCAGATCGCTCGCCGCCGATAATCCTGCCGGTCCGCTGCCGACAATCGCTACGCTCTTGCCCGTCGGCGCCGCGATCAAGGGCAATCCCAACTTCCCGCTTGCCCGCTCAAAGTCGGCAATAAACCGTTCCAGATTGCCAACGGCCACGGGCTGGCCCTTCATGCCGAGCACGCATCCGCCTTCGCATTGGCTTTCCTGTGGGCAAACGCGCCCGGTAATCGCGGGCAGCGCATTATCCTCGCGCATCTTTGCGGCCGCGGCCAGAAATTCGCCAGCCTGGATCAACGCCACAATTTCTTTGATCTTGACGCCGACAGGACACTCGACCTGGCAGCCCGGGCTTGCGCACGCTATGCAACGCGTGGCTTCACTCACGGCCCCGCGTGCGTCCAGCCCCAGATTCACTTCCTCAAAATTGCGCGCGCGCGCACAAGCGCTGAGCTCGGGCATGGGAACGCGCGGAATCATCATCCGGTCTTTTAACCGAAGCGGCAAAAGAACCGAGTGGGCCTCGTGCTCAGGCACAGTGCTTCTCCCTGCGTCCCAATTCTGCGGCCTCAAGCTTCGCGCGCAGCCGCGCACTCTCTTTCTCCTTCGTTTCCACCGCCGCGCGAAGCTCCTTCAACTCTTCCTGCTTGTGCTCCTCAAACTGCTTCATTGAGCTGCATTCCTGGCCGCGGTACATCGCGTTGCGCTGCATCAAGACGTCAAAGTTAACCAGCGACGCATCGAACTCCGGCCCATCCACGCAGGCGAACTTGCTCTGGTTGCCCAGCAGCACGCGGCATCCGCCGCACATTCCCGTGCCGTCGACCATGATGGAATTCAGGCTGACCATGGTCTTGATTCCCAAGGGCGCTGTCATCTGTGCAACTGCGCGCATCATCGGCACCGGGCCAACGGCCAGCACAAAATCCAGCTTGCGTCCGCCCGCCACAAGATCGCCGAGCTTCCTGGTCACCAGGCCCTGCTCGCCGTAACTGCCATCGTCGGTCATGATGTGCGCCTCATGGCTTGCGCCGCGCACCTCGTCTTCAAACACGACCATCTCGCGGCTGCGCGCGCCTTCAATAAAGATCACGTGATTGTCTGCATCCTTCAGCGCTTTGGCAGTTGGCAGCGCCATGGCCGTGCCCACGCTGCCGGCCACAATCGCGGCCGTCCCATATTTCCTGATCTCCGAAGGATGCCCCAGGGGCCCCACAACATCCAGAATCGAGTCGCCCGCTTCAAGGCAGTTGAGCAGCGTTGTGGTCTTGCCCGCTGCCTGGACCACAATCGTGATGGTGCCGGCCGCCGGATCCGCGGCCTTGATCGTCAGCGGAATGCGTTCGCCGTTTTCCTTCACGCGCAGGATGACGAACTGCCCCGGCCGCTGTCTGCGCGCCACGCGCGGCGCCTCAATGACAAACTGGCGAATGTTCAGGCCGGCATCGCGGGCTTCAACAATCTTGAACATCGAAAAATCGTCCTCCGGTGAAATGCGTGAACGCGAGCCCTGGCCCGCAGACACGTCTTCCAGTCGGCCGACGGCCTTCGTTCCGCATTGATTATTCAGGAATTGGAGTTGTGTGCTTGTGACGCCAATCACTTGTCGAACCGGCGTCTGCCAGTGGCATCTACACGTGTCGGGCGCCTTGCCGCTGTTGCGCCTTCCACAGCAGATACAGCCCCCAGGCCGCCAGCGTGCACGTATCGCTGATGGTGCCGTCGAGCATCAATCGCTCAAATTCAGCAATGGGAACCGAGCGGACTTTAAGATCGTGCTCTTCCGCATCAGGCTCCTTCGCGGTCGGTTCGAGTTCGGTTGCGAGGAAAACATGTTGTGCCTGGCGTGAGTAGCCATAGGCAATCCACAGCATGCCCAGCTTGCGAATCTTCCCGGCATTCAGGCCAACTTCTTCCTTCAACTCGCCGCGCGCCAGCTCCTCGGGATTCTCAACGTCCATCTCCCAGCTACCCTGCGGCAGCTCCAGCGCCTGCTCCTGGATCGTGTAACGGAACTGCTCAACCAGCCAGATGTGCCCGTCCTCGATCGGCAGGATGATCGCCGAGTCGTGCTTTTCAACTACGCCATAGATTCCCTTTTCACCATTCGAGCGCTCAATCTCGTCCTCGCGCAGGCGCATCCAGTGGTTGCGATAGACTTCGCGGCTCGAGAGAGTTTTGATGCTGGGGCCGGCACTGCGATTGGGGGAATCCATCGCTCTCCTTCGGCGTTTGGCGCATCGCGCACAGCACGAACAAGGTTCCTCATGAATGTATTGGCTCAATGTGAAGGGCAGGTTGGGTGTCCCGTCCTGGCGTTGCTAAGACGGGATATCGCGCCCGCCACCTCACCCGGCTTTGCTGACTCGCTAACCCGCTGACTCGCTGCTCCTAGCAATTCACAACGACCGCCGAGCAGCCGGCCCGCGCCGGTCTCCAGTGCACCAGAAACTCCGTCACCGACGAGGACTGCATTCGGCGCATATCTCTAAATTCGCCGTTCTTCTGGCTGTAGAGCAGCGCACCGCGTTCGCTCAGCACGGCCAGCGCAGGCACGCCCGTCTTGGGCGAAACCCCGTACCGCGCGGCCAGCTCAAGGTTTGCATCCTCTTGTCCAATGTTCACGTCCACCAGCACAAAATTCGCGTCCAGAATCGGCTTATTTCTCGGATCGTGAAAGTAGAGATCCAGCACCTGGCAATCCCCGCACCAGTTGCCTCCAAAGTCGATCAGAACGCGCCGATGCGTCGCCGCAGCCTTCTTGAGCGCCGCAGCAATGTCGGCCCTCGCTTGCCCGGGATCGGGATAAATTTCGCGGTCGGCGGATCGGGCCGTGCCTAAGGCAAATACGCTCATCAACAACGCCATCGACAACCAGATCCTGGCGATCGCCAACAACCTGCTGGCTCTCATGCGGGGAAACCTCCGTAATTGTTCTCAGTCTGCCACAACCCTGCCCTTCGAGACCATTTTCCACACTTTGTGCGACAATAGGGAGTTGGACGAGGAGTTTAACAGGCGCGCAGCTTGTGTTCGAGCGCGCGGAGGAACAATCAATGGGCGATCTACTTCAACCTTGGCACCTCATCGTGCTTGCAGTGGTTGCATTCTTGTTGTTCGGCGCCAAAAGGCTGCCGGAATTGGGTAAGGGATTGGGCGAGGGCCTGAAGGGCTTTCGCGAAGGAATTCGCGGCATCTCCGATCCGGCGCCACCACAAAATCCGCCTCCGCCAGTACAAAATCAGCAGGTCACTCCTCCTGCTCCGCCACCCGCGTCGAACGCGCCGGTCGAGCAGAAACAGGGCTGACCGCGGGCCTCTCGGCCCAGGAAATCAAGGTCCGTTTTCGTCCAGGCAAGCCGTACGAATCAGCGAAATCTCGAGGCCTGTGCCACGGCACAGGCCTTCGTGTTTCTGAGGGACATTTCTCCAGTCCTCGTCTCTCTTCCTTGGTTCCTCGTCCTTGGTCCCTCCTCACCTCGTAACCTTGTCACCTCGTCACCTCGTCACCTCGTCACCTCGTAACCTGCTTTTTCAACCCCCAACGTCCCCATGTCCCTCATTCCTTGGCTTTTGCATTTGCATAGATTTCCTGCCCTCAGGCGCACAATATATCCGTGAGTCACACCCAACAGAACACGGCAGTTGTATTCCCTGGCCCTTGTAACCTTGTCATCTAGTCACCTTGTCCCCTGCCTTTACCCCCCTCCCCCCTATGTCCCGAAAATGCGGGCTGTGAAACTGTGAATCTGTGGAGTGGAGTTAACCTGAACCGAATCAGTCGCATACCAGCGACGGCAGCGGCCGCCCACAGAAACACAGAAACTGTGAAACTGTGAAGCGTCTCTAACTTATACAGAATCAATGGGATACAGAGAGAGAACGAAGCGGTCGAAAACCGGGATAGAAAGTGTGAAACTGTGGGTGTCTTTTGAAGACGTGCTGCCTCATCCGGCTGATTGCTCAGCCGGCCTGAAGATAACTCAGCTTTCGCTTAGCGGTAAACCTGCGCGGAAGGATAATAGCCCGGCTTCGCCGTCACCACCACGTTGGGCCGGTCGATAATCACGTTGATTTGGCGGTACCGGTCGTCGTAAACGGATTCGTGACTGAGGTAGATGAGCGTGTATTGCGTGCGGGCTTCCTCCGCGATCTTGGCGTAGCTCTTTTCCATACCGTTCACCTGGCCTTCGGCGAACATGTCGCCGCCGGTGGCCGCTGTGTACTTGTAAAGAATGTTGTCGTACATCGTGAACGGCAGATGGAAGCGGTCGATCCACTCTTCGCCGAAACGAGCCGACTCACCGACCAGCGTGGCGAAAACAGCAATGTTGTTGGTCTGCAGGTATTTCACCACCTCTTTCAAGGTGGCTTTGCTGCCATATTCCTTGCCATCTGAAACAACATAGATGATGCGGCGCCGCTCTTTGGGCCGCGTTGAAAGCTCCTTGGCGGCCGCCAGAATCGAGTCGTTCAGAGTGTGAATCTCTTTGGGAATCGTGATGAAGGTATCGTTGCCCGCCGAACGCCCAGGCTGCAGATTCGGATCCACGCACATTCCGTTCTGGCGGATCGAGCAGCCCGCAAGCGGACCACTATTGTTGGGAATCTGGGGATCGCTGCCGGTTGATTTGGCCAGAGAAAGCACGGCAGGCAGCAGCGCGCTCTGGCCGCCGGTAAACCCGGTCCACTCCTTGGGCCCGTTGGTGTAGGTGAACACCGCAGCTTCGTCATAGGGCGTCAACGCGCCTTGAATCGCTCCCATCGATTGATTCACCTGCGACATTACGTTGGCAGGCAAAGTCTGGTCGATGACAAAGGAGATTGAAAGAGCCGCGGGATCCACGCTGAAGACGGCGATGTTTTCTTTTCTGTTGTTCTCGTAGACCTTGAAGTCGCGCCAGGTGAGGCCGGCAACCAGGTTTCCCTTCGCGTCCTTTACGGTAACCGGAACCACCACTTCGTTCACCTGCACGACGATTCTGGCAGCCGCCGCGGCGCCTTCTTCAGGCGGAGTGGCTTGCGAGTCCTGGACAGGGGGGCTCGAAGGCGGTGGCTCCGTCGCCGCTGGCTGCGGCTGATCCGTCGTTGAAGAGGAGCTGGGCGAATTGGATTGAGGGCCCCCGCCCATTCCGGGCGTGATTGGACCGTCGGCTCCATGCAAAGTGGGCGGCGCCTGCGGAGTTGGTGCATCGGGAACAGAGGGTTGCTGTTGAGCGCGAGTTCCCGCAACCAAAGCCAGCCCTGCAACGAGAAGCGCCGCCGGCGCAATGAGCTTCCACCCCACGTTCACAGCGATTTCGCCCTCCCTAACTGCTTTCGAACGAGCTTTCGCCGCTCGAATTGCCGCACCTGACAGAGTATCAGACGCGGCGGACCATCACAGGTTGCCCACTCTAGAGGCTGATATGAACTTTCCCGTGGGCCACGCCGGGAGCCAATTTTTCCCAGTTCGCGAAGCGAGTTGCGACGCATACCGGGAGTCTGCGAGCGGCGAGCGACAAAGAAATGGGGAAAATTGGCCCCGGCCCGAAGGGTTGCGGCGCAATTCGGGCCATACTTCATTCTCGCCCTTGACCTTGGAGCCGCCAAAGCCTTCGGGCTCGGCTTCGTCTGGCCTAATTTTCCCTCGCAACGCTGCCCGCGCGAAAGTTCATATCAACCTCTGGCTATAAGAATCGCGGTATGCTCTCTTAGAGGTCGGCTTCCCGTCTAACCATTCGCATGCGTATCCGGATTGGAATTGCAGCCATTTTGATTGGCCTGCCAGTCTTCGCACCGGCTGGATGGGCTCAGCTTGCGCCGTCGCCAGACGCGTCCCCGGTGAGCAACGCTCCTGCGCCTCCGCCCGATGAGACCCCGATGGCCACATTCAAGATGAAGGTGAACCTGGTCGACCTGTTCTTTACCGTCAAGGACAAGAATGGCAACCTGGTTCCGCATCTGAACAAGGATGTGTGCAGCGTGATGGAAGACAAGGTGCCGCAGGCGCTCAAGAGCTTTGTGGCTGAGACCAACGAGCCTCTCACGCTTGGCATTCTGCTCGACACTTCAGGCAGCCAGCAGCGCGTGCTGCCGCTGGAGCAGCAAGCCGGCGCCCAGTTCCTTGAGCAGGTTCTACGCGCGAAGGACGAAGCTTTTCTTCTCTCCTTCGACGTGAACGTTGACTTGCTGCAGGACTTCACCAATAGCCCGCGGATGCTCGCTCACGCGATGGATAAGGCCGAGATCAACACGGCTGGCGGCAACGGAGGTTCGGGGATACCGGGGCTTGGCGGCGGAACGATTCCTACAGTCGGCGACCCCAAGGGTACGCTGCTCTACGACGCGATTTATCTCGCCTCCAACGAGAAACTGAATCGGGAGAGCGGCCGCAAAGCGATGATCATCCTGACCGATGGCGAGGATGAAGGCAGCCGCACAAAGATTGCCGAGGCCATCGCAGCCGCGCAAAAATCCAATGTGATTGTCTACGTGATCCTGATCGCCGACCGTGCAATGTACTGGAGCCAGGGCGAGGGGTACTTCGGCTACTCCGCAGCCAAGCGGATCGCCGAAGAATCCGGCGGACGAGTCATCGATGTCGGCAATAACGGGAACAAGCTTCAGGCGGCCTTCCAGCAGATTCAGGACGAACTGCGCACCCAGTATGTCGCCAGCTACACTTCGACCAATGACAAGCAGGACGGTTCCTTCCGCCACATCGCAGTCGACTGCCGTGGTGACGGAGGCGAAAACCTCAAGGTGCAGGTTCGGAAGGGCTACTACGCTCCGTCTCCGGGAAATTGATGCCGGAGACTGCGTGAAGGACGGCGTGAATCTGCTTGCTGGGTTTCGAAGCCTCGATGGATTTCGAAGTTTTGCCGGTGGGGCGGCATGTCTTTCGTAATGGGTCCTGGAACATCTGTTTGCGTTTCGTTCGGCATCGTATCGCTTACTTGTGAACTGCCAGGTTCTTGAGGAGTGACGCTCAAAAGCCCAGCGAGGCGAAAGGAAGCCGGGCGAATCGAACGAGCCGAACGGAGGATCCCGAGATGAAATCCGCAACAAGCTTAAAAGTCGCAACAGTTTGGGCGGTAGTGTTTGCAGCCATAACGGCCGTTTCAATGTCTGCGCAACAGGTGGATGCCCACGGCGACACGAACACTTATGCCAATGCAGGCGGGGGCGCTCAAGGTTTTGGCGATGACGCCGCATCACGCTCCTGGGAGATGATTTCAGTCAACGGCGAACTCCAAGGCAATGTGGATTCGAAAACGGCCAAAGTTGGTGATCGGGTCGTGCTGAAGACGACGGCCAAAGTGCAGACCTCCGACGGAAGCATCATTCCCAAAGGCTCCCGGTTGGTGGGCCGCGTTACCGATGTGCAGGCACACAACGGTGATCGCGCCGTTGCGCAGTTAGGCATCGCGTTTGATCACGCGGAGTTGAAGAACAGCCAAAGCATCGCAATCCACTCGATCATTCGAACAGTTCGACCGAGCCCAGGCGTAATGGCGATGGACACAATGAGTAGCGACGACACCATGGGAGCCCCCATGGGTGGCGGAGGAATGAGCGGCGGAAGAATGGGCGGCGGAGGTGCGCAGCCCTTGGGTGGTGCGCAACCTATAGCAGGGGGCCGGGGCAGCGGTCCATTGGGCACAGGCTCCGGCCCACTCGGCTCCGCCGGATCAGCAACGAACGAGGCTGGCAATCTGGGCGGACCGATCGACCGCACGACGAATACGGCAGCCGGAGGCCTTAGCGATCCTGTCAGCGCGAGACAGGACACAGCAGTGCAGCTCGCTGGGCATGGGGACACAGGCATCGAAGGCGGAGTCCATTCGGCTGCAGCGGCCCGAGCCACGCCCCATCCCACGGAGATTCCTGGAGTGATGCTCGCAGGCAGCAGTTCAGCTTCGGGCCTGTTCGTGGCCTCTGGCCGGAACGAAATTCAATTCACGAGCGGAATGCAGATGCAATTGGGAGTTGTTGCGGATCGATAAAGTGGCGATCGCAAGCACGAGGGATCAAGGGAACGAGGAACCAGGGGAACAAGGCAGACGAGGTCCCGAGCCTTCCAGGCAGAACCGGAAATCACGACGACGGTTCGATTATTGCGGGTTGTTGCACGAGTTTTTTCACTCCGGCGCGAATCTCCTGATTTTCCCTCTTCCCTAGTTCCCTTGTTCCCCTGGTTCCTCGTTCCCTCGTTCCCTGTTCTGTCCTGTTTTCAGACAGTAGGTTACCGAGATCGAGCGAATCGGTAATCTGGCGCAGAGGACCGGCCTTCGCTAATATCGGCAG
>Ga0181520_10013650_pt1 | contig 10200 bp, 5 predicted proteins | sample PEATcosm2014_Bin_29_FD_132451 | JGI IMG/M metagenome (GOLD analysis project Ga0181520, IMG submission 132451) | Peatland microbial communities from MTU Mesocosm Facility, Houghton, MI, USA - PEATcosm2014_Bin02_30_metaG | ecosystem: Environmental > Terrestrial > Soil > Wetlands > Peat | place... | reverse complement strand
GACCAGCGGTTCGGGATCGCCGGGGCCGTTCGAGAGGAACACGCCGTCTGGCTTGAGTGCGAGCACGTCTTCAGCCGAGGTCAGCGCCGGAACCACCGTGACGCGGCAGCCGGCATGCACCAGGCGGCGCAGAATATTGTGCTTGATGCCGAAATCGTACGCCACCACGTGGTAGCGGATCTCCGCCGGCCGGCCTATCCGTTGTGATGGCGAGCAGGGTTCCACTGGCGCGGTCCATTCGTAAGGCTCCGGCGTGCTCACCCGGCTGGCCAGATCGAGCCCGGCCATGGTCGGGATGGAGCGGGCTTTCTCCACCAGTCGCTGGGCGTCCGATTCCACCGCCGAAAGAACTCCGCGCATCACTCCGCGGCTGCGCAAATGGCGCACCAGCGCACGGGTGTCCAGATCCGAAACGATGGGAACGCCGCCCGCGTTCAGGAACTCGCCCGCCACCGTATCGGAGCGCCAGTTGCTCGCCAGCCCCGAAAACTCCCGCACCACCAACCCTTCGATATAAGGCCGCAGGCTTTCGTTGTCGTCGCGGCTGGTTCCGTAGTTGCCGATCTGCGGGTTGGTCAGGATCACGATCTGCCCGGAGTAAGACGGATCGGTGAATACTTCCTGGTAGCCGGTGAGCGCGGTGTTGAATACGACCTCGCCGGCGCGCTCGGCGGGCGCACCAAAACTCCGGCCCTCGAAGACCGTTCCGTCTTCCAGGGCGAGGATTGCAGTATTCAAGTTAGGCTGTTCCTCCCGGGGAGTGGGTAATGCTTATTTTAGCAGGTTGGGGAAAAACCCGAACGCCGGGTTGCGTCCCGTTCCGCTTCGCGGCAGTTACAGCGCGGCGCGCGGCTGTCGCCTTCCTCCTCGACCGCCGCCAGCCTGATTAACTAACGGGTGCACGACACGGAAGCGGATCGCACTCTCCAACGTCAGGCGCGCACTTAAGCTCCGTAGGAGCTATCAAAAAGCCCCGAAGGTAGTGCATAATCGCCTTATGGGCCTCTGGCAAAGGCTGTTTGGTAGCGGCGCCAAGCCGCAAACCCTGTTCGGCGGCCGGCCGGCGCCAGCCACAGAACCAAAACCTTCTCAGGCTCGCCCCGTCGCAGCGCAATCACAGCCTTCCTCCGCGCGGCCAATACCAGTTGGGGTCCAGTACGCGGAAGGCGCTCCGTCCGCCCCTACGGATGCACAGGTTGACGCATTCGAAGCGGCTGTCCGGGGTGGCCGTTGGAAGGAAGCTGAAGCGCTGCTCAGGAAGGCGCCCTGCCTTGCAAATAAAGAGGCATTCAAGGACATCTTCGGAACGTACCTGCATTGGGCAGCAGCGGAAGGCAAGGCGGAGTTTGCGGAACTCCTGTTGGCTCACGGGGCGGAGGTCAGCGCGAGGAACGTTTTCGGGGCCTCGCCCTTAAGCAATGCATTGTTTTGGAAACACTTGGACATAGTAAAGCTGCTGGTTGGACATGGGTGTGACTTTTTTGATGCGGTCGAATTAGGTGACGAGGAAATGGTGGAGAGGCTGCTCAAGGGCAACAGGGAGCTGGCGTTGCAGGCGATTGAGCACGGAGAAACGGCGCTCCACCTCGCGGCTAGGAGAGGCCATAACCAAATAGCGGATTTGCTGCTGAAATACGGGGCAGATGTCAATGCCAAAGGCCCGGAGGGGCAAACTCCTCTCTTCTATGCCATAGACCAGTACGAAACGGCGAGGCTATTGATATCGCGGGGAGCAAAGCTCAACGAAAGGAGGGCAACGGGTGGAACCTTCTTAGACATGGCAGTGTCAATTGGACGTACCGAATTGGTAAAGATGCTGTTGGAGAGCGGCGCCCAAGTAAATACGGGCAGGGACGGCGGGAGAAGCGCGCTGGACGAAGCGGCAGCCAATGGACATGATGAAATCGTGAACCTGCTTAAGGCCTTCGGAGCCGAAGGAGAGATTGTCAAGGATTATATCGAGTGCCCGCCATACGAAGGGCACGCATGTTGCTCCGATGACCAGTGTCCCTGCGATGAGACGTCTATGCCGCCCGCAAGCGGCTTCCTTTACATCGACCCCCAGGTGATAGAGTTCCGCAGAGACTGCCTAACGATGCAGGCGCTAAAGGAAAAGATAGAACGGCTGAGCCAGAAGGTCGGAGCGCCCATTTTTGGCGGGAAGAACATGTTCGCACCAATAGTCGTTTGTGAGCAAGCAGCACGGCTACGCAACCTCAGCCTGAGAATTGCATCCTCAGACTTCGAGATGTGGATGACGCGAGGCGTTGTCCCATTTCGGGCGACACCGGGGGCTGGCGAGGACGGCCGTGCGCAAGAGGCGTAAAGGGGCCGGCGTAAAGGGCCCGGCGTGAAGGCAGTGAAGGGCCAGACGCATTTCCCCCAACCTACTTCGGCTTGACCCCGTTGCCGCCATTAATGCCATTCTGCTCGGAATGGCCGTTGCCCAGTTCGCGCAGCACGTCGCCGACCACCTCTTCCTTGCGCTCGGAATGAAACTCGTCGCTCATCCGGCGCAGGGCGACGCCGATCACGTCGCGATGGTGCAGTTTCGATCCCGGGCCCATGCCGCTCAGCTCGAGCCACAGCTTGTGCGCCAGCGCGACATCCTCCGGCCAGAGGCGCGGAGGGTGCGGGCCGAGGTTGAAGAACACCACATCCTTCTCGTTCTCGAGCACGATCTCGAGCGATAGGGACGGCCGCGGTTCCGGCAACTGCTCCCAGTAGCTGCCCACCAGCGCGCCTTGCTCGGGCGGCGTCAGCTTGGGCGACAGCCCCATCACGATGCGCGAGCTTCGCAGCCGCGCCGCCGTTTGCACTATCGCCTCGTAAGGGTCCGTGCCCGGCACCACCATCAGTTCCACATGCTTGCCGGCCTTTTCCCCCAGCGTGACCACGTGACTGAACACATTGGTCTCGGCTTCGGAGAAAAGCTGTTCGGTATCGAGCGGGTGCTCGCCGGAAGCCGCCTGCGTGACCTGTCGCACCGAAAGCACCACGATGTCCATCTTGCGCGTGTCGGTCTTGTGCAGAATCCGCGCCAGGTGTTGCAGCCGGTTGGGATTTCGCACCGCTACCAGCACATTGCCCGGCCGCACGCCGACCGAACCCGCGCTCAGATCCTCGCGCGCATCCAGCCGGAATTTTTCCATCTCCTCCCCGTGCGCCGCCTTGCGTTTCCGGTTGTAGATATCGGACAGCTCGAAGACGATGAAGAAGGCGATGGTGAAGCTCACGCCGGAGATGGTCGCCACCTTCTTGGTCAGCACGTTGATGATGGCCAGGCCGAAGAGCGCCACCGTGATGGCCATCAGGCCCAGCGGGATCTCTGTTTTTCCGATGTGAAAATTCAGCGGCACCTTCCATTCGCGCCCTTCCGGCTGCTTGTAGCGCAACACCAGCACCGAAAGCGCCTTCATGGCGAAGCTCCATACCACACCGAAGGCGTAAGCCTCACCCAGCATGTAGACATCGCCGCGGCTGATCAGGATGGTGATCAGTTGCAGTCCCACGATCACGTTGATGAGGCGTGAAGTGGTGCCGAACTTCTTGTGTGGATGCCGGAACCAGTCGGGCAGCACACCGTCTTCCGCCACCCGGTTGAGCACGCCGTTGGAACCGATGATGGCGGTGTTGACCGCCCCGGCGAGGATCAGCGTTCCCACCAGCACCACGAAGCCATGAAACAGCAGGCGCACCGAAACCGGCCCCACCAGGAACATGGAGAGGCCGCCGATCAGATTGTCCAGAAACTGCTGGCGTTGCGCGTCCGGGATGATCATCACGGCGAAAAACGAAACCAGCGAAGTGAACAGCATGCTGTAGATGAAGATCACGAAGCCGGCGCGTTCCAGGTTCTTCAGCTTGGGATGCGCGATCTCGCGGTTCACTTGCGCCAGGCTCTCCTCGCCGCTCATCGCCAGCAGCGAGTGGCCCAGGCCGATCATCACAGCGATGACGGTGATCGAGGGCGCCACCGTCCCCTTCAGCCATCCCAGGGCCTCCGGGCTGAACTTGATGTTGGCCGGTATGGGAAGCGGCACCGGCTGGTAGCCGTTCTTCAAAATGGTGACGATACACCAGACGATCAGGATCACCACCATCACGGTGGTGATCTGCATGATGCGCAGCGCCTTCTCGCTCGATTCGTGGATGCCGATGATATTCTTGCGCCAGAAATACACCGTCACCGCAGCCGCAAAAACCGCCGCGAAGTAGGGCGGGTTGACGTGCAGGTTGGGCATCCCGATCCGCGGAGTGACTTCATTGATCAGGCCGCCTAGGTACAGGCCCGCGCTGACCGCGCTGATGGGGCCGGTCAGCACGTAATCGAACATCAACGCCGACACCGAGAACTTGGCGAGCGTGCCGCCCATCGCCTCGTGCACCACTTTGTACACGCCGCCGCGTACGAACATCGAACAACTCTCGATGTAGATGGCGCGCACCGCATAGGAAAACAGCATGATCGACAGAATGAACCATGGCGCCGCTTTGCCGATGGCCGTTTCGGCGATGCCGCCCACGTAGTAGGCCGAGCTCGCCAGATCGCTCAAGACGATCGCCGCGGCCCGCCAGAACGAAATGAAGGACAGCATCACGGTGGTGGCGACCACGACTTTCACCGCCGCCGGACGTTGCTGGTTGGTCACTGAATGGTTTCTCCCCGCTCGGCCGTGGGGCTGTGGCGCATTACGAATGCGCCTGCGAGGTGCTGACGGGTTGGAACTGGAATGCGATCTGTCCTACGCGGGACTTCGCCCCAAACTGGTATCCCCGCCCCCAAGTGGAGTTCGGCCACAACATATTAGCATATGTGAGGGGGTCGAAATGCCGCAATCCCACGCGGAATCGCTGGCGCACCAGGTGATCGCGCGGCTGCGCACCGGCGGGCATCAAGCTTATCTCGTCGGAGGTTGCGTGCGCGACTTGTTGCGCGGGGCCGCTCCCAAGGATTTCGACATCTCCACCGACGCGCGGCCGGACCGCATCATGGACCTGTTCCCGCGCTCCGGCCTAGTCGGCGCGCACTTCGGTGTGGTGCTGGTGCGCGATGCTTTCGCGCAGGTGGAAGTCGCCACCTTCCGCAGCGACCACGAATACGAAGACGGCCGCCGGCCCACCGCCGTGCACTTCGAAACCGACCCCAAGGCCGACGTGCTGCGCCGCGACTTCACCATCAACGGCCTCATGATGGATCCCATTGAGGGCCGCGCCGACGCCGAGAATGTGGGGCAGGCGCTCTCGCCTGCCAACTTCACAGTACTCGATTACGTCGGGGGCCGTGCCGATCTCGGTGCCCGGCTGATCCGGGCCATCGGCGATCCCGACGCACGCTTCCGCGAGGACCATCTGCGCTTGCTGCGCGCCGTGCGCTTTGCCGCCCGCCTGGGATTCACGATCGAGCCGGCCACTTTCGACGCGATGCGCCGCCATGCCGTCCGGATTACGCGGGTTTCCGGCGAGCGCGTGTGCGATGAACTGATCCGCATCCTCACCGAAGGCGGCGCCGCTTATGGCCTGGATCTGCTCGATCAGAGCGGTCTGCTCGCCGTGCTGCTGCCCGAAGTGGCCGCCATGCACGGCGTTGAGCAGCCGCCCGAGTTTCATCCCGAAGGCGACGTCTGGACGCACACGCGCCTGCTGCTCGGTAGTCTCGATCGCGCCACGCCGACGCTGGCCCTGGGCGCGCTGCTGCACGACGTTGGGAAGCCGCCCGTCTTCCGCGTGGCCGACCGCATCCGCTTTGACGGGCACGTGGAGAAAGGCGTCGAGATGTCCCGTGCGATCCTCAGCCGGCTGCGTTGCTCCCGAGAGACAAGCGAGCAGGTGGAATCGCTGGTGGCGCATCACATGCACTTCAAAGACGTGGGCCGCATGAAAGAGAGCACGCTCAAGCGCCTGATGCGCCTGCCCCACTTCGACGAGCACCTGGAACTGCACCGCCTGGATTGTCTGGCCAGCCGCGGCAACCTGGAAACCTACGACCTAGTAAAGCGCAAGTTTGAGGAGATGACCGCCGAAGAGCTCAAGCCGGCGCCGCTGATCACCGGCGCCGACCTGATCGCCGCCGGCTACCACCCCGGCCCGCGTTTCGCCGAGATCCTCTCCGCCGTCGAAGACGCCCAATTGGAACACCGCCTAAGCACGCCAGCCGAGGCGCTGGATTGGGTGCTGGGGAAGTGGCCGCTGGAAGACGAGCTGTGAACACTACAACAAACTGCCGCCTCGCTTTACGTAGGTAACGGCGCTTTTTCTGCCAGTGGGCACAAAGGCGCGACGGAAATTCGACGCCGCCACGCGGGACTAACATTACTGCTATGTTCATAATGTCGCAGTTGAAACGCTCGCAGGTCCATTCATTGTTTTGGTCGTTTTGCGTCTCATCCAGAATGTGATGAACCGGCGGGAAAGCGGGGCGAGTATTTTGGGGTCGCCATGTTCAGGTGGTGCCCCTGGAGGCGATGAAATGATGGACCGGGCTGCAGAGGCGCCGCCGCGTCCCAACGCGAGGGTTACCGGCATCGCTTATTTGCTCTACTTTCTGACGGCAATATCCGGCGAGGTCTTCGTTGGCAGGGGCCACCTTGTCCTATATGACGCCGTCAACCTCATCTCCCACGCGTTCTACGTCGCTGTAACGCTGCTTTTCTACTACCTGTTTAAGCCAGTGAACTGGAGCCTCTCTTTACTCGCGGCGTTCTTCAGCCTCGCCGGATGCGCCAATGACGTACTTAGCCTCTTTAAGCTCGATCTCTACAAAATTAACAGCCTGGTGTTTTTCGGGCCGTATTGCCTCCTGATCGGCTACCTCATTTTCAAGTCGACTTTTCTGCCTCGAATCCTGGGCGTGCTGATGGCGCTTGCCGGTCTGGGCTGGCTGATCTTTCTGTCACCGCTCGCAAGCCATCTGTTCACCGGCCTTAAGGTCCTCGGAATCCTCGCGGAAGCATCGTTGATGCTATGGCTCATCGTGATGGGTGTCAACGTCCAACGCTGGAAGCAGCAGGCCAGCGCGGCGCGGTCGAGTGGGGGCCCGCCCGGAGACTGAGAACTCGGCCCTCTTGGTAAACGGAGTTTACCGGAAAGTGCCAGTCCACTTGGACGAGCAGCCGCCGCTCTGCACAGACGGCTGTCTGCGCAGACCGCGCCGGTCGCCTTTAGCAAGAAATATCAAGCATTCCACATCCGCTCCGCCTAAACTGCTCTCGATGCGTCTTGGATGGCGCACTTATTCTCAATCGCAAGGAGTGAACATGATCAAGATATTGTTAGGCATTGCAATTCTCCTGTTAGTTGTTGCCGCGGCGGCTTTCTGGATCTGGCACCGGATGACCGGGCCGCTCTACCAGCCGGGCGATGTGCGCGCGGGCAAGGGTGTCATCGAACCGCTGACGCCTCCGCAAGCTGCTGGTGGACGATGGCTTGTCGCGCCGGGCATCGAGCTCTATCACTTCGAGGAAGGCACGGGCACACCGGTGCTGGTCGTGCATGGCGGCCCGGGGTTTCCACCCACCGAGCCCTGGCGCGCCGGAAAGCTGCTGCCCTATCGGGTCATCTACTATCACCAGCGCGGCTGCGGGCTCTCCAGCCGTCCGATCCACTCCTTTAGCGGCTCCAATATGTACGCGAACATGCGCCAGGTGCACCGTACCCTCGGCCTGCCGGCGCAGGTGGGCGATATCGAGCGGATACGCCGCATTCTGGGTGTCGACCGCCTGATCGTGATCGGCCACTCCTTCGGCGCGGAACTGGCCGCGTTGTGGGCCGCGGAGTTCCCGGAACACGTGCGCGCGCTGGTCTGTGTGGCGCCGGCCGATCTGGCAGTGCTGCCGAGAAAGGCCGGCGACGAGGGCGACCTGTTCCAGCTTATCCGCCGGCGCCTGCCGGCGGGCATGAAGCCGGAATACGAACAGTACCTGGCCGATTACTTCAGTTTCCGCCGCGCCTTCGCCCGCAACGAAGCCGAGTCGTCGGCCTTCTACGGCCGCCTTGCCAAGTTCTGGGGAGCCGCCGGAGCGCCGCGCGGGACTTCCGCGATTGACGCCGCCGGCTATGAGCCGCTGGGCATTTATGTCAGCATGGGCGCGCATCACGATTACCGGGCTGCCTTCGAGGCAGTCCAGGCGCCCGTATTAGTGATTCACGGCAGCGCCGATCTGCAGCCGGAATCGGTCAGCCTGGGCTTCGCCGCACGCTTCAAGAATCATCAGTTCGTCCGCATCGAGGGCGGGTCCCACTTCGTTGCCGACGAGCAGCCCGAGGTCTTCGCCGCCGCGGTAAACAAGTTTCTGGGCGAATTGTAATCTGCGAACGCGCACCAACCGCTCCCTGACGGTCGCGGCTCCGAAAGGAACTGAACGCATCGGAGCCGCGACCGTTAGGGAGCGGTCGCCACTGAATGAGCTGGTTGTGTCCTGATGCGCTCAAATCGTCGCCGGCGTTCCCTCTGGCACCGCCGCAGTGGCCGGTTTGCCGCTCAGACGCTCCATGTACACGTAGATTACCGGCGTGATGTAGAGCGTCAGGAACTGGCTGACCACCAGGCCGCCCACCACGGCCAGGCCCAGCGGCTGGCGCGCGTCGCCGCCTTCGCCGTAGCCGAGCGCGATGGGCAGCGTGCCGAACAGAGCCGCCACGGTGGTCATCATGATGGGCCGGAAGCGCCGCATGCAGCCCTCCCAGATGGCTTGCTCGGCCGAGAGGCCTTCCTTGCGCCTGCCAATCGCGAAATCGATCATCATGATGGCGTTTTTCTTCACCACGCCGAACAGCATGATGATGCCGACAAACGCGTAGAGATCGAGCTCCTTGTGGAACAGCAGCAGCGTGAGCAGCGCGCCAAATACGGCCGACGGCAGGCCGGAGAGAATCGTGATGGGGTGAATGAAGCTTTCGTACAACACGCCCAGCACGATGTAAATCACCAGAATGGCGACGATCAGCAGCACCGTCAGATTGCGGAAGGAGTTCTGAAACTCTTTCACGGTTCCCTGGAAGCCGGTCGAGATGGTGGAGGGCATGTGCAGATCGAGGATGGCGCGGTCCACCTGGTCCACGGCCTGCCCTAGCGAGAAGCCGGGCCGCAGGTTGAACGATGCAGTCACCGCCGGCAACTGGCCGAAGTGGTTGATGTTGAGCGCGCCGGTCTGCCGGTGGGTGCGGGTGACCGCGTCCAGTGGCACCAGCGAACCCTGCGAGGAGCGGATATAGAGCTTCGATAGCGAATCCGCCGTTCGCTGGTATTGCTTGTCGAGCTCGAGAATCACCTCGTACTGGTCGGCGGGCGCGTAGATCACCGATGCCTGGCGCTGGCCAAAGGCGCTATAGAGCGCATCCTGTATCTGCTGCGCAGTGACGCCGAGCGCCAGCGCGCGGTCGCGGTCGATATCCACCATCAATTGCGGCGCGGCGATATGCAGGTCGTCGCTGACGCCTACGAAGCCGGGGATCTGCTGCATCTTGGCGGTCAGCTTGGGCGCCCATGCGTACAGCTCCTTCAGGTCGGGGCTCTGCATGGTGAGCTGGTAGTCCGCCGCGCCGAACTGGCCGCTGACGGAGATGGGCGGCGGGTTCTGGATGATAGGGAACAGCGCCGGCACGGCCATCACGCGCGGTAGCAGGGCTTCGATGGTCTGGTCGACGGAAAGAGCGCGCTCGGCGCGCGGCTTCATGTTGGCGAAGAAGAACGCCTCATTGCCACCGATCACGAACGAGCCCACGTCCGCGACACCGGGAAAGGCGCGGATAATTTCGGAGATGGCGCGGTGGTGGCGGGCCATATTCTCGAACGAAATATCCTGCGGCCCGAGTGTGATGCCGAAGAAGAAATCCGAATCCTGCGAAGGGATGAACCCGGTGGGCATGGTCTTGAACAGATATATGGTGCCCACCAGCATCAGCACCGCAACCGCCAGCGTCACCAGCTTGAAGCGCATGGCGATTCCAAGCGTCATTTCGTACCAGCGCTCGGTCAGTTTGTGGCCGCGCTCCAGCGTGCGGTACAGCAAGCCGTGGCGCGCCCCGCGTTCGCTGCGCAAGAAGCGGCTGCCCAACATCGGCGTCAAGCTAAGGGACACGAAGCCGGAAATCAGAATCGCCACCACGATGGTGACGGAAAACTCGTGCAGCAGGCGGCCCACGATTCCCGCCATGAACAGCACCGGAATAAACACGGCGACCAGCGAGAAGGTCATCGAG
>Ga0181520_10013649_pt1 | contig 10200 bp, 7 predicted proteins | sample PEATcosm2014_Bin_29_FD_132451 | JGI IMG/M metagenome (GOLD analysis project Ga0181520, IMG submission 132451) | Peatland microbial communities from MTU Mesocosm Facility, Houghton, MI, USA - PEATcosm2014_Bin02_30_metaG | ecosystem: Environmental > Terrestrial > Soil > Wetlands > Peat | place... | reverse complement strand
GGGCAGCAAAGTAAGCACATACGGCCATTCTCGTTCCTCGTGCAAAGGTGGCGTTTGCATGTCCCAGACCCTAATCGAACAACGACAAAAAGACAATGCTTATTTTAACGCCTATGCCCCTCGCCCCCTTGGGGGAGAGGGGCTGGGGGTGAGGGGGGCAAGTTGGGCCCAGTCAGCCTAAGTGAAGAGTGTTGAGTCTAGAGCGGGTTTTGTGCGGATATTTGCGGCGAAAATCTACCCCTCGCCCGGGCCGCGCACCGAGCGCGCATATTTCGTCAGCACTTGACGATCTTTCGCCCCTTCGGGCGCTAAAACGAGAGCCAGCGGTGCTGTCCCTTTTAGCGCCGACCCTGTGGTCAGGATGTGCTGACCTCAAGGTCAGCGTTATAACATGGAGGCCCTGACCCCACGGAAATGGAGAAAGAGAATCGCTCTTTTTGTGGGCATGGAAATAAATGAATTGATCGATAATCCGAGTCAACACAGACATACATCCTACGCGCAAAAGTGAATTGGCGAGCGAGGAGCGCCCCTTGGTGGAGCGGCAAATTTGTCCTTGCGCCACCTATGACCCGAATTCATAATTGAAGCTGGGACGTAATCGTCAGCAACTCGAGAATTGTGGAGGGAACAGTATATGGCTGCTGGAACATCTGCCACACCCCGGGGGGGATTTACCAAAGGCAACACGGATCGGGTGAAGGAAATCCTGAGCTGGTATGAGAGTGATAATCCCGGCGTCAAGACCAACCTGGCGCGATTGATGAACGCGGGCAGGCTTGGGGGCACGGGAAAATTCGTGATTCTGCCCGTGGACCAGGGCTTTGAGCACGGTCCGGCGCGGAGTTTCGCCGTGAACCCGGCAGGTTACAATCCCAACTATCATTTCGAGATGGCTCTGGCGGCAGGCTGTAATGCCTATGCGGCGCCTCTCGGTTTTATTGAAGCAGCGGCCGCCCGGCACGCGGGGGAAATTCCGCTGATCCTTAAAATGAATAACCACGACGTGCTGCACGACGAGAAGGATCCGCTTCCCGCCGTGACCGCCAGAGTGTCCGATGCGCTGCGCCTTGGCTGTGTGGCCATAGGTTTCACCATCTATCCGGGTTCCGCCGAAGCCCAGACGATGTACGAGCAACTGCGCGAGGCTGCGGAAGAAGCGAAGGCCTGCGGTTTGGCCGTGGTGGTGTGGTCGTACCCGCGGGGCACAAGCCTCTCCAAGGAGGGCGAGACGGCGCTGGACGTGGCCGCCTACGCCGCCCACATTGCCGCGGAGCTGGGCGCACACATTATAAAGGTGAAGCTGCCCACCGATCACCTCGAATTGCCTGAGGCCAAGAAGGTCTATGAAAAAGTCAACGTACCGCGCGCCACTCTGGCGGAACGAGTGCGCCATGTGGTGCAGGCCACCTTTGACGGCCATCGCATTGTGATCTTTTCCGGCGGCCCCAAGAAAGATAGCGACGATGCGGTGTTCGATGAAGCCCGCGCCATTCGCGACGGTGGCGGTTTCGGTTCCATCATCGGCCGCAACTCGTTCCAACGTCCCCGGGAACATGCCCTAAAGTTCCTGGAGACCATCATGAAGATTTACGCGGGGGAGCTGACATAAAGCATCCGGCCACTTGCATTGCTTCGTCCTTTGTTCTTGGTCCCTTGTCATTGGCTCAGGCCCTCGCCCGTAGGGCGCCAATGGGCTGTCTTCTGCTCATCAAAATGGCGAGACCGTGTTTCGAACTTGATATTGCCAAAAGACCGCCCTGGACAAAGGACCAAGGACAAGTGACAACGGACAACTGACCAACCCATGCCCACACTCCTGATTGTCGATGACGAACCCAAAATGCGGCGTTTGCTGGACCTGAACCTTTCCGAGGAGGGTTACACCGTCCTCACCGCCGCCGACGCCGAAGCCGGCCTGAACATCCTGCGGCAGGAAAAGATCGATCTGATCGTGACCGACCTCAAGCTGCCCGGGATGAATGGCCTGGAATTCCTGCAAGCCGTGAAACGCACCAACGCAACGCTGCCGGTTGTAGTCATGACGGCGTTTGGCACCGTGGAGACCGCGGTTGAGGCCATGAAGGCGGGGGCCAGCGACTATGTGCTGAAGCCCTTTGGCATGGAGGAAATCAAGCTGATCCTCCGCAAGGAACTGGACGTTCACCGCCTGCGCGAGGAGAACCGGTCACTGCGCGAAGCGCTGGGCCAGCGCTACCAGTTCCGGAATATCGTTGCCTACAGCCCCAAAATGCAGGAAGTGCTGGGGACAGTGGAAAGGGTCGCGCCCACGAATTCCACCGTGCTGCTGGGCGGGGAAAGCGGCGTGGGAAAGGACCTGATCGCGCGCGCCATCCACGAGCACTCGCGGCGCTCGGCAGAAGCCTTTGTGAAAGTCAACTGCACGGCGATTCCGGAAAACCTGTTGGAGAGTGAACTCTTCGGATATGAGAAGGGCGCTTTCACTGGCGCCAATGGTACCAAGCCCGGACGGTTCGAACTCGCTGACAAGGGGACGATCTTTCTTGACGAGATTGGCGACGTCCCGGGTTCAATCCAGGTAAAGCTGCTGCATGTCCTGCAAGATCGCCAGTTCGAGCGGCTGGGCGGGACCAAGACTCTTAAGGTTGATGTGCGCGTCATCGCCGCCACCAACCAGGACCTGCGCGCGGCGCTGGAGCAGGGAACTTTTCGCGAGGACCTTTACTACCGGCTGAATGTTGTGCCCATCAGCATCCCGCCACTGCGCGAACGCAAGGAAGAGATTCCGTACCTCGTCGATTATTTTATTGACCGGTTCGCGCGCGAGGCCGGCAAAACCCTTACCGCGATTACCCCGGCGGCGCTAAAGCTGCTGAGGGACTTCTACTGGCCCGGGAACGTGCGGGAGCTGGAGAACATTATTGAACGCGCCGTTGCTCTTTCCACTGGTACGGTTATTGATGTTGTGGATATCCGCCTGGATGTTGCACGGTCGAGTCCTGCCGCTGCCACCGCCCCCGGTACGGCGCCCTTTCCACCCGCCGGCATGACCCTGGAACAGTTTGAAGATGAGATCATCCGCGAAGCGCTGCAGCGCGCGAGCGGCAACAAGAGCCAGGCAGCCCGCCTGCTGGGCCTATCACGCAACGCTCTGCGATACCGCCTGGCAAAGATCGGCGTGCCGGATGAGGAAGAGAAGTAGGCGGGATGCCCCTGACTTGGGGACTGGCTTCAGGGTTTGGTTTCGCGGGCGGGAAGGGTTTTCAGAATGGAGACGAGAATTCCATTCACGAACTCAACCGAACCGTCACCGGAAAAGCGGCGCGCGATCTCAAGAGCCTCGTTGATCACAACGTGGGGCGGCGTTTCGGGGTAGTGAAGCAATTCGTAAACGGCAACCCGCAGGATGCCGCGATCGACGGCCGCCATGCGTTCCAAGCGCCAATTCTGGGCATGCTCGCGGATCAGCGTGTCGAGCCTCTCAATGTCGTTCACCGCCCCGTTAAAGAGTTCGCGGCCGAAGCTTTCCACTTCACTGTCGGCGTTGCGCTCAAGAAAGAACGAGGCGCCAACTTGCTCAGGCGTATTTTTCCCCAGTTCCCACTGGTAAAGCATTTGCATTGCGTATTCGCGAGACTTTCGTCGTGAGGCCATTTGTCCTTTGTCAGTTGTCCGTGGTTCTTTGACCGTAGTCAGTGGTTACTTGCCGCCCGTGACCATCTGAAGCCCGAAAATCGAAGCTCGAAAAACGGCCCGAGTTACGGTCTTCGATTTTGAAGACCAAGACCGCGGATTACTTTCCGATGAATTTTGCCGGCCGTTTTTCCAGGAACGCGCGTGTCCCTTCTTTCATATCGTCCGTTGTACAGCATAACCCAAAGAGCGTCGCTTCGAGCAACTGTCCTTGGGCCGCGGGCATTTCCATTCCGTGATTTACCGCTTCCAGAGCAAACTTTATGGCCAGGGGAGCGTTGGCAATGATCTTGTGCGCCAGCTTTTCCGCCGCCGGCATCAGTTCCGCCGCCGGCACAACCTGGTTCACCAGGCCCAAACGATGCGCTTCCATTGCGGTTACGGGGTCGCCGGTCAGGATTAACTCCAGCGCCCGGCACTTCCCCACCAGGCGCGGCAGCCGCTGGGTTCCGGCGTACCCGGGGATGAGTCCAAGTTTGACTTCCGGTTGCCCCAGGCGTGCAGTTTCCGCGGCAACGCGCAGGGTGCACGCCATGGCCAATTCGCAACCCCCGCCCAGCGCGAAACCGTTGATTGCCGCGATCACCGGCTTGCCGAGGTTTTCGATCAAATCAAGCACCTGCTGTCCAAACCGGGAAGTTTCCTTGCCTTCCACAGGGGTTTGCCGGGCAAGTTCGTTGATGTCCGCTCCTGCCACAAAGGCTTTCTCACCGTTCCCGGTCAGAATAACTACCCGCACTTCAGCGTCTTTCTGCAGAGCCTGGAAGCAGTCGAACAGTTCCGCCATCAGCTTGCGGTTCAAGGCATTCAGCTTTTCCGGCCGATTGACGGTGACATAGCCGATGGAATTTCGCTTGTCGAGCAACAGGGTTTCGTAGGCCATGAATTCTTCTCTATGCTTTTAGCATGATATTCACACGTGGAAGTGATGTTGACGGGAAATCAATTGGCAAACTTGGAGACCAGGATGCGTTTCCCGCCTTCTTTGCGCGCGCGGTCCAGGGAGACTTCCAGCCGGTTGATCACTTCGGTGACGCCATCGACGGCATCAAAGCTCGGGCCCAGCGGGACGTCGCAAACCGCCGCACAGAAATTGGTGGGCTCGGCGCCGTTCACGCGCAACTGCACCAGCGCGCGGCGCACTTTCTCCACTGCCAGTCCTGCTTGCGCCAGGGTCGTATCCGGAAACACCACCACGATCGAAAGGGGGCTGTAGCGAACGGAAATGTCGTTTTGGCGAAGGGCGGGGGTAAGGGCTTTGCTCACTTGCAACACGAATCGCTGCACGCCCGCATCTCCCAACGACTTCATGAGAGGATGCGGGTTTTCCGGCTCCAGCAGGCACACGGAAAGCGGCTGAGACTGATCCTTGGAGCGCCGCGCCTCGGAAAGCAGGCAATCCAGATATGAACTTCGCGGGAGCAGTCCGGTCTCGGGATCAGTGCCGGCAAGCGAGCGTACCAGCCTTCGCAACTTGGTGTTGTTGATGGCGATGACCACTTGCGTGGAAATGGCTCTGAGCAACAGGCTTTCCCCAGCCAACCACGTGCGCGGGGCATCGCATTGTTCCAGAAGCAACAATCCCGCGGGTGCGTCCTTGTCTTGCAGGGTCAACGCCTGCAAGGAGCGAATTCCCAATCGCTGGATTTCCGCTGCTATCGGAGCGAGCAAAGGAGCATGTGCCACATTATCGAGCGACCACCCGTCGGGACTGGAGGCGGCCTGTCCCATCAGGAAGGCAAACACCTTCAGCGCAGCCACAGGCTCGGAGGGCGGTGCCAAAGGGGAACGATACTCCGCCGTGAGGACGGGAGGCCCGTCCGGCGCCCCTACGGCTCCCCAGCACCGGCTGGCGTTCATGGCACGGCCGATCTCATTGACGGCAATCTGGAGCACTCCCTGCGGAGTCGACTCACGATAGATGTTGGCAGTGATTTCAGAGATCTTCCGCAGGTCGTCGAGTGATTGGAATGACCCCGAGCCTGGCGAGGGAGCATCTGCCCGCGGAGCTGGCGCAGCCGCGGGGGCGGCAGCCGGGGCTTTGAATTTGGGAGTATATGCCGCAGCGTCGTAAAGATCGCGGACCCTCTGGTTCCTCTCTTCCGCGCCCGGGAATGTCTGGTCGATTTTTTGCACCGTTTCCGCCAGCTTCGCGGAAAGTTGATATTGGTGATACATCTCCCCTTCGACAAGGAGGTCTTCGAGTGACTCGGTCTTTTCCGCAACGGCGGCTGCTGCGTTCTCGGCTGGGGATGCCCGCACAGACGGTGGAAGCTGCATCCGCGACAGGATATTCTGATACCAGATCGTGTCGATGTGTCCTTCCAGATTAATCAGCCGATCGTAGTGACCCTCGCCGTACGGGTCGACATCGAGAATTCGCTCCAGCGTGTCTCCGGCTTTGCGGTAGTTTTCGCTGGCCAGGTAGAGGTTGAACAGGCGCGACTGAGAACGCCGCAGCCCGTCCTCTTTGTTCATTTCGTTGTAGAGATTGCTCAACACTTCCAGCACATCCAGGTTTGATTCGTCGGTCTCGTATACCTTTTCCATGATTTTCAGGAATTCGTTCCGCTTGCCCTGCTGGAAAAGCCGATCCTTGAGTTCGCTCGCCGCGCCCAGGACTTGCTGCACGGCTCCGGTTTGGATCAAGCCCTCCATGAGCCTCAGGATAAGATCGACGCGTTCAGGGCTTGCGCGATAGAGCTTCCAGCATAAGGGTTCCACCTTGACGTAGTTGTTCGTCCCGAGAAACCCCCGGCAGGCCAATTCCAGCACTTCCAAATCATCAGGCCGCTTTGCCAGCATTGGTTCGATCAATTTTGTGGCTAAATCGGCATTCCCGCGCTTCAAAGCGAGTTCCGCGGCGGCGATGGTTGAAACTTCATCCGCCGGGTCAAGGGCATGCGCCTGGTCCACGAGCTTTTCCCAACAGCTTTCATCGCTGGCGCGACGGGCCAGATGCGCGGCACGGTGAAGCGCCGGCATCGCGACTTTTATCTGACCCGACTGGCTCGCCAATTCGGCGAGTTCCATGAAATCCTTCAGATTGTCAGAGTCAAGCTTGACGATGCGGCTCAGGCAATCGATCATCCTGGCCTTCAAGCCGTTGCTGCGGTAATGTTCAAGCGCCTCGCGGTAAGACTCAAGTGCCTCAGCGTGCTTCTGGACTTTTTCCAACAGGCCAGCCAGCTTCATCAGGGTCGCAATATCCTGGGGCGAGGACTTCAGCACCTTTCTGCAGGCGGCGATGGCCTTTGAGGTATCACCGCGCTTGATGTAATAATCCGCCAACTGAACCTGGTAACGCAGTGCCTCGGCTGGGCGATTTATCTTGAGGCTGAGGTCCCCCAGGTAGATGAGCGCTTCTTCGTCGTTGGGTTCGTAACGGAGAATTTCCTGATAGGTCTCGATTGCAGCTTCAAACTTCTGCCGCTGGAGATACTTATCCGCTTTTTCGTAGAGCTTGTCTAAATCTGGCATCGTCGTTTTGAGTAAATGCTGGTGCGCCCCCGGGGGAACTTGCTATCGACTCCCGGTTTGACAGGATAGCTCCCTTTTGTTAGATTTTCAAAGGGTTAGAAAATAGTCTCGTGGATAACAAGGGCACGCTCCTACCACTCGCACTACGCGGTGACACTCACCTTGAACTGTATTCTGCGTGGAATCGGCGAAATGCATGACTGAGGCTCGTTTCATTCGAAATTTCTCGGTGGTCGCCCACATCGACCACGGCAAATCCACGCTGGCGGACCGCCTGCTGGAAATGACCGGCGCGCTCTCCAAGCGTGAGATGTCAGAGCAAGTCCTCGACTCCATGGACTTGGAACGCGAGCGCGGGATCACCATCAAGGCCCACGCCGTTCGCCTGCACTACCGGGCCCACGACGGAAACGAATATCAGCTCAATATCATTGACACGCCCGGCCACGTGGACTTTTCTTACGAAGTCTCCCGCAGCCTCTCCGCTTGCGAAGGGGCCGTGCTGGTCATTGACGCCTCGCAAGGAGTGGAAGCCCAGACCCTCGCCAACGCGCAACTGGCAATGAACAACCACCTTACCATTGTGCCGGTGATCAACAAGATTGATCTTCCGGGCGCCGACGTTGAAGCTACCCGGCAGCAAATTGAGCATGCCCTGGCGCTGGACCCCTCGGAAGCGCTGCTGATCAGTGCAAAAGCGGGGACCGGCGTGGCGGAGGTTCTGGAGGCAATTGTCGCGCGCATTCCTCCGCCCAAAGGATCTCCCGATGCACCCCTCCAGGCACTGATTTTCGATTCCTGGTTCGACCCCTACCGGGGAGTCGTAGTCCTTGCCCGCGTCGTGCAGGGCGCTCTCAAGACCGGCATGCGCATCAAGCTTTGGTCGAATGACCAGGTGTACAACGTCGAGGAGTTGGGCATACTCACTCCCAAACCTGTTCGCGTTGACCAACTGGCGGCTGGCGAAGTTGGCTTTGTCATCGCCAACATCAAGAAGATCTCCGAATCTCGCATTGGCGACACGATCACGGATGACTCAAGACCGGCTCCCGGTCCTTTGCCGGGCTTCGAAGATATCAAATCCATGGTCTTCGCCGGCCTCTATCCGGTGGATTCCAGCGCCTACGAGAATTTGCGGGACGCCATTGATAAGCTAAAGCTCAACGATGGTTCCCTGGTATGCGAGCCGGAAAATTCCGATGCCCTCGGCTTCGGATTCCGCTGCGGATTCCTTGGACTGCTGCACATGGAGATCGTGCAGGAGCGGCTGGAACGGGAATTCAACATTGACCTCATTACTACCGCACCCAGCGTCCGTTATCGCATAACCACCAGGGCGGGAGAGGTGCTGGACGTCCACACGCCTACAAAATTTCCCCCGGCAGGCGATATTGAGAAAGTCGAAGAGCCCATTATCCGCGCCCAGATTTTTACCCAGGATGAGTACATAGGTGGAATTCTGGCGCTACTTGAGGAGAAGCGCGGAGTGCAAAAAGGCTTTGAATACGTCTCAGGCAAACGTGTTCTGCTGACATACGAGTTGCCGCTCAACGAAATCGTCCTGGACTTCTACGACCGCCTCAAGTCGGTGTCGCGCGGGTACGCGTCTCTTGATTACCACTTCGCGGGCTATTGGGTTTCAGACTTAGTGAAGGTGGATTTCCTTGTCGCGGGTGAAGCCGTGGACGCCCTGAGCTTCGTCTGCCATCGTGACACGGCCATGGAGCGTGGACGTTCTCTCTGCTCCCGCATGCGCAAGCTGATCCCCCGGCAGATGTTTGAAGTCGCGTTGCAAGCCTCCATTGGTGCGCGCATTATCGCCCGCGAGAATGTGGCGGCAATCCGCAAGAATGTGATCGCCAAATGCTATGGCGGTGATATCTCGCGCAAGCGCAAACTTCTCGAAAAGCAGAAGGAAGGCAAAAAGCGCATGAAACGCGTGGGCCGTGTTGACATCCCTCAGGAAGCCTTCCTCGCCATCCTCAAAGTTTCGGATTAGTGGTACGCCTGCCCCCAAAATACGCGCTCGAACCACTTTCCGCGAGCACTCACTCGCGATAGAATTGGTGCGACATCAATCTTGGAGCCAAACATGGAATTGAAAACTGTCAGCATCGAGAAGCCCGAAGACATGAACTTCATTCTCGGCCAGTCGCACTTTATCAAGACGGTGGAAGATCTCTATGAAGCCATTGTACAAACCGCGCCCCAGATGAAATTCGGCATCGGCTTTTGCGAATCTTCCGGCCCGGCGCTGGTTCGATTCGCGGGCAATGATTCCAACCTCATCGAACTCGCGCGGAAGAATGCGCTGGCGCTTTCCTGCGGCCACGCCTTCATCATTTTCATGGAAGGCGGCTTCCCCATCAATATCTTGAATACCGTGAAGAGCGTCCCGGAAGTTTGCCAGGTTTTCTGCGCAACGGCGAATCCCGTGGAAGTGATCGTAGCGGAATCTGCCCAAGGTCGCGGGATCCTAGGAGTCATCGACGGAGTCAAGACTCGCGGCATTGAGACCGACGCTGATATCCAGACCCGCAAGGATTTCCTGCGAAAAATCGGGTACAAATTATAAATGGAAGGAATTACGGATCGAGGCTTCTCAATTTATCAAGGAACCATCAAGATCCGAGACCGGCAAGTGGCATCAAATATTGAAATGATACTTACTTCAACGCGTCCTCTTAGAAACTGCTCTATTCACACATTCAACACTCTCGCGGCACTTATAGTTCTCAGTCTGTTTTTCCTGTGGAATGGCCATAGCGCCACCGAAATGGCGTTTGGAGCCCAAAGTAGTAGCGGCACGTCTACGACCAAACGGACGGCTCATCCCACTCGTAAGCACCGATCAAAGCGGGCCCGCAGGAAATCTCCTCCGGTGCAGGATTCGAAATACCGGTTGACCGTGGACTCAAAAATTGCGTTGGTGGTCGACGACAAGACGTCGGAAGAGTTGTTGGTGAAGGATGCGGATCGGGTTGTGCCCATTGCCTCTATCACCAAATTAATGACCGCCATGGTCGTGCTTGATGCCAAGCCTCC
>Ga0181520_10013648_pt1 | contig 10201 bp, 2 predicted proteins | sample PEATcosm2014_Bin_29_FD_132451 | JGI IMG/M metagenome (GOLD analysis project Ga0181520, IMG submission 132451) | Peatland microbial communities from MTU Mesocosm Facility, Houghton, MI, USA - PEATcosm2014_Bin02_30_metaG | ecosystem: Environmental > Terrestrial > Soil > Wetlands > Peat | place... | reverse complement strand
GCGCCGCTTCCTTGTCCCCTGACGTGTCGGCGAAGAGTAACTGCATTTGATAACTTCCCCGTGGAACGGGAATGGTGCATTGAAACTTTCCTTCGCGCCCCTCTAGAAACAGCGCAGGGTCGTCGGTGCCTTGAATCTCATGATTCGGATGAGAGAACGCTGACCCGCCTTTGCAGTACGGGTCGGAAAGCCACGTCTGCCCGGCAACATCGACATAAGAGCGTGGAACTGCTCCTAACCGAATACGGATGGCTCGGTCAGTTCCCGTTCCGGCAACCCCGACTGATGTGGGACCGGCAACAGATTTTCCTGCGGACCCAAGGTTATCGGGCCTCGACGGCGAACTATCCCGCTGGTAATGGAGAAAGTAGCCTCCCAACAGGAGCAAGCCTGCTATCCCCGGAATTGCCCAATACCGCCAAATGCTTTTCGCAGGCGGAGCTGCAATGGGCGGAGCCTGGACAAATTGTTCGGGCAGCGGCGGGACTTCGGCGGCATCGGCCGCAGGCAAGGGAACTTGTTCCCTGTGCTCAAATTGCAGAACATATTTGCCGGAGGGAAGCCGGATCTGAATGGGGTGGTCCGCTCCTTCCGTTGCGTAATACTGTTCCAGTTTCTTCCTGAGTGTGTGAGCTGTTACACGCACAATGGTGTCGGACTGGGGATCAAATTGCTCGAGCCGGTGGAGCGCCTGGACAGCAATGCTGTATTCCTTCACGGGCTCAGTATTTCCGGAGAAATATTGTTGGGCTACATATTCCAGAAAGTGCTTCAGGTTAGGAGCTTTGTCCAGAATGCCGGACTGAAGCACGGCTTGCAGTTCCTGCCATTCTTCTTCCGGCTTTGTTCCGATGACGGGGTTCGCGAACGCCATACGAGGATAACGCCTCCAAAGCGGCGGTCACCATTATAGCCATCCAACAGTACCCAGGGAAGTTTTCCTTAACGGCGAAATTAACGGAGTTAACGCGACAGGAGGGGGCCCTGACAGGCACTTCGATTCGGTGCGCTGCGCGAATGTAAGTCATTCATTGTAAGTTACATACATAGATATTGCACGAGGCGTAACAAGTGCTCTGGAATTGATCACGCTCCCACGGGTCCGTTATCCGTGAATGAACAGCGACTCACTTGCCAGTGGCGCGACTGAGCGCAGAGTGTTCCGCCATTGCACTTGCGGACCCCTAGTGTTACGGCAAATGAAAAAGCTGGCCAATGGAGCGTTCATGAAATCCCCAAACATTTCCGTCGAAGACACCCTTCGACCCGCCAATTCCACGACTGCCAGCATGAATCTCGCCGCCAGATCCATCGGTGTGTGCGGTGCGTTGGGTGTTCGTGTGCCCCGTGTAACAATCACGTCACTTCTGACAATGCTCCTGGCGTGCGCCTTCGGAATGCTCGCGCTGATCCAGGGGACTGGTGTCGCCGTCGCGCAGAACAGCACGATTTTCGGACCCAACGTCTACGTCTTTACGCCCAGCACTCCGATATCGACGATCAATTCGACCCTCGCCACGCTGGCCGGCAATGCGCAGTTCAGCACCAATCGCTATGCTGTGTTTTTCCAGCCCGGCACGTACAGTGGCGTCGAATCTCAGGTTGGCTACTATATGTCCGTCGCTGGCCTCGGGGAGGAGCCCACATCGACGGCCATTACCAACGGCTACCTCACCGTCAACACGACAGATAGCAATGGGAATCTGACGACAAATTTCTGGCGATCGATTGAGAACATGGAAATGTCTCTCCCGGCCGGCGACGTCGAGCAATGGTGCGTCTCGCAGGGAGCCGATTTCCGACGCATGGATATCAACGACAGTGTCGAACTTACAAATACCGACTGCGGCGAGGCAAGCGGTGGGTTTATAGGTGATAGCGTAATCACCGGCGACATTCAATCCTGCTCACAGCAGCAGTGGTACACCCGCAACACCAATTTTGCCGGCTGGACTGGGAACCTTTGGAACATGACATTTTCCGGGGATAACGGTGCCCCGGCGGCGGCCTGGGGCGGCGGCGGGAATAACTACTGCGTACTTGCCACGACCCCGGTGGTTCGTGAAAAGCCCTTTCTCTATCAGGACGGCAGCGGCAACTACTGGGTGTTTTCGCCGACATTGAGGACCAATTCAGTTGGACCGAGCTGGACAAGCACCAATCCGGGCCCCGGCAACTCTCTGGCAATCAGCACCTTCTTTATCGCCACGCCATCCAGCACGCTGGCGCAGATTAATGCGGCGCTGGCTGCAGGCGAGAATCTGATACTGACGCCTGGCATCTACCAGTATTCCGGGGCCATCAACGTCACCAACCCGAACACTGTAGTGCTCGGACTCGGCTACGCGGACCTGGTTCCGCAGACGGGAACAGCGGCAATGACGGTTGCCGACGTGGACGGTGTGCAACTTGCCGGATTCCTCATCGATGCCGGTCCAGTCAACTCGCCGGTACTCCTCCAGATTGGAGTGAAGGGTGCATCGCGAGTCAGCCATGCGAGCAACCCGACATCGATCAGCGATGTGAACTTCCGCATCGGCGGTGCCACTGCCGGAACTGCGACCGTGGCCACGGAAATCGACAGTGATAACGTCATCATCGACAATATGTGGTCATGGCGCGCGGACCACGGGGCTGACGCCACCTGGACGGGCAACGTCGCTATGAATGGATTGGTCGTGAACGGCGATAATGTCACGGCACTTGGCCTGGCTGTCGAGCATTACGAGGCGGAGCAAGTAGTGTGGAACGGCGAGGGCGGCGAGACCATTTTCTATCAGAGCGAAATGCCGTACGACGTTCCGGACCAGGCTGCATGGATGAACGGCAGCTTAGACGGTTATGCGTCCTACAATGTTGGGCCGTCGGTTACGACTCACTTGGCTTATGGGCTGGGCGTCTACTCCTACTTCGATGTAGCGGGAGTCACGATATTCTCAAACAGCGGAATCGCCGCCCCGGTCGCCACCGGAGTCACGTTCAGCGATTTGGTGTCTGTCTACCTGGCTGGAAGCGGCGGGATCACTTACACCGTTGCCTCAGACAGTCCCGGAATCACGGATAATGCGGGCACGACGGCGCAGTCCGGGTCCTACATCAGCTTCGTAAGTTCCTGGGGAGGTACAAACGGCGGCTGCACCGCGGCTCCCGGCGTCCCCGGTATGCCTTCCGGGACGGGCATTTCCTCCAGTCAAATCAATTTCACATGGGGTGCCAGCTCCGCCGGGTCGTCTTGCACCGTGAGCTATAACGTATTCTGCAGCACGACTTCCGGGTTCACTCCCTCATCGAGCAACGAGGTAGCTTCCGGCCTTACGTCTCCCTCGTTCTCTGATACGGGGCTGGCTACCGCAACAACCTACTACTGCAAAATAATAGCGGCGGACGGGGATGGTACTTCGGCAGCATCGGCGCAGGGAAGTGGGATGACAACCGGCACTGGAACTTGCAGCGCGGTTCCTTCCGCGCCCGTCGGGTTGACGGCAACGGCGGAAACCACAAGCTCCATCGGCTTAACTTGGACGGCCGTGACTCCTCCGACTAACTGCACCATCAGTTCCTACACCGTTTACGGCGGAACGACAACAAATCCGACTACTGTAATTGCAAGCGGAGTGACGGGCACCAGCTACACCAACACCGGCCTCGCGGCTTCGACGACTTACTACTATCTTGTCAAGGCGGTCGACGCGGACGGCACGTCGGCAGCTTCAAACCAAGCCCAGGCCTCGACCGGCACCGGGTCCTGCACTGCGGTTCCCTCAGCGCCCACCGGTCTGACGGCGACGGCGTCTTCATCAAGTGCCATCGGCTTGAGCTGGACGGCAGTGACTCCACCCACTAACTGCTCGATCAGCTCCTACAGCGTCTACGGCAGCACAACCAGCGGGTTTACTCCAGGCTCTGGCAACCTGCTATCCAACTCGGTGACGGGGACGACTTACTCAAACTCAGGTCTCTCGGCCTCCACAACCTACTATTACGTCGTTGAAGCTGCGGATACGGAAGGTAACTCGGCTGCTTCGAACCAGGCAAGCGCTTCCACATTGCCGATACCCTTACCAGGCATATCCATCAATGCCGGCGGTCCGGCGGTGAGCAATGCAGGCGGCGGCGACAATTCCTTTGTTGCCGACGAAGACTTCACCGGTGGCGGCACTTACGCGGTCACCAACACAATCACCATACCCGCGGGTATTGCGGCTACCGCTGCTCCGGCAGCAGTCTACCAGTCGGCGCGGCAAGGGACCACGACATATACGGTTCCCGGTCTGACCGCTGGAAACACTTACACCGTACGTCTGCACTTTGCCGAGCTTTATTTCTCCACAGCCGGCAGTCGCGAATTCGATGTGGCCATCAACGGAACAACGGTGCTGACCAGCTTCGACATCTACGGAACGGCCGGCGCGAATTACACGGCCGTGATTGAGCAGTTCACGGCCACCGCCAACAGCAGCGGCGACATCGTCATTGCCTTCACAAATGGCGCCAAAGACCAACCGATGATCAACGGCCTCGAGGTGCTTGGCACATCCACCAGTTGCAGCACCGTTCCCTCGGCGCCCACAGGGTTGACGGCAACAGCGTCTTCCTCAAGCGCAATCGGCTTGAGCTGGACACCAGTTACCCCTCCTGCTAACTGCTCCATCAGCTCCTACACCGTTTACGGCGGAACGACTGCAAATCCGACAACCGTAATCGCAAGCGGCGTGACGGGTACGACTTACTCCAATACCGGCCTTGCGGCTTCGACGACTTACTACTACGTTGTCAAGGCGGTTGACGCGGACGGCACATCGGCGGCCTCGGCGCAAGCGCAGGCCACAACTCCGGCCCCAGCCTGCACTACGGTTCCCTCTGCGCCAACCGGACTTACTGCAACGGTGTCCTCCTCAAGTGCAATCAGCTTGAGTTGGACACCAGTGACTCCTCCGGTTAGCTGCTCTATCAGTTCCTACACCGTTTATGGCGGAACGACGGCAAATCCGACTGCCGTAATCGCAAGCGGAGTTACAGGTACAACCTACTCCAACACCGGCCTGACGGCTTCGACGACTTACTATTACATCGTCAAGGCGGTTGACGGGGACGGAACATCGGCAGCCTCTGCGCAGGCCAGCGCGGAGACGCTTCCGCCCGGCACGGAGATTGTAGCTATCGCCGCCGGCGGTCCGGCAGAAAGTAACTCGGGCGGCGGCGATTATTCCTTTGTCGCGGATGAAGACTTCAGCGGCGGAGGGGATAACAGCGCTGTTACGGCCACTATCAATCTGACCCAACCCGGAGCCAATGCAGCGCCGATGGCGGTGTATCAGCACGGGCGGGCTGGAATTTTCACCTACACGATTCCGAACCTGACGCCCGGCACTCAATACACCGTGCTGCTGCACTTCGCGGAGACCTATTTTACCGCGAAGGGGGATCGTGTCTTCAACGTGGCCATCAACGGCACGACCGTGCTGAGTAACTTCGATATCTATGCCACGGTTGGTAAGGACGCGGCTCTGGTGGAGCAGTTCACCGTGACCGCCAACAGCAGCGGCGACCTCGTAATCGCCTTCACCAACGGAACCGCAGACCAACCACTAGTCATGGGAATTGAAGTCCGGTAAGACGACCTCAACACTTTTGGGCCGGCGACAGTTCCTGCTGCCGGCCCAAACAAATCGAAATCGCCGAAATGAGAGATTCTTCCCCGATTGACCACCCTCAACCCCGTACGACCTCAAGGAGTTCGTTGTGAATTTACAGATTCCACCAATACGTTTCGCGAACGGTTCTGACCGAGCGGTATACGCGCTGGCGACACAGGTCTCCAGCTTGCTCAACTTTCCCCAGCGCACGCTTCTTTTTCTGGCTGCCATTTGTTTGCTGTGCACGTCGTCGATGCACGCGCAATGGACTCAAGTTTGGGGTGGTGACTTCACGGGCGCGGCCGGCACAACCTACAACCATGCCAACTGGTGGAACGATGTCCAAGCCACTGCGGTATGGGGCGACGGAACGATACAAAACACGAGCGATAGTCTGCAGAACGTGTACCTCGATGGGAATGGCGACCTCGTGATCGCTATGACCTATAACCCGAACAACGCGGTGCCGTACACTTCGGCACGATTGACCAGCACATATAACGCCGGGCCTTACGGGCGTATCGACGCTCGTATTCAGAACCCATCTGCTGTGGGCATGGGCGCGGCGTTTTGGGCATTGGGCGAGAACGCCTATCCAGCAGCAACGGCACCCGGAACGGCGAATCCCAGCACCAGCGGCGGCGTTCCCTGGCCATGGTGCGGCGAGCTGGACATGATGGAACTCCAGGCCTCTAACAACCAACATAACGGCTCGACCATCCACGGCGGACAGACCGATGGACAGACCTACTATGAGTACGGTGGAATCAGTTCCGCCATAAACCTGACCGGAAGCGCGACATTCGACAACGGTTTTCATCTCTTTAGCACGGAATGGGCGCCGTATTCTTTCACCTACCTGCTGGATGGTGTGGCATATGCCACTGTGAACCTGGCGAATATTGGAGCAACCGACCAATGGGAATTCACCCAGCCGATTAACTTCATCCTTAGTTCCGGAGTCGGTGGAAACGGCGGCACACCAAACGGCCAGGGCTTCCCGTCGAACTTGGTAGTGAATTACGTCAATTACTCTCAGTGGTCTGCAGGTGCGCCCGCTCCCGTTACGGGACTTACCGCAACGGCAACCAATAGCAATGCGGTGAGTCTTTCCTGGACGGCAAGCACAACCTCGGGTGTTACCTATGATATCTATGCGACAACGACTTCGGGGACGGCTCCAGCTCTGGCCACGCTCGTTGCGCAGAATGTTACCGCAACCTCCTACGTGAATACTGGCCTGATGCCGAACACCACCTACTACTACACTGTAAAGGCGGCGAACTTCGGCGGCGAATCCAGCGCTTCCAACGCAACGGTAACCACGCAAGCCCCAGGCAACAGCACAGGCATGCAGTTGAGCGCCGGTGGATATGCCGTGGGCACCTATATGAACGCGAACCCGCCACAGCCCGCAGTCGCGGGGGCCGCGGGTCCTGCCCCCTTCGTCCTTGGCGGAAACACAAACTACCACTGGACAGCCGGGCCCCCGGCGGCCCTTACAGCGGTTGACACTTCGCTGGTCACCAATCCTGCGCCGCAAGCGATATACAACGTGGAGCGCTGGGGCGCAGCGGCATGGACCATTCCCGGACTGAATCCGCTGGGTGGCTATAACGTCCGCCTGCACTTTGTTGACTTTTCCTCGACCGCAGCTGGACAGCGCCAATTCAACGTATCCATCAACGGCGAACAAGTCTTGACCAACTTCGATATCTATGCTGCCACGGGAGCTATCAATAAGGCGATTGTGGAGCAGTTCTATACCACCGCCGATGAGAATGGCATCATCGAAATTCAAACCGCCATTGGAGCCGCAAACGACCCCACCATCGAAGCAATCGAAATCGTTCCAGCGACAGGCACCAATCCTGTTGGGGCAACCCCGGGGACGACAACTGACCTTGCAATTAACTCAGGCGGCCCAGCTGAGGGTAACTTTGTCGCTGACGAAGACTTCAACGGCGGCGACACTGCTACATCGACAGCTGCCGTTACTACAAATGGTAATTCTGCTCCAGAGGCTGTCTATCTGTCAGAGCGCTATGTGCCCTTCACGTATGATTTGACTGGCCTGGTTGCGGATGCGCCGTACACAGTGAAAATGCACTTCGCTGAAACTTACTGGACAGGAGCCGGCGAACGCATCTTCAGCGTGTCGATGAACGGAACATATGTGCTGAACGACCTCGACGTATTCAAGACGGCTGGGGGCGAAAACATCGCCTACGATCCACAATTCACCACGAATGCCGACAGGTACGGCCAGATTATTGTGCAGTTCATTTATGGTGGTGCAGATCAACCGTTCATTGACGGAATCGAAGCTGTGCAGAGCGGCAGCCCCACCTGCACTACGATTCCTTCAGATCCGACCGGTCTGACGGCAAACGCAACTTCCTCCAGCACAATCGGCTTAACCTGGAATGCTGTTACTCCGCCGGCCAACTGCACTATCAGCTCCTACAGTGTCTACGGCAGCAAGACTAGCGGATTCACACCTGGCTCCGGCAATCTGATTGCTAGCGGAGTTACCGGCACGACTTACACGAACACTGGTCTCGCTGCATCCACCCCTTATTACTACATCGTGGAAGCGGTCGATGCGGACGGCACGTCGGGCCCCTCGAACACAGCCACCGCTACAACGCAAGGTGGAGTCAGCTGCAGCGCGGTGCCCGCAGCGCCCACGGGTCTAACGGCAACTGCATCCTCTTCCAGCGTGATCGGTTTGAACTGGAGCGCGGTTACCCCGCCGGCGAACTGCACCATCAGTTCCTACACCGTTTACGGCAGCACGACCAGCGGATTTACTCCCGGCTCCGGTAACCTGATCACCAGCGGGCTTACCGGCACAAGTTTCTCCGACACCGGTCTATCGGCTTCGACAGCCTATTACTATGTCGTCGAGGCCGTTGATTCATTCGGCACATCGGCGGCTTCCACGCAACAATCCGCAACCACGCAGGGACCGGGCTCAGGGACGGAGATCGTAGCAATCGCAGCGGGTGGACCGGCACAGAGCAACACCGGCGGCGGCGACCACCCGTTTGTTGCCGACGAGTACTTTGTTGGCGGCGGGGATAACGGCGCAGTCACGGCCACCATCAACCTGGCCCAACCCGGCGCCAACGCAGCGCCGATGGGGGTATATCAAAACGGGAGGGCCGGAGTTTCTACCTATACGATTCCGGGTCTTACCGCCGGCAGCCAGTACACCGTCCTGTTGCACTTCGCCGAGACCTATTTCGCTGCAGCAGGGGATCGCGAATTCAACGTGGTCATCAACGGCACAACCGTGCTGACCAACCTTGACGTTTACGCTACGGTTGGGAAAAACGCGGCTCTGCTGGAGACCTTCACTGCCACAGCCAACAGCAGCGGCCAGATCGTAATTGCATTTACCGTCGGCGCGGCAGACCAGCCCCTGGTCATGGGAATCGAGATCCGCAGCACCTCCGGCGGCAGTTGCAGCGCGGCTCCTTCGGCACCCAACGGCCTGACGGCAACCACGCAATCCTCCAGCGCCATCGGCTTGAGCTGGACGGCGGTGACTCCTCCGGCCAACTGCACCATCAGCTCCTACACCGTTTACGGCGGAACGACGGCAAATCCGACTACCGTAGTCGCAAGTGGAGTGACGGGCACAACCTACTCCAACACCGGCCTCGCGGCTTCGACGACTTACTACTACGTCGTCAAGGCGGTCGACGCGGACGGCACATCGGCAGCATCCACACAAGCAAGCGCGGAGACAACCCCTGCATCCTGCACCGCGGTTCCCTCGGCCCCGACCGGGCTGACGGCAACAGCGTCCTCTTCAACCGCAATCGGCTTGAGCTGGAATACGGTCACGCCACCGGCTAACTGCTCCATCAGCTCTTACAGCGTCTACGGCAGCAAGACCAGCGGCTTCACACCGGGCACCGGTAATCTGATCGTCAGCGGAGTTACCGGAACCACTTACTCCAACACCGGCCTCACGGCTTCGACGACTTACTACTACGTTGTGGAGGCGGTAGATGCGGACGGCAATTCAGTGGCATCCGCGCAGCAGTCGGCAACCACGCAACCCAGCGGCAGCACCGAGGTCGTTGCCATCGCTTGCGGCGCTCCGGCGGAAAGTAACTCTGGCGGCGGCGATTACTCTTTCGTTGCCGACGAAGACTTCGTTGGCGGAGGAGTCAACAGCCCAGTCACAGCCTCCATCAACCTGGCACAACCGGGCGTCAACGCCGCACCTATGGCGGTCTATCAGCATGGACGCGCTGGAATCTCAACCTATACCATCCCGGGGTTGACACCCGGCAGCACGTACACTGTGCTGCTCCACTTCGCAGAGACGTATTTCACCACGGCGGGAAGTCGTGAATTCAACGTAGCCATCAACGGCACGACGGTCCTCACCAACCTTGATGTTTTCGGCACCGTCGGAAAAGATGCGGCGCTGCTTGAAACTTTCAACACCACCGCTAACAGCAGCGGGCAAATCGTCATCGCCTTCACCGCTGGCGTTGCAAACCAGCCCGTAGTCATGGGTATCGAGGTACGAACCAACTAAAACG
>Ga0181520_10013647_pt1 | contig 10204 bp, 8 predicted proteins | sample PEATcosm2014_Bin_29_FD_132451 | JGI IMG/M metagenome (GOLD analysis project Ga0181520, IMG submission 132451) | Peatland microbial communities from MTU Mesocosm Facility, Houghton, MI, USA - PEATcosm2014_Bin02_30_metaG | ecosystem: Environmental > Terrestrial > Soil > Wetlands > Peat | place... | reverse complement strand
CTGGATCAATACGACGCTGTTTTCGTCCCCGGCGGCCATGGCCCGATGATCGATCTTCTCGATGATCCCAACGCGGGCATCGTAATGAGACATTTCCATGAATCATCGAAGCCTACTGCGGTGCTCTGCCATGGCCCGATTTCACTGCTCTCCGCGCTTCCCGATTCGAGGGAGTTTGTGGCCGCGCTGGCGGCGGGCGATGTCGACGGAGCACACGCAAAGGCTCAAGGCTGGATCTACTCCGGATATAGGATGACTATCTTTTCGACGGCGGAAGAGCAGCAGCGCGAGCCGCTTGAGATTCGTGGTAAGGTTCTCTTCTACCCGGACTTCGCCTTGCGTACCGCGGGCGGTGAAGTAAGCGTGGTCGCTCCATGGGGGAGCTACGCTCTTCAAGATCGCGAGTTGATCTCAGGTCAGAACCCGTTCTCGGATCAAGCGCTTCTGAAACTTCTTCTACCGGCCCTCGAAGAGAAGAAGAAGTCCGCTTCGGCGGCATAAGAACCGGGAACGCCCAGCAATTACACGATCGTGTTGCCCTGCGCAGCGCCAGTCGAAGTCCGAGGGAAGGAATTGCCGATGAACCCCGTGGCATTTCGCACCATTCAAATCAATGGCTTATCAATTTTCTACCGAGAATCCGGTGCGAAGAATGCCGAGACGCTTCTGCTGTTGCACGGACTTCCATCGTCGTCGCGTATGTTCGAGCCGCTTTTCGCACGGCTATCGGACCACTACCATCTGATTGCGCCGGATTATCTTGGCTTCGGACACAGTGACTGGCCGGACCCCAAAAAGTTCGCGTACACGTTCGATCGATACGCCGAAATCATGGGTCATTTTACCGAGGAGCTCGGGCTCTCGCGCTACACGCTCTATATGCAGGACTACGGAGGCCCCGTCGGCTTTCGCATGGTTCTGGCTCATCCCGAGCGAGTTGAGGCGCTGATCGTGCAGGATGCCGTCGCTCACAACGGGGGCCTTGGAGAGAACTGGAAAACACGGCGGGCCTTCTGGGCTGATCGCGCTGCGAATGAGAGCGCGTTGCGCACCAATCTCTTGTCGCTCGAGGCTGCGCGCGCGCGACACGTCGGAAACGATCCTGACGTGGAGCGCCACGATCCCGACCTTTGGACCGACGAGTTCTACTTTCTCAATCGGCCCGGCCAGGGCGAGATCCAAAGCGACTTGTTCTATGACTATCGAAACAATGTGGTTGCGTATCCGAAATGGCAAGCGTGGATGCGCGAGAACCAACCGCGGCTGCTCGTGATCTGGGGCAAGTACGAATTATCGTTTGATCCGAGCGAGCCTGAAAGCTATCGCAAGGATGTTCCGAACGCCGAAGTGCATATCGTCGATGGTGGACACTTCGCGCTCGACACGGCCGCCGATGAAATTGCCGCCTTGGTGAAAGGTTTTATGGGGTCGACTCCGAGGTGAAAGATCTCCGTGCGAGTTACAAACGATACCAAAGTATCGCCCGATACCATTGTCCAATTGTTTTGCCTTCCCTCGTCAGGCCTAATCGGCAGCATGACTACGAGAGTGTCGGAATAATCGAATGAGAACTCTTTTTCGGAATGGGAGTCGTCAATGAGCGTACAAGTCGAACAGAAGAGCTATGAGATGCCCCCGCGGGAGGGAATCAGCATCGCGCATTTTCTTACCGTCGCCGATATCAAGCGTTCGGCTCACTACTATGAGAAGGTCTTCGGCGGTCACATTCTGAGCCTGGGTGACGGCAACGCGCCCGCATACCTTCAGCTCGCGAATATCTGGATGATTTTGAACGTCGGCGGCGGCCCGACCCCCGACAAGCCGACGGTTACGCTCAGTGTTCCCGATCCGAACCACATCAACAGCTTTATGAATTTCCGCGTTGCGGATATTCAAGCGTGCTATGAGCTATGGAAGAGTCGAGGGGCTGAGTTCATCACGCCGCCGATTCCCAAGTACGGAGAGATCCGCTGCTACATCCGTGATCCTGATGGCTACATTATCGAAGTCGGACAGAGCACGGATCTCACATACGGCTAATGCGGCCCCGGGGGCGATGCGGAATTAAGTGCTCGACGGAAGATGGCAGGGTGGTCGAGAGGCAGCGCTGCCTTGGGGTCCCCTTTACGATTGCCGGGGTTGCCATCAACCAGCTGCAAATCAGACTCCGCCAGTAGCACCCGGTTGCTTCTCGCTCTGCTCGGGCTTTGAGAAAGGCAGCAAATGGGACTCGTACGGACGCTGATTGATTATGACAAGAAGTCCAGTAAACCAGCGCTCCCGCAGAAATTGAGAGAGCTGTACGACGGTGATCTGCGCTTTCGCAAATCAACCGCTGCGCGCCCGTTTGTCATTGCGGATTTTGTTTCCACTCTTGATGGGGTCGTCAGCTACGAGATCAAGGGTAAGTCCGGTGGCTCAACCATCAGCGGTTCCAATCCCGCGGACCGGTTCATCATGGGCCTGTTACGGGCCTCCGCGGATGCCATCATGGTCGGCGCCGGAACCCCGCGCGACGTAAGTGCGAAAAACCTTTGGACTCCTGAATACGTCTACCCCAATGCCAAGCATCTATATGAGGAGTACCGGGTCGACGCGCTACATAAGCCGAAATATCCCCTGCTCGTGATCGTTAGCGGCAGCGGTCAACTGGAGTTAGAGAAAGCGATTTTCCAAACACCGGCGATGCGCACCGTGATTGTAACAACCGCGACCGGCAGAGATGAGCTCGCGCGCCGAGGCGCTGCAAAACTACGCTCGGTTGAGATACATGCTTTAAAGTCGGCTAGTGGCAGCATCGCTCCGCGGGCGATCCTGCGTTTGCTGCAGTCGCAGTTCGGAGTAAAGACGCTTCTCCACGAGGGCGGTCCTACTCTTTTCGGACAATTTCTGGCGGCAGAAGTTGTAGACGAACTCTTTCTGACGCTGGCGCCGCAAATCGCGGGCCGTAAGGACGACACCACTCGACCGGCAGTCGTGCAAGGGGTGGCGTTTCTGCCGAATTCTGCTCCCTGGTTTCAAACGGTCAGCGTAAAGCAAGAAGCCGCGTATCTGTACCTGCGTTACCGGCGTCGGCGGAGCTGACACCCAGCAACTCTTAGGTCCAGCCCAATCGGCCGCGATCGAACGATCAAACGACGCCCGAAGAGGCGGCCAAGGACAGTAGGTTCGAAACAAAGGGGGGACACTGACCGCGCCATGAAGCACTTCGACGCCATCATTATCGGTACGGGCCAGGCAGGACCGTCGCTGGCAGCGCGGTTTGCGGATGCGGGCAAAACGGTCGCCATTATCGAGCGCAGCAAATTCGGCGGAACATGCGTGAATACAGGATGCACTCCGACAAAGACGCTCGTGGCGAGCGCCTATGCGATCCATGTTGCCCGCCGAGGTGCGGAATATGGTTTCTCGGTCGGCGATGTGCGCGTGGATATCAACCGAGTGAAAGCCCGGAAGGATGCCGCGTCCACAAGATCAAGCAAAGGAGTGGAGGCGTGGCTCCGGGGAATGACAAATTGCACGGTCATACAGGGCGAGGCCAGCTTTCAGTCGCCGAACTCTGTGATGGTCAACGATGAAGTTCTCGAAGCGGACAAGATCTATATCAATGTGGGCGGGCGCGCGCGGGTGCCGGAAATGCCGGGCATTCACGACGTCCCGTTTCTCACCAACTCATCAATGATGGACATCGATTTCCTTCCTGAGCAATTCATCATCGTTGGCGGAAGCTATGTTGGGCTGGAGTTTGCTCAGATCTATCGCCGCTTAGGAAGCGAAGTCACGATTGTGGAAATGGGGCCGCGCCTCATTGGACGGGAAGACGAAGACATTTCCGATGCTGTGCGCGAAATCCTGGAGGCTGAGGGCATAAACATCCGGCTGAATGCGAAATGCATCTCGCTGGAGAAACGCGATGCCGGCGTCGCTGTCGGCCTCACCTGCGAAGAAGGCCCGCCAGAAGTTGTGGGCACTCAGGTTCTGATGGCCGTGGGTCGCATTCCCAATACGAGCGACCTGGGACTGGACAAAGGCGGGGTTGCCATCGATACCCGCGGATACATAACGGTTGATGATCAACTGCAAACGAACGTTTCCGGCATCTGGGCGCTCGGGGACTGCAACGGCCGCGGCGCATTTACGCATACTTCCTATAACGATTACGAGATCGTTGCAGACAATCTCTTCAACGCAGACCATCGCCGCGTTTCCGATCGGATCCAGGCCTACGCGCTGTATATCGATCCGCCGCTGGGGCGATGCGGCATGACGGACGCGGAAGTGCGGAAGTCAGGACGTCGTGCCCTCGCTGTGAAATATCCGATGAGCCGAGTGACCCGCGCTTACGAAAAAGGTGAGACACAAGGAATCATCAAGATCTGCGTTGATGCAGAAACAAAACAGATTCTCGGAGCCGCAATTCTTGGAGTTGGAGGCGATGAAGTAATTCACGTGTTGCTCGATGTGATGTATGCGAAGGCGCCCTACACGGTCATCGAGCGCGCGATGCATATTCATCCGACGGTCGCTGAATATCTGCCGACCATCCTCGGCAAACTGGTGCCGTTTGCGTAGTGCCGGCGATTCGACTACGTATTGGGTTCGCATCTCTGGAACGAAAGGTTGTCTATGTCGGACAAACCAACAGCAATCATCACCGGAGCGTCGGGAGGAATCGGCGCAGGCTTGGTCGAGAGGTTTTTGGCAGAGGGTTATAACGTCGTCGCGACCTCTCGTCATGCCACTCAAAAGTTGCCTGCATCAGCCAGCCTGGTTCGCATCGATGGCGATATCGCCAACCAGGAGACGGCTATCCAGGCAGTCGAGGCGACAATCAACGACTACGGAACTATCGATGTTTTGGTGAACAACGCCGGTATCTTTCTAACCAGACCCTTCACCGATTTCACTACCGAAGACTTCAACGCCCTTGTCTCCACAAATCTACTCGGATTTTTCTACATCACGCAGCATGCTGTGAAAGAAATGCTGAAGCAGAAATCGGGGTGCGTTGTGACCATCAGTGCGGCCCTTGCAGATCGGCCAATCGCCGGCGAAAATGGTTCGATTTCGATGATGACAAAGGGTGGACTCAACGCGGCAACTCGGAACCTTGCTGTCGAATACGAAAAAGATGGCATTCGCTTTAATGCGGTAGCTCCCGGTGAGGTCGATACACCGATGCACCCCAGTGATCCCAACGACTCGACGGCGCAACCGGTCATAAGAAAAGCGACGGTAGCGGATATCGTCGAAGCCGTTCTCTACCTGGCAAAGGCGGGCCATGTGAGCGGGGAGATACTCCATGTAGATGGTGCCGCTCCCGCTCGACGCTGGTAGCTGCAAGACGACCCAGGATCGTCTCGGCCTGATGGCTACCGCTTAATTGCTAGGTGGTCGAGCCTTTTGGATGTTGGTTGCGCGGCTGCCCGCCCGGTACACAAGAATCCTGCGCCGTTGGAGAGGCCCCAGCCGGCAACTTGCCTATTTGCTGCTCACTACCAGGGTCGGCCGGACCAGGCGCAACCGGGCGGCCATGCTCACCAATTCGGGAAGAGAATCGGCTTCCATCTTTCGCATCATGCTGCCGCGATGCGCTTTCACCGTGATCTCGCTGATGCCCAATTCGCCGCCGACCTGCTTGTTCGGAAGGCCGGCAACAACGAGTACCATCACTTCGCGCTCGCGGGCGGTGAGAAGCGTGTATCGAGCCTTCAACACCCGAATTTCTGTATCGCGGTCAAGTAACGCTTTGCTGCGTCGCAAGGCATTGTGAATGGCATTCAGTAGAATTTGATCGCTAAACGGCTTGGTGAGAAATTCGACAGCTCCCGCTTTCATCGCCTGCACAGTCATCGGGATATTCCCGTGCCCCGTAATGAAGATGATCGGCATCTCATTCCGTTCCACTGCAATACGCTTCTGCAGCTCGAGACCGTTGAGTCCGGGAAGAGAGTAGTCCAGGACCAGGCAACTCGGTACCGTTGCGCGCGGATGGCCGAGGAACTCCTGCGCCGAGACAAATGATTCTACGCCCAGACCTTCATGGCGAAGCAAAAGCTCGAGTGACTCTCGAACGGAGATATCGTCATCGACGATGAAAACAATCGGCGTGGTCTGTGACATGGGAAGGGCCCTCGTTTCGCGACCATGTGCACTGGCAGAAATCATTGTAAATCCGAAGCACGAAGTTGAAAAACAACGTTCACTTGATCCGAAGAGCGGAATTCAGCGCGTCGAGCAACTCAGTATCACTGAACGGTTTGGTCAAACATGCGACCGCGCCACGCTCGATAAGGAGCGACTGCCCGGCCTCGTCTCTTTGGGCAGTGATGAAGACGATTGGGACACTCGACCCGCGGCGCTTCAGTTCGCGCTGCAAATCAGGACCGGTCATTCCCGGCATAGCGATGTCGAGGATCAAGCATTTGGTGTGCGAGATTCCATCTGAAGCTAGGAACTGCTCCGCCGAAGAGAATGTCTGAGATGCAAAACCGAATTCCTTGAGTAAATCCGGCAGCGATTCCCGGACCGATTCATCATCGTCGACGATCGATACGAGAGACCGTGGATTCAACATGAAGATCCCATCCCGCACTTTAGAACACTCTTATCCAACGTGGAGAACCCAGCGATCGCTCCAGCGCTGCTTGAGGAAGTCGATGTGCTCGTCCCGGAGTGCTGTTCCCGCCACTCACGGCTGCGCATCAACAACGCGGATGAGTTTGTCTCCATGGAGCCCCTTTTGCAACACTCCACCACACCATCTTCCGCCTCCTGGTGAGCGGCGTCTATTGTACTTAGGTATTGGCGGGCTTGAGCCGGGAGTCGTACACCAGCCATTGCTTCCAAGTGGATTAGGCGCTTTAGTCGCTTGGGATGGAGAACGCGAAGGAGGATCCCGGGCCATCGTTGACCGAGGCCCAGAGGCGCCCACGATGGGCCTCAATAATCGAACGGCTGACGGAGAGCCCGATCCCCATTCCATCGTCCTTGGTTGTATAGAACGATTCGAAGAGCCGATCGGCCGCATCGGAAGCGAATCCAATACCGGTGTCCTGCACCGTGAGTTGCACGCTTTTGTTGTCGCCGCTCTCCGTCTTAATCAGCAGCTCTCTCGGCCGGTCGTCAACACCGCGCATCGCATCCAAAGCGTTATGCACCAGATTCAGGATGACCTGCTGGATCTGGATGCGGTCGCCTTTCACTGGCGGCAGATTCTCAGCGAAGTCGTGCCGGAGCAGGATCCTGTCGCTCTGCAACTCACTCATCGAAAGCGCAATCACTTCCTGAGCCGCATCATTCAGGTCAATCGGCTCAGCAGCAACTTCCTTTCTTTTGAAGAGGGCCCGCAGGCGCGTGACAACCTCCGAGGCGCGATTCCCATCGCGAATTGTCCGTCGTGCCGTTTCGCGCGCACCTTCTATGTTCGGCTGATCGCTGCTCAGCATCCGAAGGCACGTGCTGGCATTTGTCACGATGCCGGACAATGGCTGGTTAACCTCGTGTGCAATGGATGCTGTCAGTTGTCCGACCGTTAAGACTCGCATCATTCTTGCAATTTCTGCGTGAGTGCTACGTAACTCTTCTTCAGCGCGTTTCTTTTCGGAAATATCTCGAATGAATCCGGTAAATACTTTTCCTTGATCCGTAGTCATCTCTCCGAATGAGACCTCGACCGCAAACTCCTCACCGTCGGCCCGCATTGCAGTCATCTCGGTTCCCTGCCAGTTCAGCTGTCTCGCGCCTGTTTCCAGATATCGTTTGAAACCCGCCTCATGGAGTCCACGCATCGCTTTGGGCATGAGAACCGTGAGAGGTTTGCCGATAAGCTCTTCCGGGGCGTATCCAAATATTCGGTTTGTTGCGGGACTCGCCAGAATGATTTTGCCGTTTTCGTCGATACTGACCACGACATCGCTGGCCGTTTCAACCACCACACGGTGTCTCGCTTCGCTGCGCTTCAGTTCATCCTCGGCGCGCTTCCGGTCGTCGATATCGTTCATGAGACCGTACCAGACACTGATCTTGCCTTCTGCGTCTCGCACCGGAACGATTTGAAGCTTGGACCATCGATAAACACCATCGGCACGGCGATAACGGACTTCAGTATTGAGGGGAATTCCATTTGTCACCGAGTGCGTGAATTCTGCGATCACGCGCTCAAGATGATCCGGATGAATCACATCGTTGGTGCGCCAGGCATCCATCTCTTCCTTTGTCTTGCCGAAGTACTCTAGAAATTGCCGATTGGGATGTAAGACCTGACCCTCCGGACTTATGCTGCACACCAATGCGGGAATACTGTCGAGAGTTTCACGGAGCTTGGCTTCACTGCGCTTCAGTTCGTCCTCGGCGCGCTTTCGATCGTCGATATCGGTGGTCAGGACATACCAGCGGTCAATTCTGCCCTCCGCGTTTCGCGCGGGGCGGCCGCTGCTCAAGAACCATTGAAAGGCGCCGTCGGCGCGCCGGAGACGGTGTTCAAGGTGGAGGGGCTCCCCGGTTTCGATCGATCTCGTAAATGACGCGATCGCACGGGGAAGGTCATCTGGATGGACAAGGTCGTTGTTGGCCCAATTCTGTATTTCCTCGTGAGTCTTGTTGAAGTATTCCAGGAAAGGCCCGTTCGATCGTTCAAGGGCACCAGTCGGACCCAGAATCGAGACCATGCCGGGAATGTTGTCGAGGACGTTGCGAAGACTGGTTTCACTTGCTCGCAGAGCATCATCCGCCAGCTTGCGATCATGGATGTCCGTGGACGTTCCGTACCAACGCAAAATCGCGCCGGTTTCATCGCGGAACGGCGCAACGCGGATCAGGAACCATCGATACTCTCCATCGTGACGTCGAATCCGGGCCTCGATTTCCCCGGGTTCCCCCGAGACCAGTAACTCCTGCCAGCGGGTCATCAACGGCGGCAAATCGTCCGGATGGAAAGACGCAGACCAACCCCAGCCGTGCGCCTCTTCAGGAGACATGCCCGTGTAATCATGCCAACCTTTGCTTAGAAATTCGTTCGGGCCATCGGGTAAATTGCACCAGGAAAGGGACGGAATGGTATCGATCACTCGCCTCAGGTTGGCCTCGCTAGCCCGCAGTGCACCCACGGCGCGTTTCTGGTCGTCGATGTCGGTCGTCGTACCGACGAATTTGAGGACTCTTCCTTCCGCATCGCGCAAGGGCACCGCTTGCTGGAGATGCCAGCGATAGGTCCCGTCCTGAGCGCGGAGAGACCTGGTTTCGAATGCAAAACTCTGTCCCGAGCGCACTCCATCCCAAAAGGCCTTTGATGCTTCTTCCCGATCTTCGGGGTGGACCGCGGTCATCCAGGCCTCGGGATGCGACCGGACGAAATCGAGGCTTTGACCGGAGAATTCAAGCCAAACTCGATTCACGAATTCCGGTGTCCCATCAGGCTTAAGCGTCCAGGCGGATACCGGAAGATGCTGGAGCAGCCCAACCTGGAGCTGCAGCACTTCGTTGGCTTCGGCAAGCTCCCTTGTTCGCTCCGCGACCCGCCGATCGAGTTCGTTGGCGATCCGTTTCTGCTCGCTCAAGAGCCGCGCCTGCTGCAGTCCCACAGTTACTTGATTGGCCGCCACGACCAGAAGCAACCGCTCAGACTGCGACAGGAATTCAGCCCGTTCCGATCCGGCTACAACCATTCCAATTTCGCCATCGATTCCCAATTGCATTGATAAAAGCGAAATCTCTTGCCCACCAGGATGGCTGCGCACCGATGCCGGCCACTTCTGTGGGTCATCTCCGAATCGCTCATTGAGGGCGCGGCGGATCTTATCCTCACTCTGTTTCGCAGCGTAATGCGGCGCAGTCCTTAATACTTCGATCGGCTCTCCATCGCTCTCGATCCTGACGCGCGTATAGAGGAAATCCAGATTCAGTGTCGCCATCAGAGCATCGTGGAAAGTCGTCACGATTTTGCGTGGCTCTTGCCCGCTCCAAACCGCAGGCAGTGCCAGCACGCTAACCAGATCGCTCATCGAGCGCTGAAGGTGCTTCAACTCCGCTGTGGAATCGCTTAATGCCATCTCAGGACTCCTGAATGGCCAGGCTGCCGGAACTGGACCGGCGCGCGCGATATTCCCGGAGGAATTCCTCTGGCGGAGTGAAGAATGGATTCTGCTGCAGGAAGCCGCCAATAATCACCAGGGGATGTGTGCGAAGGATATCGATGATCGCATCG
>Ga0181520_10013646_pt1 | contig 10204 bp, 7 predicted proteins | sample PEATcosm2014_Bin_29_FD_132451 | JGI IMG/M metagenome (GOLD analysis project Ga0181520, IMG submission 132451) | Peatland microbial communities from MTU Mesocosm Facility, Houghton, MI, USA - PEATcosm2014_Bin02_30_metaG | ecosystem: Environmental > Terrestrial > Soil > Wetlands > Peat | place... | reverse complement strand
TCCCAACCCAGCTCTGCTGTGGATCTAGCAAACTTGGCGGCGCACGCCTGACCAGGATGAAGGAATCGCATGAAGTTTACGAAATTCGGCAAGGCACTTCTGATCAGCGCCCTCTCCGCTTGCACCATATTTGGCGTAACGTCTTGCGTCGAGAGTTATGCGGTCGGCTATTTGTATGTAACGGGCACGGTGACGGCCCAATCCTCCGGTGCCGGCATCATTTCCGGCTTCAGCATTGACCACAATACCGGTAAGCTGACTGCCATCCACGGCCTGCCGATCGCCTCAGGCGGCGCCAACCCCGAGCGCGCCGTTCTTATCGTGGGCAGCCGGTTTCTCTATGTCCTCAACCGCGGGGTGAACGCCTCGGGCAGCGCGGACTGCACCTCAACCGACCCCTGCCAGAACTCGAATATCACTCAATTCGCGGTTGGCGCCAACGGCATTCTCACCCCGCAGGAGACCTTTTACACGCAGGGTCTGAATCCCTTCCGTCTGGTCTCTGACAGCTCGGGCAGCTTCCTGTACGCGCTGGACCACGATTCCATCGGTAAGGACGGGCAGACTCCCTCCAGCGCAACCAACCCCAACACCAACTGCGCGCTATCGCTGGGCGCCGGTGTCAACACGTGCGGCGACATCACCGCCTTCAAGATCGACTCCACCACTGGCCGTCTGAGCCTGATGGTCAATGCGCAGGTCACCTCGGCCAACGGTACGGCACTGCCCTACTTCCCGATACCTGCCAATCCAGTCGATTTCGTGCTAACTGGCGGGTACATCTACACAATGAACGGAACAGCGCCCACAAGTTACCCCTATTCCGGCGGCAGCACCGTTTTCCCGTACACCTTAAACGGGGCAAATGGACAGTTGACAGTGACCCAAACCGCTTCCCAACCCCTGAACATCTTGCAGGGAACTTCAATTGTCAGCGGCTCGGGCTATATCTACGTGATGGACAATGAGCCCATCACCGTAAACGGGATCACCTCTCCTAGCCAGATCCTGCCCTTCCAGGCGGGCACCAACGGATCGTTGCAAGCTCAAGTCAGCGGTTCGGTGGCAGATGATCCGACTCAGTCCAACCCGCTCGCGATGCTCGTGGAGTCCAAGGGAAAGTGGATTTACGTGGCCAACCAGGGCAATAACACCAACAACACCAACGCCCAGAGCGGCATCATGGGATATGTCATCGATCCCAGCACGCACGTTCTCAGCCCCATCGCCGGCGGCCCGTTCGGCAGCGGCGCGGGACCGCAGTGCCTGGTCGAGGACCCCTCGGATCAATTCGTATACACTGCCAATTTCAACGACTCGACCGTAACCGGCCGGCTGATCGACCAAAACAACGGCACGCTCAAGGATCTGAACGCACCCACCAGCACGGCGCTGACAGGCCCGGCGACGTGGTGTTTGATGGACGGACGCACCAACTAGATTCGCGCAGGATGTCGTAAAGCCCGGAGCGGATGCCAGCCTGCTGGCCAGCTTCCGCCCCGGGGTCCGAAGGAATTCTCAAGAACGAAGCCGGATGCCGGGCGTGGCTTTTTCCCAGACGCCCGGGTTCGATTCCAAACCCGATTTTTCGGGCCTGGGTTGTGGCCCGCCGACGAAAGATGCGCATGAAGTTCAACAAATCGAGCCAGCTGCTGCTGGTCTCTGCGGCCAGCCTCCTGATGGCTGGACTTGTGACCGCCTGCGGCACGCTCACCGTGGATTTCGTTTACGTGACCAGTGCCAAGGCAGCGGGCACCAATAACTACGGCGAGATCGATGTCTTCGAGATCAACTCGGAGTCCGGATTTATGCGCCAGATTCCCACCTCGCCCTTCCCCTCGGGCGGGCGCAACCCCGTGGCCGATGCCGTCTCAAAGGACTACAACAATTTGTACGTCGTCAATCAAGACGACAACACCATTGTTCAGTTTGTGATCGGCAACGACGGTAAGCTCTATCCGCAAAACACGACCAATACACCGGGAGTCTTCCCGCTGGCGGTCACGGTATCCGGCTCGTTCCTTTATGTGCTGGACACCTACCAGCCGCTGCCGACATGCTCCTCCGCTGCGCCTTGCTCGGGTTCGGTGGCCGTCTATCCCATTGAGGCGCCTACCAGCTCGCTTTCCGAGGCTTTGGGAACGCCCGTGGTCAATGGGAACTTGAACTACTGGCCTCTGAATCTACCGGGAAGCAAAGCCGCCGACGTGATTTTGCCGACTGGGATCACGGTTCTCACTTCGGGCACGACGAACTACGTGTATGTGTCCGCCTATGACACGACGGCCAACACGGGCTATGTTTTCGGATTCACTTCGGGTTCAAGCGGAGCGTTGAGCCCGCTGAACGGCGGCATTCCTTTTGCAGCGGGAACTCATCCTTCTGCAATCGCCAGCGTTCCCAGCGGCAGCAATGTTTACGTCACCGATTCCGCCGCCAGCGTCGTTCTGGGCTATTCGGTGGTTTCGGGCATTCTGCAACCACTTACCAGCGGCACAAAGGGCGGCAACACCTTCCCGGCCGGAGATCAGCCGGTCGCTCTGGTAGTCGATCCCTCTGGCGATTACGTTTATGTCGCCAACTCGCTGGACTCGACGGTAAGCGCCTATTCCATCAACAATGGGGCACTCACCAATTTGGGTTCTTTCGCAACCGGCGTGCAGCCGGTAGCCCTGGGCATCGATCCCGGCATGCATCACTTTCTTTACACTGCCAATTTTCTGGGCAACACGGTGTCGGGCTTCGAACTGGATTCGACCGCCGGCACGCTCATCAACACACAAAACACTCCTTATGCCTCCAACGCCCAGCCAACGGCCGTGGCCGCGGTTCCGCATAACGGGCAGACGAATTAACGGGCGGAGCGGATCAACGCATCCCCGGCCGGGCACTTTCCGGATGTAGTTCAGCAAAGCAGACCAGAATCGGGGACTCGCAGCATTCAAGTCCCCCAAGGCCCAAGGCCGACAAAGTAGCAGTACCCCGCGACCTGCTTTTACAATGGATACGGGGCAACCCAACCAGTTTTCTCTGGGCCGAAACCGATGGCCCACGACGAAGGAAGCGCATGAAGTTCAGCAAATTGAGGCAGCTCTTTCTGGTCTCTTCTATCGGCCTTCTAGTGGCCACATTTTTGACTGCCTGCCAGATTGTTACCATCGACTATGTTTTCGTTGCCAGTTCCGCTGGCTCGGGAGCCGGAAGCAACGGACAGATCAACATCTACGCGGGTGACGCCGCCACTGGCGCCCTGCGTGTCATCGATCCGGCGGTGTCCTCCGGTGGAACGAATCCCGTTGCCATGGCCACTACCTCAGACTACGAGAACCTCTACGTCGTCAATCAGGGAAACAAAAGCGTGGTGCATTTCGCCATTGCCTTAAGCGGCGCTCTCACGCAAAAGGACACGGTCACCACCAGCTTCACCCCCGTGTCCATCGCGGTCAACGCGGCTGACACCTATCTTTATGTGGTCGGTGGCACCAGTCCCGCCGAAGTCGCGGTGTACCCCCTGACTTCAGGTGCAATCGGCAGCCTGGCGACCTCGATGACACTCTCGGTGCCAGGCTTTGCGGGCGATACCCTGGTGCCGACGGGAGTCGCAGCGCTGACCAACAACAACGTTGTTTACGTGACCGCTTATGACCAGTCCGCCTACAACCCCGGCGGCAGCACCACCAGCTCGGCAAACCCCGGCTGGGTCTTCGGCTATACCGTGGGCTCCGGAGGCGCACTGACCGCGGCTCTGGGAAGTCCCTTTAAGGCTGGTATCAAGCCCAGCGCCATCGTGGCCGATCCCACGAACAGCTACGTGTACGTCACCGATTATGCGCAGAACCAGTTAATCGGCTATGGCATTCAGTCGGGCAGCACCCTGGATTTCCTGATCAACGGCCCCTTTAGAACCGGCTGTCAGCCCGCGGCCTTGGTGATTGACCCGCGCGGAAAATTCCTCTACGTGGCCAACTCGCTGGACTCCTCGGTGTCGGCCTTTGCCATCGACCTGTCCACGGGTACGCCCTCCGGCACAGCGAATCCCACCGGCGGCTCAACCAACACCACCGATACGCAACCGGTGGCAATTACCGCCGATCCCGCGGTAGGCCGGTTCCTCTATACCGCCAACCACTTGGGGAACTCTATCTCGGGCTTCATCCTGGATCCCACGGCCGGTACATTGACGCTGACGCAAGCCACGCCTTATCCCACCGGTTCGGCCCCTACAGCATTGGTTTCCATTCCTAACGGCAACCACTCGGTGCAATCGATCACCCCGTAGTCTTTAGGAATTACATGACAAGAGGGCCCAGCTCATCAGCTGGGCCTTTTGCTTTGCACACAGGAAAGTAACAATCATCGGCCGTGGCAAGGAACACCATGGTTTTTCACGCTATAATCCCACATAATGACACCGACAACAATCAAGCAAGTCATGATCAACACCCCGGGCAGAGCTGGGGTTTCTCTTTGCCTGGCCACCGGCCTTGCGGCGTGGCATCTTTGGCTGGCACTGGCCCATACGCCCGAGCGATCTTTCTGGACCTTGCCATTCCTTCCTATGCCTTCCTTGACGACTCTAACTATGCTCCAACTTACATATCTGGTTTGCGTGTCTCTGTTTGTATGCCTCTTGGCCGGTATTTGCCGTTATAGCAAAGGAAGCGAGCGAGTCTTTCTGGCTGCCTGGCTGGCAGCATGGACGCTGACTCCTCTCAAATTCCAGGTTACAGTTCCCACCGCCATCGTAATTGAAGGGATCCAAACCGCGGGAATGCTGCTCGCATCCGTCGCCGCCCTGAATATCTTGCGGCAAGTTCGCGGAATTCAAACAGCATAAACGTTTTACTAAAGACCATCTCGCGCATATACTGGGCCAGCGCCCGGTAAGACAGCCACGGCGGAGCCCTATTCCGCATTCATTGGCCCACCCCGCGCCCACTCAGGAGTTTCCAACATGTCGTTGACTTTCCGGCTGTCGATTCTTGCTCTCTTTGCCTACACTTCCCTGCCTCTGCACGCGGCGCCGGCTCCGGCACACAGCCAGTTTCGAGTTGCTGTCTACATCCCGGTCGGTGTGGTGGAGCAAATGAAGGACCCGGCCTACTTGAAGAGGTCGTGGGAAGCAATCGACAGCCAGGTCAAAATCGACAAGGTCTACATCGAGAGCTATCGCAGCGGGGTTCTGGCCGACGACGCGCTACTTGAGACGGTAAAGAGCTTCTTTTCCGCCCATGGGGTCCAGGTGGCCGGCGGAATCGCATTTGCAGCGGGCGGGGATGCGGCGGGCTTCCAACCGAACGAGGTCGAGAGCGGCCAGTTTGTCTCGTTTTCGTACACCGACCCTAAACAGCGCGCCTACGTGAAATACATCTCCGAGGTGACGGCGCGCCACTTCGACGAGGTTATTCTCGACGACTTCTTCTTCAACAACACCAAGCGAGATACCGATATTGCCGCCAAAGGCAACGCCAGTTGGGCAGATTTCCGCCTCAAGCTGATGGACGAAGCGGCGCGCGAGCTAGTCCTCGGCCCGGCTCGATCCGTCAATCCCAAGGTTAAGATCGTCATCAAGTTCCCCAACTGGTACGAGCACTTCCAGGCCAACGGCTACGACCTGGATCGGGAACCGAAGCTCTTCGACGGCATCTACACCGGCACGGAGACGCGCGACCCGGTGACCACAGACCAGCACCTGCAGCAATACGAGAGTTATCAGATCATTCGCTATTTCGGGAACATTGCTCCTGGACGCAACGGCGGCGGCTGGGTGGACACTTACGACATCCGGTACATTGACCGCTATGCCGAGCAACTGTGGGATACCATGCTGGCCAAGGCGCCGGAGATCACGCTCTTCCAGTGGTCCGATCTGCTCCGGCCCGCCCAGCCCGGCAACCGTGTGGCCTGGAGCGGCCTGGAGACGACTTTCAATACCGCGGAGATGGAGCGGTGGCGCGCTGCCTCCGGCGCAGCCACAGAGGCCAATTTAGCCACGGCAGCAGGCTATTCGCTGAGCAAGGTAAGCGATGTTCTGGGCAAACTCGGCAGGCCTACCGGGATAGCCAGCTACAAGCCCTATCAGTCCACAGGCGAGGACTTCCTGCATAACTACCTGGGCATGATCGGCATCCCCATCGACCTGCACCCGGATTTCCCCGCCGAGGCCAAGACCGTGCTGCTCACCGAGTCTGCCAAATTCGACCCAACGATTGTGGGCAAGATCAGGGCCAGCCTTGAAAAGGGTGGAAATGTCGTCATTACCTCCGGCCTGCTGCGGGCGCTCCAAGGCAAAGGCATCGAGCAGATTTGTGATCTGAAAGACACCGGCAGCGTGCTCAAGATTCAGGAATACTGGGGGGCAAATGGACCCGGCGCCGGCGCAAATCTGGGCACTACGGCGGATATCTTCGTCCCCGAGATCGGCTTCCAGACCAACGACGCCTGGCCGGTGGTGCGCGGCACCGCCAACGGGCGCGGAGCACCGCTGCTCATCATGGACCGCTACTCGAAGGGCACCCTCTACGTGCTGACAATTCCGGAGAACGCCAACGACCTCTATTCCCTGCCCCAGGCAGTGCTGACCCAGATCAGGCAGTACCTGCTGCGCGGATTCCCGGTGCAAATCGATGCGCCGGGCAAGGTCAGCCTGTTTGCCTACGACAACAACACGTTTGTCGTCGAGTCGTATCTGGATCAGCCCGCGCAGGTAACGGTTTCAACGCTGGGGCCTGCCCTGAAACTGCGCAATCTGGACAACGGTGCTGTGGTGGAGGGCAAGTCCGCGCCAGGCCGGCGCGGCGCACATGCCGAGCAGAGAAACGAGTTCCACATTGAAGTTCCGCCGCACAGCTTTCTGGCGTTTGCCGAGGAGTAGCTTTCCAGTTTTGGGTTGTCCCGAGAGCCCCGTGCCCCCGTCCATTCGACTTCTCTCTGTCGAATGGGCGGGGAACCACGACCCTCCTTCAAGCTTCCAAACTGCATTAGAATGAAGCCGGTTTCGAACCCATGGCCTGAACGCCGGTCAAACCGCACCGATCGCCGATCACTTCCACAGCTTCATCCACGCGCGTAACTGCCGCTGCGCCGGCTTCTCCACCAGGTACAGCGCCAGCAGCGCCAGGATAACCAGGATAACGTAACTGATCCAGGGATCGAAGCGGGCCAGGCCGGTGCGCTCCAGAATACCGGTCTGGTGCAACAGGGTCCACAGATTGAAGTGCAGCAGATAGAGGCAGTAGCTTGCCTCGCCGACAAAGACCAGCGGGCGAATGCCCAGCGCGCGCGCCAGCCAGTTGTCGCCGGCCAGGCCGAGCACGATGCAAGCAAAGAGCGGCATCAGCAGGCCGTCATGCATGATGGCGTACGGCACCAGCGGACCCAGCATGAGCAGGCCGTAGATTCCGGCAAAGCCCGTGATCCCCAAGAAGAGCCGCAGGTGGCCCTGGCGCGGCACCACCTCGTCCAGTTCGGCCAGCATCACGCCGAAAATGAAGCTGAAGACGTGAGCATAGGGCGTGTATTTGAGCGCTTGCAGCCAGGGTCCGTAGCTCCAGCGGTCGGGATGGGCGATGCTGTCTGGGTTGAAGTACATGTACAACGCGCCAGGAAGCATCCCCAGAATCCACACGGCGGCAAGCTTGCCCAGATGGTGGAAGATGTGTTCCGGCTTCTTCCACTTCGCCATCCAGGGAAAGATAAGGTAGTAAAAACTCTCGGCCGACATGGTCCAGGCCGGAGTGTTGAGGAAGGTAGCGATCGCGGGAATCCAGCCCTGCAAGAGCAGCGGCGTGAGCACCACGCCGGTCCAGAACATGCCGTGGGTATGCGCGCCGTATTCCTTGGGCAGCATCCACCAGGCCAGCAGCAAACTCAGGAAATAGATCGGATAGAGGCGGGTGAAGCGCGCCTCGTAGAAGCGGACCGCGTTCAGTTCGCCAGCCCGCGCCTTTCCCGAATAGTTATAGGCCAGCACAAAGCCGGAAAGAAGGATGAAGTAGCTGACTGAAACGTAGCCCGCGTTGACCACCGGAGCAAAGAGTATCTCGAAGCTGTAGGGGCGCGGCGAGAACGGGGTGGGAATAAAGAAGTGGAAATTGAACCAGAGGGGATTCGAAAAATGGAAAAACAGGATGTTAATGGCCGCAAAGCAACGCAATCCGGTCAGAGCATTAAGACGTGCTGGTTTATCGATTGCCACAAATATCCGAGCTTCTAGCTGCTGGCCTCTAGAGGCTAATGCCTGCCATATTCCCCATCGGGCACGATTCAATCGCGCAAAATCCAAGCGGGCCGCTCCCGCAATCCGCCGGCTAGCGGCTAGAAGCTGCTCTTACGCCGTCACCAGCGAACCGACCTTCTCGCCCAGCACCACGCGCCGGATGTTGCCCGGCTGGTTCATGTTGAAGACGATCATCGGCATGTTGTTGTCTTTGCACAGACTCACCGCGGTCAGGTCCATCACTTTCAATCCCTGGCGCAGGATTTCCATGTAAGTAATCTCGTCGTACTTGACCGCGTTCTTATCCAGCACGGGGTCGGCGCTGTAGACGCCTTCCACCTTGGTTGCCTTCAGCAGCACATCGGCCTTGATCTCCATGGCGCGCAGGCTGGCCGCGGTATCCGAGGAAAAAAAGGGATTGCCGATACCGGCGGCGAAGATGACCACACGGCCTTTTTCAAGATGACGCACAGCCCTGCGGCGAATGTACGGCTCGGCCACCTGGTTCATGAATACGGCGCTCATGACCCGGCACTGCACGCCGCGCTTCTCGAGGGCATCCTGCATGGCGATGGCATTGATGACCGTAGAGAGCATGCCCATGTTGTCGGCGCTCACCCGGTCCATCTCCTTGGCCTGCTCGGCCACGCCGCGGAAGATATTTCCGCCGCCCACCACCACGCCGATCTCCACGCCCAGGGCGTGCACATCCACGATCTCGCCGGTGATTTCGGCGATCTTGTCCGCATCCAAGCCGAAGCCACGGGGGCCGGCCAGCACTTCTCCAGAGAGCTTGAGAATGATCCGTTTATACATGCTTTTTCGAGTATCGCATACGAACTGGCCAGAGCGGTTTCGTCCCTGCTCGACACGTCACTGACAACTCCAGCAGTTCGCGCGTATGCTCCTTGCAGAGATGATGCCGATGAGCGCCACCCGCAATCTCCTGCCAATTCGAAGCCTGAGACGAGTGTCGATCCTGGTGGTCTTCGCATGCGCAGTATCGCTCCACGGGCAGGTCCCTTCTGCGCCATTTCCTGCGAGCCCAGCCAACAGAACGCTCCTCTCCGATCCCCATTCCAGCTTCCAAGCCGGTCCCTTCGGCTTTACTTCGACCGGGGCCGGTTCCGGCGAGGTCGGCCTCCGCACCTCGCTTTGGGGCCGGTCTCTGCACCAGTCCTTCGAGTTTGGCGCACACCCCAGCGGGAGCGGGATGAGCCTCAATCAGTCTGGACCGTTCCTGCGGCGGAGTTCCAATCTGTTCGAAGGGGCGGCGCCACGCCAGCTTGCCCCGCTTTTCCCGCAGGCGGCCAGCGCACGAGACGGGATGTTTGGCGCCCACACCACCTCGCCGGAAGCTTTCAGGATATTCGATCCGCTGGCGCACGGAGCGCCGAACCTCCGTTTCAATTCTTCACTTGGCATGTTCAAACTGTCTTACAGGGAGTCATTCGGCTTGCGCGGCTTTTCCACAGATCGCGGCACCGACACCAGCGGGGCGCCTAATTCCGGATCTGGAATGTTCAACCTCTCGGCAGGCTCAGGCTTCGGCAGCCGGTCGACGAGCGGCGCCTCTGGGAACGGTTTTGGCGGAGCCGCAGGCACCCCCAAACACTCCGGGCCTTCCGTCGCAGTCAGATTGACGTTCTAAGAGTCTGCTCTGGAGCAGTAGAAACAACATTTTATCGATGCACCAATCAAGAAGGCCCAGAGCGATTGCTCCGGGCCTTCCCAGTTTCCAGCTTCTCGTTATTACTCGGCGGCTGCTTCCACCGGCTTGGTGGTGGCGATGGTCCAATCGGGCGCGCCCACCTTGAAGCGCGCGAAGCGCCGCACGGTGATATTCTCGCCCAGCTTGCCGACCTTGGTGGCAATCAATTCCTTGATGGTCACGGTCTGATCCTTGATGAAGGGCTGCTCGATCAGGCAAACTTCCTCGTAGAACTTGGCCATCTTGCCATCGACGATCTTCTCGATGACCGGAGC
>Ga0181520_10013641_pt1 | contig 10205 bp, 2 predicted proteins | sample PEATcosm2014_Bin_29_FD_132451 | JGI IMG/M metagenome (GOLD analysis project Ga0181520, IMG submission 132451) | Peatland microbial communities from MTU Mesocosm Facility, Houghton, MI, USA - PEATcosm2014_Bin02_30_metaG | ecosystem: Environmental > Terrestrial > Soil > Wetlands > Peat | place... | reverse complement strand
CGCGTAACGAGCACGGTACCAGCCCCATAGCCCGGCGGGGATCCTATTTACTCAGCTGTACCGGCGCGGCTCACTTTGACGGTGACTCTCAAGCGAGTCTCGCACTGCGCGCCTATCTTTCGCTGGTTCGTTCTCCCTTGAGTGTCTTTTGTGGCGCGTGCTGCGCGATCGCGGCGCAGCCTGAAGATGCGGACAAGATTGAGATATGCGTTCTCAAGGAGAAAACGAATGATTGGCAGGTTCTTCGTGAAGGACAGTTGCCCGGCGGTTAGATCGGCGGCGGTACTGGCGAGCTTTGCGGCCGTCGTGCTGATGGGTTGGTTCCAGGCTCGCGGAGCGGCCTGCTCTCGGCAAAATCCGAGTACGTGGGCGTCCGCATCCGGTTTCCAGGGCGCTTCGGCGTCCGCAACTTGAGAGGTCCGACGCTATGAGAGACTTCTTTCGGTTTTCGGCAGGGCTGATCGTTATCCTGGCGACCGGCGTGGTCCATGCCCAGAGTTGGCAGCCCGAGTGGACCTCGGGCACGTTACCGCACGTGAGCGGCCAGCTCGCGGCCGCGGCCGCGGGGAATTACGTCGTCTTTGCCGGCGGGGACACCAGCATAAACGGCGGCCAAGTTAGCAATGCGGTCGATATTTACAACACCAGCACCAACACTTGGTCGACGGCGACATTGTTCCAGGCGCGCGATAGTTTGGCGGGCGCGGCCGCGGGTAATGACGTCGTCTTTGCTGGCGGCTGGTATCCCAGCGGGGGCAATGCGTTCTACAGCAACGTGGCGGACATTTTCAACACCAGCACGGGGAGTTGGTCGACGGCCACGCTATCCCAGGCACGCTGGCTGCTGGCGAGCGCGGCCGCGGGCAACGAGATATTCTTTGCTGGCGGCGAAATCCTTAGTGGTGCCGCCAGCAACGTGGTGGACATTTACAACACCAGCACGAACACTTGGTCAACGGCCACGTTGTCGCAAGCACGCGAAGATCTGGCGGGCGCGGGCGCGGGCAACGACGTCGTCTTTGCGGGCGGCTACGGCAACAACGCCCCCAGCAACGTGGTGGACATTTACAACACCAGCACGGGGATCTGGTCCACGGCGACACTGTCGCAGGCGCGCTACGGCTTGGCGGGCGCGGCCGCGGGCAACGAGATATTCTTTGCTGGCGGCTTTACCCAAAGCAACTACAGCGGCGTGGTCGACATTTTCAACACCAGCACGAACACCTGGTCGACGGCCACGTTGTCGCAACCGCGCTTAGGTGCAACGGCTTCGGCCGCGGGCAACTACGTGGTCTTCGCCGGCGGCAATTACGGCGGTATGACCAGTAACGTGGTGGACATTTACAACACTAGCACGAACACTTGGTCAACGGCCACGCTGTCGCAGGCACGCGAAAAGCTGGCGGCCGTGGCCGCGGGCAACGAAATCTTCTTTGCCGGCGGCTTAGACAGCATCGTAGCCGACAGCGGCAGCTTCAGCAACGTGGTGGACATTTTCCACTTGCCGAACTACACGACGATCTCCAGCTCCTCGACCTACACCCTTTGGAACCTGACCACGGTCGCCGGGCGAATGACGCTTTCCAGCCCAGGCGGCCTCAACCTCGCAACCTTCAGTTTGAACGTAGGCTCGATGAGCGGCAATGCCCCGATCGATCTCGGCAGCGGCACGCTGACGACGGGCAGCGACAAAACGGATGCGACTTATGCCGGGAACATCAGCGATGTTGGGACGCTGGTGAAGATCGGCAGCGGCATCTTGACACTGACCGGCAGCAACACCTACACCGGCCACACAACTATCAACCGGGGCACTCTCCTCGTCAACGGCTCGCTTCTCAGCCCGGTGACGGCCAACAGCGGCGGCATGCTCGGCGGGTCGGGCAGTCTCAGCAGTGTGACCGTGGCCTCGGGCGGCTCGTTGTCGCCGGGCGCTGCTCCGGGTGTGATGAACGTCAGCGGCAGCCTCACGCTGTTGTCCGGCGCGAAGATGGACTACGCCCTCGATACGCCAACGGATAGCGACGAGGTCTACATGCCCTCGGGGCCGTTGGTGCTCAGCGGCCAGCAGTTCGCCGATTTCAACTTCACGCTGATGGCCGGATTCGGGCAGGGCACCTACATGCTCATCGACGCCCAATCGATCAGCGGCAGCCTGGGCCCCGGCACCAGCGGTACGCTCGACGGCCTGCCGGCGAACATTACTATCCGAGGCGACGACGTGGTGCTCAACGTTGTGCCGGAGCCCTCGACGCTGGCGCTGCTAGGCGGCGGGGCCGTTGGGATTCTGGGCTGGAGATGGCGGCGGTTAAGACGAAAGCATCGCTACCGCCAGCCTGAGCGAGGTTTGATTGTGACACACCAATTCCTAAAGGAGCACGTCATGTCCACTTCTCTGTCCCGCAACCGTTCCGCCCTGGCTGTCGCACACCTTCTTATTGCGGCTGTCCTCCTCGTATCCGCATCCAACGCTTCGAGGGCCGACACGCAGGCCGTTTCGATCACCAACGTCGGCGCCTTGGGATCAGGGTCGAATTGCACCTACGGATGGTCATTTACTCCAACCGTCAACATCGACGTGACGGCGCTGGAAGTTTACGACTTTAACAACTTTACGCCCAACATGCCCTTAGGTGAGTCGCATCCCGTAGCTATCTGGAGCACCGCCAACACATCGGTTCCGCTAGTGAGCGCCGTCGTGCCGTCGGGTACGGTGGCGGCCGTGGTGGGCACGAACTTTCGCGAAGTACCAGTGACTCCGACTACTTTGCTGGCGGGTACGACGTACGTGATTGGGGCGTACTACGCTTCGAACACCGACTGGACCGTGTACGACCCCAATGCTACGGTTACCTATAACCCATGGATTACCGCCGGCCTTTACCAGTGGATCAGTGGCCAGGGCGCGCTGACATATCCTAGTTCAATAAGCGGTGATCGCGGCGTCTATGGCCCGAACTTCGCGTTCCAATCGGTGCCTGCTTCCGCCTGGGCTGCGGCCGTGAGCGGCAGTTGGAGTAGTGCGGGCAACTGGACCGGAGGGGTGCCCAACCTCGTCGGCGCAGGGGCCACGATCAATGTCCCTACCACGGCCGCACTGACGATTACGCTCGACGCTCCGCAGACGCTGGGCACGCTGCTGCTGGGCAATTCGGGGGCGGCGGGCGTGGGCTACACCCTGAGCGGCATGGGAAGCAACACGTTGACCCTAGACAACGGAGGCATCGGCGCCACGGTTACGGTGACCGACGGCAGGCATGCCATCAACGCGCCGATCGTGTTGAACGAGAACCTCACGGTGAGCAATAGTGGGTCGCTGACCCTCGGCGGCGTGATCGCCAACGGCGCCAATGGCCCCATGGGTATCACCGTCTCCAGCGGCCTGCTGCTGCTGGCGGGCAGCAACACCTACAGCGGCAACACGACGATCGGCGGCGGTACGTTGACCCTGGCCCATCCCCTGGCGGTGCAAAACAGCACCGTCAACATGACGAACAGCGGCACTCTGAGTTTCGCCGCGGGGAACACCAGTCCCACCCTGGGAGGTTTGGCGGGCGCCGGCAACGTCGCCCTGGCAACTGCCGCCTCAGAGTCCGTCACGCTCAACGTGGGCAACAACGGCCGGAGCACGACCTACGGCGGCGTCTTGAGCGGCGCCGGCGGTCTGACGAAGCAAGGCGCCGGCGTCCTGAGGCTGACCGTCCCCAGCACCTACAGCGGTCCCACCGTCATCGCCGGCGGCGTGCTCCAACTGCAAGGTCCCGCCGCCGCAGGCAGCATCGGCGTCCACTTCGAAGGCAGTGGCGGCAGCGCTTCCAACAATCTTGCCGCCAATGGGTCCGGCGCGCCAGGCGCAACCATGAACAACTGGATGAACCTCTCGGCGACCAGCTTTACCAGCCCTACGGCCCTGACTGACAATTCCGGCGCCAACACCACAGCCACCTTCACCGCCAACTATTCCGGCAGCGGCTGGAACACGGGGAGCAGCATTCCACTTCTCAACGGATACCTCTATATCGGGAATGGGACCACCTTCACCCTGAACCTAAGCGGCATCCCCTACAGCAGATACAGTCTTTACGCCTACGCGGGTGCATTTGAGAGCGGTACCAGCGGAAGGGAGTCGCAGGTCACCCTTGGCGGGACAACTTACGACGTTTCCGCGGACGTGGTGCCGTCCGCCTATACCCGGGTCACCAGCACCAGCAGCTATGCGGTTGGCGACTACGAGCTGGCAACTGGACTGACCGGGAGCAGCCAAACGGTGCAGGTATACGCTGTAAACAACAACGCTGCGATCAACGGTTTCGAGATTGTCAACACAACTCCCGTCGCCGGGTACATCCTGCCTGCCACGACCGCGCTCCGCATCGCGGCCAATGCGACGCTGGACCTCGGCGGCGGCAGCCAGCAGGCCGCCTCGCTGTCGGACAACCTTCCCGGCAGCGGGGGCAGCATCATCAACAGCGGAACGACCGCATCCGTCCTGACCCTCAGCCCCACCGGCGGCTCGACCACCTTCAGCGGCATGATCCAGGGCGGCGGCACGCTGGGTGCGGTCAGTCTGCTCATCAGCGGCAGCGGCACGCAGGTGTTGACCGGCAGCAACAGCTACACGGGCGGCACAACCGTCAACGCGGGCACGCTTCAGGCCACCACTACCGCATCGCTGCCGGGCTACGCGACGGCGGGGAAAATCACCCTCAACAACGGGGCGATGCTCGCGCTTAGTGCGGGTGGCGCCGGCTGGACCTCCGCTAACATCGCCTCGCTACTGGCGGGCAACGGCAGTAGTTTCGTCAGCGGTTCGGCCTTGGGCATTGATACCACGGCCGGCAACTTTTCCTACGGCTCGAATATCTCCGGCAACATGGGGCTGACGAAACTGGGAGCCAACGCACTGACCCTCACGGGTTCCAATAGCTACACCGGCCCAACGACCGTCAACCAAGGCGAACTCGTCGTCAGCGGCTCGCTGGCCAGCCCGGTGACGGTCCAGAGCGGCGGCATGCTCGGCGGCTCGGGCAGCCTCAGCAGCGTGACGGTGACATCGGGCGGCTCGTTGTCGCCCGGTGCCGCTCCTGGCGCAATGAACGTCAGCGGCAGCCTCTCGCTGCTGTCCGGTGCGAAGATGGACTACGCTCTCGATACGCCGACGGATAGTGATGAGGTCTACATGTCCTCGGGGCCGTTGGTGCTCAGCGGCCAGCAGCTCGCCGATTTCAACTTCACGCCGCTGGGCGGCTTTGGACAGGGCACTTATATGCTCATCGACGCACAATCGATCACCGGCAGCTTGGGGACCAGCACCAGCGGCACGATCGACGGCCTGCCGGCCACGCTCGTCGTGCAAGGCAACGACGTGGTGCTCACGGTCGTGCCGGAACCGGGGACGCTGGTCCTGCTTGGAGGGGGGGTAGTTGCGCTGTTGGTGTGGCGTTGGCGAGGGCAGAAATGAAGAGTAGGTCTTGGCAAATAGATGCACGAAAGGGAAACACGATGACAGTTCTCCGAAAAGTTCGATTGCTGCGGCCGCTGCATGTCGCAATGGGGCTGCTAATGTTGAGTCTCTTCGTCGCGCCACAACTATGCCGCGCACAACAAGGACGGCCCGCCGTCACGGGTAATGGGTTCCTGGGGGCTTCCGGCGGCCAGTTCGGCCAGGAGACTGCAGGTTGGTACTTCACCGCCAATTCGCCCATCACAGTCACCAGCCTCGGGGTTTGGGACTTCTATCGGAACGGGCTTGCCTCTCCGCACGAGGTAGGGCTTTGGGACGCCAGCGGCAACCTGTTGGCGGAGGCCATGGTACCGGCAGGGACAACCACCAGCACCATGATCAATGATTTCAACTACGTGACGATTCCCTCCGTATCGCTTCAAGCCGGCCACGAGTATTGCGTCGCCGCCTATTACACGTCGGACCAGCAGGAATGGGTGTACAACGCCACCGGCTATAATGGCACGTTCGACTCCACCATCACTTGGCAGGGGGCGGCTTATGTCTGGACCGCGGGCTTGACGATGCCCCCGTCGGGCGCTTCGGGAACAGGCCAGTTCGGCGGTAGTTTCCTCATCGGCTCCACGCCAACGCCCGACTGGGCCGTGAACGGCAACGGCAACTGGTCGGCGTCAGCCAATTGGTCGGGGACGCCTCCCAACGCCACGGATGCCGTCGCGCTTCTGGGCAACGTGACCACGGCCCCGCGCACCGTCACTTGCGACGTCAACGCGACCTTGGGGAACCTCACCTTGGGCAGTTCCAACGGCTATACGGTGACCGGCGGCGGCACGCTCACGATGCAGGTTTCCAGCGGCGATGCGAGCATGACAGTTACCAAGGGAAGCCACCTGATATCGGCCCCCGTAAGGCTCGTCAGCAACACGGACATCTCGGTTCTGAATTCCAGTGACGCGCTGGCCTTCAGCGGCCCGCTGTCCGCCGCCTCCGGGGTCGTGGTGGCCAAGCTCGGCCAGGGCGCGGTGGCAATCAACGCGGGGGCGACTGTGAACCTTCCTACGCTGAACGTGAGTATGGGAACGGTCACGCTGGCCGCCGGCGCAGCCGGCTCCATCGGCTCGGTCACCGTCGGCGCGTCCGCCACGCTCACCCCCTCGCCCGCGCTCATCGACAACGGCGCTCTGATCGGCACGCTCAATGTCTCGGGCGGCCAAGTGCTCACTGGCGCCGGCGCCAAGCTCTCGGCGCTGAACCTGATCGGCGGCAGTCTCAATACGCAAGGCAATTCTCTGGCGATTACCGGTAGCCTTACAATGGCCACTGCCGACGTGACGTTCCGGCGGCTGGGCGGCGGCCCATCCTTCGGCGTTCAGGGCGGCAATCTAGTCACAACCGCCGCGACGATCGACCTCTCCGGCGTCACGCTGCAAGCGACGCTGCCGTCGGCAACCGGAACGGGACTGGATATCGGCGAGCCGTTCATTGCCGGTTCCGACACCTACAACCTCCAGACAGAGACTTACACCGTCGCCGGCGGTGGAATCGACGCGAACAATCATGATCAGCTCCACTTCGTCTACATGCCGGTTTCCGGCAATCTCGACGCCAGGTGCAAGCTCCTGACCCAGGGAGGAAGCACCGATAACTTCCAGAAGGCGGGCATCATGATGCGTAATTCCACCGACGCCACTTCCGCTTACCAGTTTCTCGCGATGATGGAAACGAACCAGTACGGCACGGCCACTTGGTATCGCAACGGCGACGGCGGCTCCACAGGCGAGAATGGGAGCGACACAGCGGCCACTCTGCCGGCCCAGGGACGCTGGCTGCGGCTAGTCCGCAACGGCAACACCTTCACGGCCTACACCGAACTGGACGGCGACACGAGCTGGACGCAAATCGGCCAGCCCTACACTCCCTCCACGCCGATGAACAACACCTACCTCGTCGGCCTCGCCGTCACCTCCAATGACGTTTCGCAGCTCCTTACGGACACCTTCAGCAACGTCAATTTCCTCAGTGCCACCGCGGGGATGAACCTGCCCTCGACCAATTTCGTCGCCTCGAGCTCGGGCACGCTGAACGTCGACTTCGCCCTGACATCGACCCTGGGCAACGTGGACCTCCAAGGCACAGGCACGATATTCAGCCTGGCCGGGGTCTCGGGGAAAACGAGCTTCAACAATCTCAGCGCAGAGGCCGGCAGCACGGCCACGCTGGCCAACGCCCCCGGTAATTCGACGCCTATCGCCTTGCGCGGCACGGTTACTGTCACCAGCAGCGCAACGTTGAACGTCACCGCTCCGATCGTCAACGGCGATGCCGCAATAACCGCGCTGGCCAAGTCGGGCAACGGCACGCTGGTCCTGGGCGGCTCGGACTCCTACAGCGGCGCAACCACAATCAGCGGCGGCGTGCTGGCGGCCGGAGCGGCCCACGCGCTTTCGCCGTCTTCCGCTTTTACGGTCTCCGGTGGTACCCTCGACACCTCGGCCTTCACGAACGCCGTCGCATCGCTGAGCGTCGGCGCCAGCGGCTGCTTGAGCCTGGGCCTCGGCAACACCCTGTCAAGCCGTGGCGCCGCCACGCTGAGCGGAACGCTGAACGTCTTCGGCACAGGCACGCTCGGGGACTATCCGCTGATCACCTACACGAGCAAGACGGGGAGCTTTGCCGCCGCCGCGGGGCTCGACCCCAATTACGGCCTGCTTTACAACAGCAACGGCAAGGAGTTGGACGCCCTGCACAAGGCACAGGTCGGCACGCTGACCGTCAGCGCGGTGAATCCCGCGGTGATCACCGGCGGCAAGACCAATCTGATCGTCAACCTTGCCAACTCCGCGCCTTCGCTTTCCGACGCCCTGAGTTTCACGGCGTCGGCATCCGGGACCGGTTTCGGCTTCAGCGCGGCGGGCGACGTGGCGGCAAGCAGTACCGGCAGCGCTACCATAGCCAACGGTTTCAACGGCTCAGCCCTCGCGCCCGGCAGCTACTCGGGCACAGTCATCGTGACGGGCACCAACAACAATCTGGCCGGCGCGGCGCTCAATGGCGGCGCAAGCCAGACCGTTGCCGTCACAGTCCTTGACCACTCCAATGCATCCCTCTCCTCCACCGCCAGTCAAATGACGCAAACGCTAAATTTCGGCAACGTTTTGCGAGGCGCGAACGTGCCGAGCCAAAGCTTCACCATCTATAACCTGGCGGCGAACACCTCGGGGGCCTATACGGCGAACCTGAAACTGACCGGCTTCACGCCCAGCGGCGATCCGGCCTTACAAACCAACCTCGCGCCGTTTGGCGGACTGACCGCAAACAACGGCAGCAATGGCAACACCTTTACGGCTTCACTCAACACCAGCGACTACACGACCACGGGCATCAACACCGTCACGATGTCGGCTGCGCAACTGGCCGACGACAGCACGCTGCCCGGCGCGGGCGGCAACAACAATGGGGCCGTGACCGTCACCCTGCAAGGCAACGTGGGCAACGCCACGGCGGACAACAGCAATTCGCAGGCCGCCTTCGGCCCGGCTTTGACTGCCGCGGTTGCCCCCAACGCCAGCTATGCGAGCTTGGAATCGAAGACGACTACCACCTCCGGCAGCGGCGGGCAGGGCCTGGCCGGCAGCACGGCGACGATCGTGGCGGGCACCAACAGCAGCGGCTCGGCCCAGACGGTTAGCATGGCCTGGCGGACGCAGACGCAAGGGGAAATCGGTTCGGGCGTGATTAGCGACATCGTTCAGTTGAGCGGCATTGCCCTCAACGGCAGCAGCGGGCAGACCGCTCCGTTTGTCGTGCAAATGAGCTACGACTCCGACGTATTGCCCGGCACGTCGGCCGCGGACGACCCGCTCTATCTGGCGTGGCTCGATCCTCTCAGCGGCCTGTGGGTGAACGCCGTTGACGGCAATGTCGGAACCAGCTCGGGCAACTTCGAAGTGGGGACTTACCCCAGCGGTGATACGACAGTGGGCGACTGGGGCGTGAATACGGCGAATCAGACGGTTTGGGCGGTGGTGAACCACGATGGCGATTTCGCCGTCGTGCCGGAACCGGGGACGCTGGTCCTGCTGGGCGTCGGTGCCCTCAGCCTGCTGGACTATCGGATGCGGCTACGAAGGCGACGCGCAGCACGAACATCCGTGCCCTGTGAAAACGGCACCCAGGCCACATTGTCCTTCCCATCTCGCCTGCCAGAAGCCACGCGGCGGGCCGCCTGACATTGCGTTCTGCACAAGCTGCTCCGGCACCTGCCAGCGGCTAAAAGAGGCCGGAAAAATGGACATCACTGATTGTCCCTCTTCCTTTCGAGGCCGACAGTGTCCCGAAATCTGAATTCAAGCCCGGCCGTTCCCACGGTTGAGAAGATGGACTTTTCCTCGCGTCAATATCAGCAATGTCCCATTTTCCGGCCCTATCAGTGATTCCAGCCCCGTGAACCCTACCCACCACGATCGAAGTCCTTTTGAAAAAGTCCGGCGGGCCCAAAAGCGGGAGGCCCACAATGGCCATTACACAAAGAGAAACCAAACATATGCGGAAACCGGTTTATAGGTCTCTTTAAAATATATGTCACTGGCCTGCCTCCCATGGCGAAAGTGCAACGAGTGATTGGGCTTGCAGGGCAAGTCCGCGCCACGCGCAAATGGTGGCGAGAGTTCTTGCGTATTATGTGGGTAGAAAGCGCGCTGAAGAAGATTCAGCTAGGCCTGAATACTCTGCGCGTGTATTT
>Ga0181520_10013638_pt1 | contig 10206 bp, 5 predicted proteins | sample PEATcosm2014_Bin_29_FD_132451 | JGI IMG/M metagenome (GOLD analysis project Ga0181520, IMG submission 132451) | Peatland microbial communities from MTU Mesocosm Facility, Houghton, MI, USA - PEATcosm2014_Bin02_30_metaG | ecosystem: Environmental > Terrestrial > Soil > Wetlands > Peat | place... | reverse complement strand
CAAGCGTTGAGACGATCAAGAAATTTGTGGGCGCTGGACTGGGAATTTCGCTGATTAGCCGGACCTATGCGCAGCCGGAAGTCGCCGCGGGCGTGTTGAAGTTGATCCCGCTGGAGGGCCAAAAAATTTACCGGGAGCTTGGCCTGGTTTATCGCCGGGACCGCTACTTATCGCTTCCCACCAAGGTTTTTATTGAAGTCGTGCGCGAGTCAACCAAGACCACCATCGCCAGCGCCACCTCCACGACGAATACAGGTACCACTCGCTAGTCAGCCGGAGCGGCTGCGTTTCCGGTTCGCCAAGCCCGGCGAGGTTGACTTATGCCCGCATGGGGTAGAAAGGACATGGCAATCAGCGTTCAAAGCGGCAGTAGGCAAGCCGTGATTTCTGACCACGGATTTGGAAGGGCAGGGCTTAAGCTCCGCCGTTCCGGCTGGTCCCTAAAGATGTTCCAGCGTGGTGAGAAGTGCGGGTTAGCCGACCGCTGAAAGCTGATAGCTGACAGCTAAACACTATGGTGAAAGAAAGTCTGGTTGTGGGCAAGATCAAGAAACCGCTTATCGCGATGAAATTCGGCGGGACTTCCGTCGGCAATGCGGAGCGCATGAAAAACGTGGCAGCGATCATTGCCGATACCGCCCAACGGGCGGAAGTGGTGGTGGTGGTTTCAGCCATGGGTGGCGTTACCGACATGCTGATCCGCGCCGCCAGCGAAGCCAGCCATGGTGACCGCGAAAACTGGAAGAACGTGCGCCGTGAACTGGCCCACCGGCACCGCGAAGTGGCCGATCAGCTTCTGAAAGCTGCTGAGCAAGCCGCGGTTCTGCCCCGGCTCGCCGACGCCGTGGCCGATTTTGAAAATCTCTGCTCGGGATTTTCGCTGGTGCGCGAAGTGACGCCCCGAGCCATGGACACTCTTTCCAGTCTGGGCGAAGTGATGTCCGCGAACCTGATGGCAGCCATTCTGCGGTCGCAAGGCACTCCCGCGGAAGCGGTGGACGCCACGGAACTGATTGTGACGGACGATCACTTTGGCAACGCCACGCCCATCTTTGATGAAACCAATATCAAAATGCGGCAGCGCCTGGCGGGGTTGCGTAAGCGCGGGGCCATTCCTGTAATTACCGGTTTTCGCGGCGCCACCCGGGCCGGTGCTTGCACCACGCTCGGCCGCGGCGGTTCGGATTACAGCGGCACGATTGTGGGTGCGGCGCTGGATGCCGACCAGGTTTGGATCTGGACAGACGTTGATGGAGTCCTTACCACCGACCCCCGCATGGTTCCGGAAGCGCGCATTCTGCCGGAAATTTCCTATCGCGAGGCCATTGAGCTTTCCTTCTTCGGCGCCAAGGTGCTGCATCCCAAAACCATCCAACCCGTCATGAAAAAGAAGATCCCGGTTTGGATCAAGAACAGCTTCAATCCTTCTTGTCCCGGCACCTGCATTGTGCCTTCTGCCACCAACAGCCAAAAAGGCATCAAGGCCATCACTTCCGTCAGCAAGGCAGACCTGATCACAATTACCGGCAAGGAATCATTGAGCTTTCCGCATCTGGCGGTAAAGGCCTTTGGCGCGCTCAGCCTGGATGACATCCCCACGCTGATGGTCACTCAGTCTTCCGCGGATAACGTGCTGTGCTTTGCGCTGCACGATGCCGATCTGCGCCGCGTGAAAGCCCAACTGGAAAAAACTTTTGAGCTGGAGATGCTGCACGACGACAGGGTATCGATTGAAGTCATGCCCCACGTGGCCATCGTGGTGATGATCGGTGAAAACATGAAGGGAACTCCGGGCCTCTCCGGCCGTGCGTTCGGCGCGCTGGGAGCGCGCGGAATCAACATCATCGCCATCGCGCAAGGTTCATCCGAATTGAGCATCTCGTTTGCGGTGAAGGCTTCCGACGTTAAGGAGGCCGTAAAGGGTATTCACGAAGAGTTTAAGCTGGGAGCGAGTGACAGTGTAAAGGGTAAAGTTTAAAGGATAAAGAGGAAGACTAGCGCACTCACTTTACTCGCAGTTTACCCTTGAGGAATACGACCGAAAGCAAGCGTGTAAGGTGCAAAAGACAAGGGGAAGATAGTCGGCGAGTTACACCTTATCCTTTACACTTTAAACTTTACCCTTTAAACCCATGTCCTCCGCCTATCTCCAATGTATCGAGGAAGCTTGCGGGCGCCGTCAGGACCCCAAGAGGGATCTGCATGCCTGCGAGTTCTGCGGTGGCCTGCTCGATGTGAAGTATGATTTTGACCCCTTCGATCCGGAGCAGTTACGGCGCACCTGGCACCAGCGGCGGCTGAGCGGCGAACCCATCGACCGCAGCGGGCTTTGGCGCTTTCGCGAGCTGATTCCGTTTGTTGACTCCAAGGCCCGCATCATTTCACTTTCCGAAGGTTCCACCCCGCTGGTGGGAATCCGGCGCACAGGCTGGTGGGCAGGCCCGGTCCACCTGACCATCAAACATCAGGGCAACAATCCCACGGGTTCTTTTAAAGATCTGGGCATGTCAGCCTGCATCACTCGCGCGGAGTCGCGCGGAGTCCGCATGGTGGCGTGCGCTTCCACGGGCAACACCTCGGCGTCGATGGCCGCCTACGCCGCGCGCGCCGGCATCAAGGCACTGCTCTTTGTCCCCTACAAGCAGATCTCCGCCGCCAAGCTGGCCCAGGCGCTCGACTTTGGCGCGCTGGTGGTGGAAGTCGGTGACAATTTCGATGATGCCTTCCGCCTGCTTCGCGAAATCGCCCCCGAGCTGGGACTTTACCTGGTGAACTCCATCAACCCCTTCCGCATTGAAGGCCAGAAAACTATCGTCGCCGAAATGCTGGAGCAGCGCGCCTGGCGGCCTCCGGACTACATTGTGGTTCCCGGCGGCAACCTGGGAAACTCTTCCGCCATCGGCAAGGGCTTGCGCGAGCTCAAGGAGCTGGGCTTCATTGAGAAGGTGCCCCACATAGTTATTGTTCAGGCGGCGGGCGCCAACCCTTTCTACCAAACCTTGCGTGCGAACGCACCCGATTTGCTGGCCGTCGACAATCCCCAAACGGAGGCCACGGCCATTCGCATTGGCCATCCCGCCAACTGGAAGAAAGCGAAACGGGTGCTTGATTGGGCGGGCGGGTTCTGCGAGTCGGTGACGGATGAAGAGATCTTTGAGGCCAAGCGCGTGCTGGCCGAGGACGGCGTGGGCTGCGAACCTGCCTCCGCCGCCACCATTGCCGGCGTGCGCAAGCTGGTGCGGACGGGGAAGATCGAAAGGCATGCGGACATCGTCTGTGTTCTGACCGGCAACCAACTTAAAGATACCGATTACATCATGCGCCATCGCACCGAAGACCAGAAGAACAGCCAACTGTTGCAGGTTGAACCGGACCTGAATTCGCTGCGCCGGGAACTCAAACGGGCGCTGAGGCAGTGACGAGTGACAAGTGACAAGTGACAAGCAAGAACTCAAGTTCACTTGTTCTTACTCGGCCCCCACGCCGCCCATGACTGATGAGCAAAAGCACAAGTTCACTTGTTCCTGCTCGTCACTTGTCACTTTTCACTCGTCACTGAATTTATGAATGAACGCTTGCGACAGGAAGTGCGGTTCCTCACCACGCGGCTGGGCGCGATGGGCACTGGAGGTTGCACTCCGGTTCCGCGGCTGCCTGCTCCGCCGTGCGTCCCTGGTTTTGTGTGGGTTCGGCTGTAGCCTCAATTGTTCTTGCCAAAGGCTAGAGTTGTAGGTATACTAAGAGGGCGTTTCCGGCGCGGCCGCAGAGGGATGGCAGATGATTTCGCCGCGGTTTTGGAGCCGGGTTTGATGCTTCCTTAATGGCGCAAGCCTTCCCGTGCTCGAAGGCCACCACGATGAAATGCTCGCATTGCGGGGATCGAACCTTCCAAGCTGCGCTATCGGGGACCGTTTCCCCGCCCCTTCGTCAATCCCAGATGGGCTATCTGGAAAAAAAGATGTTAAAAATATACGAACGAAGTTGGAATGTGTATGAAAACAAACAAACTAGTGACAACATGCCCGACAGAAAATCGGACATTTATGTCGAAGCGGAGCGATTATTGCAAGAAGAAAAAGGCCTTTTGTCACCATTTGCCCCTTGTAATGGAATTTCGCCCCTGAACTTTGGGGATTTCTCTGCTTACTGCCTACTGCTTACTGCCTACTTCACACCCATGGGGGGAATTGGCCGAACCTGAGATGAATGAACGCTTGCGACAGGAAGTGCGGTTCCTCACCACGCGGCTGGGCGCGATTGTACGCGAGCAGTCGGGGCCGGGAGTGTTTTCGGCCATCGAAGTCTTGCGCAAGGTTGCCAAGCAGATTCGACAAACTCCCAATCCCAAGCTTCTAAAAACCAAGGAACGCGCGATCAATTGCCTTTCCGTGAATGACGCCACGGCTGTCGCCCATGCGTTCAGCCTCTTTTTTCACCTCGTCAATCTTTGCGAGGAACGCGAGCGCGTCCGGCGGCTGCACGCGCATGATGGGCAGGAGGCTGGTGCGCCCATGTCGTTGCGCCACACGTTCACCGAGTTGCGCCGGCAAAGGATACCACCCGCGGCAGTCAAGAAACTGCTGGCTTCCATGCATATTGAGCCGGTGTTGACTGCTCACCCCACTGAGGCCAAGCGCCGCAGCGTGCTGAACCACATCCTGCGCCTGGGGAGAACGCTGGATGCCGCTTGTGGCGATTTGACGCCCACTACGGAACGTGACGTCGATTCCTGGATTGAAGCCTTGTGGCTTACCGATGAGGTCCGCGAAGGTGTGGTAACGCCGGAGATGGAAAGCGAGAACGCCCGCTTTTTCCTGGAACGCACCATCTACGATCTGGCGGGGAGTTTTTGGGACAGGTTTTGCGCGGAGATGGCTCGCCGCTATCCACAGCTACCTGAGCCTGCGCCCTTTCTGAGCGTTGGTTCCTGGGTGGGGACGGACCGCGATGGCAATCCCTTCGTCACGCCGGAGACAAGCCTGGACGCGGCGGAACAGGTGCGCCGGAGCATTCTTCGCTATTATCACGATGCGTGCCGCCGCATGTTGGGCTGGGCCTCGTTCCCCTGCCGTGATCTGAAGTTCGAATCTGCATTACGACGTGAAATCAATCGGGACCTGCGGCGTTTTCCCGCCACCCGCGTTTTCGAAGCTACCGACCAACCCAGTGAACTTTACCGGCGCAAGCTGCGCATCATGATGTGGCGCCTCGAGCGCACGGCGGACCGCACCTTGGGCGCCTACGCCACACCGCAGGAATTTACCGCGGAACTTCGCAAGCTTACGGACCTGCTTACGGCCTACCCCAGTCCTCGCATTGCGCGATTGGGCCCCGGCCGCTTGCGGGTGGCCTCGCAGGTTTTTGGTTTTCACGGCGCCAGCCTGGATTTCCGCACTCACTCGCACGCCACCCGCGGCGCGGCGGATGAAGTTCTGAGCAAGGCGCACCTGCCCACGCAACCGGTGGAAGCGCGCATTCAATCCGTCAAGCAGATGCTTTTCAAGCCAGTGCTGCGCGCGTCCTTTTCCGCCAGCACGCAGCACGTGCTGGAGGAATTTCGCGCCCTTCGCACCATCCAGGAACGCAATGGGGAAGCGGCGGCGCATCGTTATATTTTGAGCATGACGGCAAGCGCGGCGGATATGTGGGATGTGGTGCTGCTCGGGCGGCAGGCGTGCCTCGTCGAACCGCGCGGCAGTGGCTTGATATCGCATCTGGACGTCATCCCCCTCTTCGAAACCCTGGATGATCTGCATGCCGGACCGCAAATTATGGAGGAACTGTTCGCCGATCCTCTTTACCGCCGCATTCTGCGCTCGCGCCAGGACTTTCAGGAAGTGATGTTGGGATATTCGGACTCCGTCAAAGATGGCGGATACGTGGCGGCCAATTGGGGACTCTTCGACGCCCAGAAGCGCCTGGCGCGGGTGGCGGAAAAATACCGTGTGCGCCTCTCCTTGTTTCACGGCAAGGGCGGCACCATTGACCGCGGCGGAGGGCAATCGCACCGCAGCATTCAGGCGCAACCGTTTGCGGCGCCGGGTGGCAGGCTGCGAATTACCGAACAGGGAGAAGTGGTTTCGCTCAAATATTCCAACCCCGCCATCGCCGAGCGGAACCTCGAACAGTTGGTCACCTCGGTGCTTGACGCGCACCTGCTGCATTCCCTCCGGGTGGAAACGGCCAAGGTTCCGGAATGGGAGAGTTATGCCACGGAACTTGCTGCCAGCAGCCGGGATTTCTACCGCAAGCTTGTTTATGAGACACCGGATTTTGTGGATTACTTCCGCCAGGCGACGCCCATCGATTTGATTGAGCAAATTCGGCTTGGTTCGCGCCCTGCCCGCCGCCGGGGAGCGAAGGGCATCCATGACCTGCGGGCCATTCCCTGGGTCTTCGCGTGGACGCAGTCCCGGCACCTGCTTCCGGCGTGGTTCGGCCTGGGCCACGCACTGGAAAAATTCCAGCGCGACCATGCTCCCCACGGTGTTGATATTTTGCGGAGCATGCACGAGGGATGGCCGTTTTTCTTTAACCTGATCAATAATGCCGAGCACTCGCTGGCCAAGACTGATCTGTATATCGCCAGCCTTTATGCCAACCTGGTGCGTCCGCGGGCACTCGGCCAAAGGATTTTCAAGAGTATCGAGGAGGAATACCGCCGCAGCGTGCGCGGCGTGCTGGAAACATCCGGCGCCTCAATGCTGCTGGCCGGCCAACACGTGCTGGCGGAATCGATTCGCCTGCGCAATCCGTATGTCGATCCCCTCAACTTCCTGCAAACCTACTTCCTGGAACAATGGCGGAGGTCGGGAGCCGGGAGCCAGAAGAAAGGATCCGGAAAAGCGGAAGCCGCGGCGTTATTTCACCTTCTGCAAATTACCGTTGGTGGTATTGCCTTCGGGATGAAGAGTACTGGCTAGGAAGAGCAGGATTCGGGATGAGGGATTCAGGAAATCGTCTCATGTACCGACCGGGTCCTATGTCCTATCAGAACCCCGTGTTTTGGCTTCCATCACGTCAACCGGAAGAAGGGGTATATCATTTTTCTTGCCCTGAGACTTTGCCATAGCGGTAACAATACCAAGGAACACCCGCAGGACGGGCGAGTTGTTTTCCCTCTCGTAGGCGATTCCCATTTCGGTCATTGCTGCCGGCCGAATCAGCGGTCGATAGACCACCTGTTCGGGATGAAGGCTCTGAATCGATTCCGGAACAATGGCGATGCCAAGTCCGGCCGCGACAAGGCTGATCGTCGTTTGAATCTGCAGAGCTTCTTGTACGACTCTTGGCTTAAATCCCACGCGGCTGCACATCCTGTCAATCTGGTCATAAAGCCCCGGAGCGACACGCCTTGGGAAACGGATAAATGGGGCTTTCGCCAGGGATCGGACCGGCACCGCGCGCAGCCGGCCGAGCGCATGCCCCTTGGGGACGGCTAATATGAGCGCTTCCCGCAAAATGGGTTTCACGATTAAGGAAGCGTCCGCGTTCTCGACAGGCAAGCGGATGAAGCCGACGTCGATGCTTCCTGCCGTCAAACATTCGAGCTGTTGCTCTGTGCTGAGTTCATGCAGCTTCAAGGTTATCGCCGGGAACTGTGAACGGAAAGCCCGCAGGATCTTCGGCAATACAGTGTGGGGTGCTGAGCTGGGAAAGCCGATATTGAGGTCCCCGGCCAAACCCTGCGCGCTTCGACGGGCTACAATCGCGACCTTGTTCGCCTGGGCAAGCGTGCGTTGTGCCTCCGCCAGCACCGCCCGGCCTGCATCCGTCAGTTGAACGCGGTGCTTGGTGCGATGGAATAATTCCACCCCCAATTCATCTTCGAATTGGCGAATCTGCTGGCTCAGAGGAGGCTGGGCAATATGCAATCGTTCTGCCGCTCGGGTGAAGTTCAACTCCTCCGCGACTGCCACAAAGTATCGAAGATGGCGAAGCTCCATGGCCATATATTATATGTATCAAACGATATGCAGGCAATATTGGACAGATATAGCTTCAACCCTCTATGTTGTTTGCAGAGGTGACCAGAATGGAAAAGCAACCAAGTGTAGGGCAAAGTGCAGCAGCGGAAATAAACGACAGGGTACACGCCCAGTTTGGTCCCGCTGCGGCAGCTTACACACACAGTGGGGTGCACAGTGATCCGGGTGCGCTGCGAAAAGTCGTGGAACTTGCGCGCCCGCAACCGGGAGATTTGGCCTTGGACATCGCCACGGGGCCCGGACACGTAGCACTGGCTCTGGCCCCCTGCGTGACCAAGGTGATTGCCTATGATATGACCGGGGAGATGCTTCTGGAAACCCAGCGAAACGCAGCCACCCGTGGGCTTTCGAACGTCGTTACCAGAGAGGGAATTGCCGAGCGGCTGCCCTTTCCGGATTCCATGTTTGACATCGTAACCGTTCGACAGGCTCCGCACCATTTTGCCGATGCGCAGGGTGCAATCCAGGAGATGGCACGCGTTGCCAAAACCGGAGCGAGAGTGGTCATCGTGGATAGCACCTCTCCGGAGGACGAGTCCCTTTATCGCCAGTGGAACCAGATTGAAAAGCTCCGCGATCGATCCCATGTTCGGAATTATCGGCCCAGTGAGTGGCGTGCAATGGTTGCGGGCGCAGGGCTGCGCATTAGTTTCGAGGAAGTGGACTACTGCACGGAAAATGGCCGCCCGCTGAACTTCGCAGACTGGACCCGGCGAATGAATACGCCCACGGAGGCGGTGGAAGAGCTGAGGCAAATGTTCCATGCCGCATCCCCCACGCTGGTGGAGGCGTTGCAGATACAGGCGACGGCAGAGGACATCGGTTTCTGTGTTCCTCAGATATGGATTGCGGCGGTTCGATAGACAATAGCTCCGCCCTTTAGGCCCGCCTCTTGCTTTCTGGAACGCTGGCTTCGCGGCATGTTCGGGCAGATGTGCGGCATACTCCATCCCGGCTGCTCGCGCTCTCGTTATCGATTTATCCCCTCGCGGACAAGCCGCAAGGTCACAATCCCGTGAGGCTTCAGAGTCACCGTCAGGGAGTGATTCTCAACGTTCACTTGCGACTCGTTCTCCTCGGCAGCGTTTGTCTGCCACGCCTGGTTGATTGTGAACAACGGGAAACTCAGCTTCGCCGTTGTGGAGTGCCCTCCGCTCTCAAGCAAGCGCACGATAGTGCCCTGGCCGTCCTCTGCTATTTTCCAATCGACCAGGACGACATCGGGCGCGTCCACCTGAAGAAAGCTTGTTGGATTGGGCGTGAGCGGCTCGGCCGGGTCCCCGAACTTGTCATTTGCAGTCAGTTGCCGGATCTCGATCGGGGTCATCGCCGACCGCCCCAGCCGGGCCATTGCCCCTGGGGTAATTTCCCGCCCGCTGGTCAAGGCGTAACGGAATGTGAAGTCACCACTCTGCACCCTGCGAAAATTGGTGTGCCAGTAATTGTTCAGGACGTAGGAGAAGATGGTTCCGCTCTTCGGCTCGAACTTCTCCGGCCAGGTGCCACGATTAATGTCGCCAAGCGTCACCAATGGCGAGTCAATGGGAACCAGCCCGACGCTGAGGTCAGCAGACGCCACCTTCACCCAGTGCTGCACCGTGAACCAGGCAACGTTCGCTCCCTTCAGCAGGTCGTGCGCCGGATCAACCCAGCCGTTCTGGATCTCGTAGCTAAACGAGGGATGTTCGACCGCCGCCGGAAAGGCAAAGTACATGGCTTCCTTATCATTCGAAGGCTCCTTGCGCACCCTGTTGACCAGTTCGATCCTTTTTTCCCCGTCAAACAGCAGTACATCAGTCTGGATCGAAGATGCGTGTGAGCCGCTCGTCTCGTAGGTCAGTATCTTCCCAAAGGGAGTATTGCGGACACTGGTTACGCGGCCCCCGCCTGAAGCGCTTATCGTCAGGTCAGCGGGAGGTATGGACTTGCGCAGATTGACGATCTGGGTCCCGTTGTCGCCTCCCGAAACGTAGAGATACTGGTTGAAGTGATACGGACTAGTCGAATCGACCAGTTCGCGATTGAGCTGTTTATCGTACACGCTCTTGATGGCCCCAGCCTGAGGGTCAACCTCGATGCGGTAATAGCCATTCTCGTGAGTTTGGCAACTTCTTTTGGCCCATTTGCGGCGGTTTAAATTGGCCCACCTTGGGGCGTTGTAGTTTGGGTAAGGTTTTTGCTTCGCCTTCCCGTAAGAATAAGGACCGCCGCCGTAGCT
>Ga0181520_10013634_pt1 | contig 10208 bp, 9 predicted proteins | sample PEATcosm2014_Bin_29_FD_132451 | JGI IMG/M metagenome (GOLD analysis project Ga0181520, IMG submission 132451) | Peatland microbial communities from MTU Mesocosm Facility, Houghton, MI, USA - PEATcosm2014_Bin02_30_metaG | ecosystem: Environmental > Terrestrial > Soil > Wetlands > Peat | place... | reverse complement strand
TCGCACCACTGGCGGCGCTCGACGAACTCGGTGTGGAAGTAGCCCAGGTGGGCGATGGGTCCGCCGAAGCTGAGACAGCCGAGGCGCAGAAAGGCCGCTAGTACTTCGCGGGCGGTGCCGCGGGGGGAAAGCGGGATTGGCAGGTTGTCCATAATCATGAATCATGCGACGGAAAGTACCGGCAGTAGCGTACCCCGGGCAAAGCGGAGTGGCACGACGCCATAGTATAGGCGCGCTGGGTAAATGGGCCGTAACAAAGCTTGAGGCTGAGGGACGACGGAGGAAGAACAGCAAGGGAACAGAAGCGAGTACCTATTCGCTTTGCCGGGCAAGGTCCGTTGAGCAATGTTGAGCAATTCAACGAAGAGCAGATCACTTGGCCGAGCCACCTGGCATCTAAATTCGGTGAAAATTACGCCGTCCCGTCTTCGAGGCCAAATATGAAGAAGCTACTGATTGTGCTGGGTGGTTTACTGGTATTGGTGGTGGCCGTGCTGGCAATGTTGCCGCGCCTGCTGGATGTGAACCGTTATCACGACCGCATCCAGGCGGAGCTGCAGAAGCAACTTGGGCGCGAAGTGCAGTTGGGGCAGATGAGTTTGGGGCTGCTGCCGCCAACCTTCAAGGTGCAGAACGCGGTGATCGGAGAGGATCCGAAGTTCAACTCCGGCGTGCCGTTTGCCCAGACGGCAGAGCTGGATATTGAGCTGAAGCTGGGACCTCTTCTGCACAAGGACGTGCAGGTGGCGACACTGCGCATGTTGCATCCGCAGGTGGAGCTGATTCGCGGGGCGGATGGGGAATGGAATTTCTCCACCATTGGCACCCACAATGAGCAGCAGACCAAGCAGGAGCAAGCTAGCGAAGAGTCGAAACCGCTGCAGCTGGACCGCTTCCAGATCGACGATGGCGCCGTGGCCATCACCGACCAGCAAAAGCAGCAGCCGCGCATGGAATACAAGAACATTGACGTGCTGCTGAAGAACTATGCGCCGGGCAACCCCTTTGACGTCGCGGTGAGCGCGCACTTACCAGGGGCGGGCAAGCAGGTGGTGAAGCTGGACGGACACGGCGGTCCGATTGCGGATGCCACGATGGTGAGCACGCCGTTTGAGGGCACGCTGCAACTCGACCAGGTTTTGCTGAGCGGAGCGCAGCAGTATCTGAACTCGCAGGCGCTGGCCGGGACCGAGGCCAGCATCAGCGGCAATCTGAAGTTCAAGAACGATGCGGGCAAGGTTTCTACCAACGGAACCGTGCGTATGGACAACGTGGTGGTGCACGGCAAGGGGCTGGGATATCCGATTGAGCTGGATTACAACGCCAGCGACGATCTGAAGGCCGAGGTGATTTCGGTCAGCAACACGCAACTTAAGTTGGGCTCGGCCCCGTTTGTGATCAACGGGACGGTGAACGGCAAGAGCACTCCCGCGCTGGCCGACCTGAAGCTGAATACGCAGAACGCCTCGATTGCCGAGCTGGTGAAGCTGGCCGAAGCCTTTGGCGTCACACTGAGTCCGGGAATGCAGCCGAGCGGACGGCTGAGCGCGGACCTGACGGCGCGCGGGCCGCTGAGCGGTCCAGCGGTGGCCGGGACGCTGCGGGCGACGCAACTGACGGTGAGTGGGGTGCAGGCCAATGCGCTGCAGATCAATCTGAACATGGCGCCTCCGGGTGCGGATGTTGTGCGCACGCTGACCGGAAAGGTAACGGTGAACTTGAGCGACGGCAAGCTCACCGGCGTGGACTTGTCACAGCGGCTGGGCGCAATTGGAAAATTCACCGGCGCCAGCAGCGTTGGCAATGGAGCGACCCACGTCTCCTCGCTGACCGGCGACTTTGATATCAAGAACGGGGTGGCCTCCACCAACGACCTGAAGGCCCTGACCGATGCCGGCACGGTGGCCGCGACGGGAACCGCTTCGCTGGTGGACCAGGGGCTGAACATGAAGGCCACGGCGGTGCTCTCAAAGACCAGTTCGCAGCAGGTAGGCGGCAATGCGATTGGCGGAATGATGACCACGGCAATGGCCAACCAGAACGGCGAGATCGTGATTCCGGTACTGGTTTCGGGGACGATTCCGAGCCCGAAGGTTGAGCCGGACGTGAGCGCGATGGCGCAGATGCGGATGCATAATCTGCTGCCGAGCTTTAGTAATCCGGGACAGCTTACGCAGGGCGTAATGGGCAAACTGGGCGGCACGGGCGGTGTGCTGGGCGCGTTGGGGGGAAAGACTCCAGGGGCGGCAGCCAGCAACCAGCAGCAGAGCGGCACCGGAAGCGCGGTGCAGAACGCGGTTGGCGGATTAAGCGGGTTATTCGGGGGAAAGAAGAAGTAGAAGTAGCATTCGTGCTGTTGGTTTCCCTTGCGCGAGAAGCGGCTGGTTCCGGACGGCTTGTTCCGGAGGAAGGCTCGGGATAGGATGTGACGTTAGCAGCGTAGACCCGGGTAGCGTAGACCGTGCAGCACGGATTCAGCCGGGAGCGCCGCGCTGGATGAGCAGGCTGCGCGAGGGAGAACCGGTTTCGATGAAGAATCAGACCCCGAGGAAATCTGCGAGCTGGACCAACACCCAGGTGTACACGGCCATTGTGGTGGTGCTGATTGTGGGCGGCGTTGGGGGATATTTGCTGCATAGCTCAGGGACTCCGGCAGAGAGTACAGCCGCGCCGGCGGCGCCGCCGTCCGGCGCGAGTGTACCGCCTTCGGCCATTGCCTCGGCTCCGGCGCAGAGGCTGGAAGTGGAGGCGAAACCGCTGCTGGCCAGGCTGGATGCGAATCCGAAGGATGTTTCCGCATTGACCGAGCTGGGCAATCTTTACTTTGACGCCTCGCAGTGGGCGATGGCCATCGGGTACTACACGCGCTCGCTGAACGAAGCACCGAAAAACCCCGACGTGCGCACGGACATGGGCATTGCCTACTACTACACGGGCGACGCGGATCGCGCGCTCAAGGAATTCGACCAGGCGCTGAAGGACGATCCGCGGCACGTGCAGACGCTGTTCAACGTGGGCGTGGTGAAAAACAGCGGAAAGAACGATCCCAAGGGCGCGATTGCCGCCTGGGAATCGCTGCTGAAGATTGACCCCGCCTACCCGGAGCGGACCAAGGTGGAAAGCATGCTGATCGACGCCCGGGCAAAGGTACAGTAGGCAATCGCCGGAAAAGCTAAGAAAAGCTCCCGAAGAAGGCGGGAGCTTTTTTGTGGAGCTTTCTTGTGGAATGCAGGCGATCAGGTGTAGCGAATCCACCGGAGGATCTCCGGCAGGGTGGGACGCTTGCCGTACATGAGGATGCCGACGCGGTAGATGCGCGAAGTCAGCCAGATGAGCCCGTAGAGCGAGACCAGGCTGATGGCAATGGATAGTGCAATCTGCCAGACCGGCGGCATGTCCTGCGAGACCCTTACGAACATGATGATCGGCGAGGTGAGGGGGAACATGGAGAGCCAGAAGGCGAGCGAAGTGTTGGGATCGCGAATGATGGCCGCGGCAAACACCATGCAAAGGATCAGCGGCAGCGTGACCGGGAACTGCAACTGCTGCGCCTCATCGTCAGAGTTCACGATGGCACCGATGGCGGCGTAGAGGCAGGCGTAAGTTGCGTAGCCGAGGATGAAGAAGACGGGAAAGAGGATGAGCACGGTATTGCCGACGTGCGCGTCTTTCATGGTGTCTCCGATCATGGCAACGGCACCGGAACCGAGCAGGATTCCACCAGCGGCCCAGATGGCGATCTGCGTGAGGCCAACGGCTCCGACACCAATGATCTTGCCGGCCATGAGTTCGATGGGAGTCACGCTGCCGAGCAGAACCTCAACCACGCGGGAGGATTTTTCCTCGATCACCGAGCGCATGACGTAAAGGCCATAGATGAGCACGGTCATGTAGATGGCCAAGAGCAAAAGGAAGGGAAGGAAAAAGGCTCCCATGCCGTTCGATTTGTTGGCTCCCTGCTTGTCGATGTGCACGGTATCAACGTCGACGGGGCCGAGCAGGGTTTTGGCCTCGGCGGCTGAGAATCCGTGGCCGGCAAGCTGGCGCTCGCTGAGAGCAAAGCGCAGGGCACGGCTGACCTGCGCAGCTTCCACAAAGTCGCTGCCATTCCGTGAATAATATGTTCCCTTGCGGGTGATGACGGCATTGGGGTCGACCCAGGCGAAGCCGTCGATACTGCCATGGCGAACCTGGGTGGTGAGGCGCTGACGCAACTGCTCGCTGGGCGCGGTCTCGACGCTCACCTCAAAGTCCGCCGCCTTGGGAGCTTTCTTGGTTCCAGGGCTGCTATCGGCGGGCATGGCCTCGTCTTCGGCGGGGGCGCTTATGGCGGAGAGCTCAGCCTTGATCGAGTTGGCCAGCTCGGCGTCGGCGGAGACGATGACCACGTGCCGGGTGCCGGTAGACTGCATCATGAGCTTGTTGGGAAGCACCACCACAGCGCCGATCAGCAGCGGCAACAGCACGGTGAAGATGAGGAACGCCTTGGTGCGCACCCGGACAAGATATTCGCGCCGCATAATGAGCAGGACGTTACGCATGGGTCACCGCCTTGGTGGATTCAACCGTGTCGATGAAGATTTCTTCGAGCGAAGGCTCGACCATTTCAAACTTGCGGATCTTGGCGGTGCGCATGGCGACCTGGAGCAGGTGCTGCGGGTCGGCGCCTGGCGCAAGACGGAGCTCAACGTAGTTGCCAAAATCGTTGGAGCTGGCGACCAGCGCGGGATTGTGGAGCAGCGGGAGTTCGCCCTCGTACTCAAGCTGAACGCTGCTGCGTCCGTAGCTGGCGCGGATCTCGCGCAAGCCTCCGAGCAGCACGCTGCGCCCCTGGTTCACCAGGCAGATGCGATCGCAGAGCCGCTCGACGGTATCCATGCGGTGGGTGGAGAACAGAATTGTTTTCCCCTGCTTTTTCAGGTCGAGCAGCGCGTCCTTGAGAACCATGGAGCTGGCCGGGTCGAGACCGCTGAAGGGCTCGTCGAGAATCATGAAATCCGGCTCGTGGATGACGGCGGCGATGAACTGCACCTTCTGCTGCATTCCCTTGGAGAGCTCTTCAACCTTGGAATTGCCCCAGCGGCCGAGGTCGAGACGCTCCAGCCAATTGGCGGCGCGGCGCTTGGCTTCAGGCACGCTGATGCCTTTGAGTTGGGCGAGGAAGACCAGGTTCTCGATGATCTTCATCTTCTTGTAGAGGCCACGTTCCTCGGGAAGATATCCGACACGATCAAGAAGGCGCCGGGTGAGCGGCTGTCCAAAAATGTGGATGGCGCCAGAGTCGGGAACCGTAATGCCGATCATCATGCGGATGGAGCTGGTTTTGCCAGCCCCGTTGGGACCGAGTAACCCGAAGATTTCGCCCTCGGGAATATTGAAGGAGAGATGATCGACGGCAACAAATTCGTCGTAGGCCTTGGTGACACCAGCCAGTTCCAGGGTGAAAGCCATAGAGTAGCGTCCTAGTCGGTAGTCAAGCGCTCACAGCTGATCATGGTGCCCGTTTCTGGTGCACGCTGTCTAGCTTCCAAGGCAGCGGCGCCTCTGCGCCAGTGTATCAATGACGGAAGTAAGCAAGCCGCACCAGAAGGACGTTGCCAGGCGGCGAAGGATGTGCAATCCCGTCATGGCTCCGCCGTCAACCGGCCTGCGGGTTCATTGACCTGCGTGCGGGAGGCTGATAGCATCAGACTTTTCGGGCAGTTCTCCACCAGCGAAGGAATCCCAGTGCGTTATTCCCGTCATGATTTAAAGCAGGACAAGTTTGCCGAGACCGCTGCGGAAGCGGTACAGGAAGTTGTGGAGCATCGCTCCGGCATCGTTAAGATTGTTGCCACGGTCGTGGTTCTGGCGCTGCTGGGCGGCGGCGGCTTCTGGTACATGAGCTCCACCGAAGAGCAGGCGACCAATGCTCTGGGACAGGCGCTGGTGACCTACAACGCTCCCGTGGTGCCTCCGGGGACGCCGAAGGAGGGGGCGATGACTTTGTTTAACAGCGATCAGGAACGGCTGATCGCCTCCAAGAACGCCTTCTACGCGATCAGCGACAAGTATGGCTGGACCCATTCGGGCCAATACGCCCGCTACCTGGCCGGGGTGACGGAAAAAGATCTGGGCAACTACAAGGTAGCCGAGGATCAACTGCGAGCGCTGAGCAATACCCGCCGCCGGGAGCTGGCTTCGCTGGCCAAGTACGCACTCGCTTCTGTCTATCGCGACGAAAAGCGCGACCAGGACGCGATCAACCTGCTCCAGGCGCTGATCGACAAGCCCTCGAACACGGTGCCCAAAGCCAATGCACAGCTGGCGCTGGCCGACCTCTATAGCGCTGCCCATCAGCCGGATAAGGCCAAGGTGATCTACGACCAGATCACCAAGGAGAATCCGAAGAACGAAATCGGAGAGATTGCGAAGGCACACCAGGAAGAGGCGAAGTAGGGCGAAACACAGGCAAATCCTTGCGAATCGCGAAAACCCCGGACAGGTTACCTTCCGGGGTTTTGCTTTGCTTTTAGGCTGGCTTGGAGCAGACCGCCCAGCATGGCGGCGGCAAACCCTTACCCCAGCCGCGCATCTGTTTAACTGTCCGTGGCGGGGATGAGCGAGCGCACGCGCGCCTGCCGCTCCCAGCGGGACCTCACGATTGAGCAGGAGGAGCTAGGATGAAGAGTTTCTTGATTGGCCTTGGGATTGGCATTGGGCTGGGGGTGCTGTTTGCACCGATGAGCGGAGAAGACACGCGGGAAAACCTCAGCGAGCGCGCCAATGACCTGGCAAACTCGGCGCGGGAGAGCTACGAGCAGGGGCGCGAACGCATCCAGCGCGGCGTGGAGCAGGTGAAATCCACGGCAGGCCGCACCATCAACCAGGTGCGGACCGGAACGGAAGGAGTCAACGTGTAAGGGAGGGCCATGTAGCCGCCAGGCCTGCGGCGAACAGGCCTGGCGGCAGCGCGTCAGGGTAACTGGACGAATGGCCTACCCTGACGCTGTACTTTCGTTACCGTGACTTCATGCCGCTGTGCAGTGCAATCCCTGCTATATTGGTTTCTCCCTCCCCGGGATGCATCGCCTGGCTAGTAGTACTGGCCGGGGGGTCGCAGCCGTATGTGGCATCGGCCTGCCTATCAACGCTACGGAGTTCATATGCAGGAACGCGGATTTTCTCTCATCGAACTGTTGATTGTGGTCGCGATTATTCTGGTCATCTCGGCGATCGCGATCCCGAGTTTTCTGCACAGCCGGATTGCGGCCAACGAATCGTCGGCGGTGTATTCCATCCGGACCATCAATACGGCACAGGTAACCTACGCAGCTACTTTTCCCGACTTAGGCTATGCCGACAGACTGAACAAGCTGGCCTCGCCTACCACGGGGCCAACAAGCTCAAGCAACGCAGGAATTCTGGACTGGGTACTTGGATGTACGACGACGATCTGCCCCAAGAGCGGTTACCAGTTCCAGATTACCAACGTGGCTCCGCCGGTTGGTTCCGGCTCCCCGGTCAGCGCCTATAGCGTTTGGGGAACGCCGCTCGTTGTTGGGGTGACGGGGTACCGGGGATTCTGCTCGGACAACATGAATCCACTGCTCTACGATCCAACGGGCAACACGCCTCCAAATTGCACCTTGCCGCTGCAATAGCAACGTGGCCGGAGTGCGGGTGGGTTGACATTTAGGTGCCGGGTTCTTAGCTTGTAGCTGAGCCATGTCCACGACCTCACTGTTTAACGCCCAACCCTACGATGAAGCCAAGGCCCGGCGACGGCGCCTGTGGATTGCGGGTGTCATCGTCGCCGTGATCGCGATTGCCGCCGTGCTGTGGTTCAACCGGTACTGGCCGGAAGAGCGGCGGGTCAATCAGTTCTTCGCCCAGCTCCAGGCCCAGAACTACGAGGCCGCCTACGGCGTGTGGATGAATGATCCGCAGTGGAAGCAGCACCCCGAGGCATACAAGCGCTACGGCTTCCACGCCTTCTACCTGGACTGGGGTCCGGGCGGCGAGTGGGGACCGATTCACAGCTACAAGATTATTGCGACACAACGGCCGCGGCCCGACGCCAGTGGCGTTGTGGTTGGCGTGCGGGTGAATGAGCGCAAAAATCTCTGTTCGGTGCGGGTTGAGTTCAAAGACAAGACGTTAGGCTTCTCGCCAGACGAGATGGTGGAGTAACTTACAGAGCGCGAATGCGCACAACGGCCTGCCCCGCGGTGGGCCGCTTTATTTCTGCTTTGCGAATTGCGCCTTGACCTTCTGCAGGGTCGCCTGGTTTTCCACATTCAGACAGGACTTGGATTTATCGATCTGGCGCAGCAGTCCGGTGAGAACCGATCCGGGGCCGGCTTCCAGAAACTGGGTTGCGCCCTGGGCGATGAGCGCGCGCATGGAGCTCTCCCACTGTACCGCTCCGGTCACCTGACGGATCAGGGTATCGCGTGAGCGGGCAGCGCTCTTGACCGGCGCGGCTTCGACGTTGCACAACACCGGAATCTCCGGCGAATTGAAGTGGAGCGCGTGAAGGTCTGCGGCCAGACGATCTTGCGCGGGCTGCATTAACGAACAATGGAAGGGTGCGCTCACCGGAAGCATCACGGCGCGCTTGGCGCCCTTGTGCTTGCAGAGTTCGGCGGCATGCTCCACCGCAGCTTTGGAGCCGCTGATGACGACCTGCCCGGGGGAATTGATGTTGGCCGGCTCGCAGACCTGGCCGGGAAACAAGGCGATGGCTTCGCTGCAGGCGGCGCGAATCTGATCGACGCTCAAGTTGAGGATGGCAGCCATGGCGCCAACGCCCACCGGCACTGCTTCCTGCATGTACTTGCCGCGATTACGCACCGTGCGCACGGCATCGGCAAAACTGATGGTACCGGCGGCGACGTGGGCGGAATACTCACCCAGGGAGTGCCCGGCGACGAAACTGGGAACGATGCCAGACTCGGCCAGCACGCGGGAAACCGCCACGGAGACCGTGAGAATCGCGGGCTGGGTAATTTCCGTGAGCCGAAGCTGCTCGTCGGGCCCTTCGAAGCAAAGCTTGCTGAGCGCGTAGCCCAAGGCCTCATCAGCCTCATCGAAGATACGGCGTGCGGCAACGTGATTGAAGGCTAGTTCCTTGCCCATTCCGGCGGATTGAGAGCCCTGGCCGGAGAAGAGAAATACAAGTCCGGGAATGCGGTGTGCCATGGACGGCTCCGTGCAAGAGTTCTGGTAGCTGGCGACCGCTTTGCGGCTCGCGCTCTGCTGTGCCCGGGGCCGATGCGGGCTCCCGAGGTTCTACCGAAGATTGCCACGGCGCGTAGCCGTGTCTTGCTGCTGCAAAAGGGCGCGGCCGCCCAGGCGGCGCACTCACAAATACTAAACCTTTTCGGTGGCGCGCTCACGGGCGGCCCGGACACGGTCCTCGATTTGCTGGTTGAGGCCGGAGAGCGCGAACTCGGCGGCGACGCGAATTGCGTTCTTGATGGCGTTGCCGTTGGAAGAACCATGACTAACGATGGCGACACCCTTCAGCCCGAGCAGCGGCGCTCCGCCATACTCGGAATAATCGAGGCGCGTCTTGAAATCCTTGAACGCTGCGCGCGCCAGCAGATAGCCTATCTGGCGGCGGATGCTGGACTGCATCGACTCCTTGAGAATGGCGCGTACGGCTTCGACGAGGCCTTCACTGACCTTGAGTGCGACGTTGCCGACAAAACCATCGCAGACGATGACGTCGGCGTGCCCGTTGTAAAGGTCGCGGCCTTCGACGTTGCCCAGAAAATTGAGCGGCAAGGCCTTGATGAGTTGGAATGCATCGCGTGTGAGATCGTTTCCCTTGGTCTCTTCCTCGCCAACCGAGAGCAGGCCGACCCGCGGATTGCTGGCCGTGGGAAAACGTCCGCTGAAGATGGAGCGGAAGTAGATGTCTCCCATAATGGCGAACTGTTGCAGATTTTGCGGCTTGCAATCGACGTTGGCGCCCACGTCCAACATAATGGTCGCTGAATTGGCGGCTGTGGGAAAGACCATGGCCAGTGCGGGACGATCGACCCCGGGAAGGACGCCGAGAACCATCTTGGCTGTCACCATGGCGGCGCCAGTGTTGCCCGCCGTGACAAAGCCAGCGGCCTGGCCCTCTTTCACCAGGCGAAGGCCCACCCGCATGGAGGAGTCGCGCTTTTGCTTGACGGCCTGCGCGGCTTTTTCGTCCATGCCGATGAATTCGGAGG